>Ga0138256_10001622_pt1 | contig 24300 bp, 15 predicted proteins | sample KNB2016incub_MG_FD_105486 | JGI IMG/M metagenome (GOLD analysis project Ga0138256, IMG submission 105486) | Active sludge microbial communities from wastewater in Klosterneuburg, Austria - KNB2014incub_MG | ecosystem: Engineered > WWTP > Activated sludge > Unclassified | place: Austria...
ACCTGTTGGCCAACGGTCACATAGGCTTCGTTGTTGTGAGTTGTTCGCACCTGCGGTCGGCTCAGAATCTGAACTGTACGGCGTGAGGCGAGCGCTCGCAGCAGAACACTGACCGCATCCGACTGCGCAGAGAATACAAAGCCGCCAAAACCCAGGTCTGAATTCGCCCGACCCAGCGAGAAGTTACTCAGGCCCTGCGTCGCCACAGTTCCTGAATTTGTTCCAGCGTTATTACCAAGCGGAACAGCAGTGGTGTTGAAATTCATACCTGGTGAAATCGTCGTACTGGCACCACCCGTTGCTGTCGTTGTCACGAGGCTGCGTGCCAGGAGCAGTGGATCCTGGAATCCCAACTCAATCCCAAATTCATCGGTTGCATCCAGAGTCACTTCCACCAGCAGCGCCTGAATCACCACCTCTGGCGGTTGAGCATCCAATGCTTCCACGATCTGATTGATCTGGTCGAAATACTGCGGAGAAGCGCTGACGATCAACGAGTTGCTGTTCAGGTCTGCGGAGATCAGAACTTCCTGACGGATCCGTTCGATATTGCTAAACAGATCCGCCGCACTCTGCTGCAGACTCTGCTGCTGCGTCAAATAATCCAGCAGTGTCGCCGCGACCGTATCCGCAGGTGCGTTACGCAAAGGGATGACGGTCGTTAGCCGCTGGCGAGTGTCGTCGGAGTCCAGGCGCAAAAGAATGGCTTCCACAACACTCAACGACTCCGCGCTGCCAATGGCAAGCACCGAGTTGGTACGAATGTCCGGCGAAAAACGCAGCGGAATCAGGCTGCTGGAAGATCCTTCCGTCCCAGCGAGCTGAATCCCAAGCTGTGTTGTCTGATTCGTGTTGGTGAACATCGTCTCCAGCGTCGTCACCGTCTGCTGCGCGTCCGCGTTCTTCAGAGTGAAGACCTTGATCTCGGAAACAGCTCCGGGGGCCTGATCCAGGGCCTCGATCAGGGCCTGCATCAGCGGCATGCTCGCTTCCGGCGCTGACACCAGCAGACTGTTCGATCGGATATCTGCGTTGATACGTACATCAGCCAGGATTCCCGAACGAATCAGATCCCGGACACCGCCAGTCGTCGTCAGAAACTCCAGGGCCACCGACTTGCTCGCTCGCAAATCCACAGCCGCCTGAGCGACACCGCCCCCGCCAAATCCGCCCTGACCCGAGATCGTCTGCTGTGGTGGATTGATGACCGCCTGAATCGCCTGGCTGATCGTGGTACTCAATTCCGTTGCGACGGCATTTTTGAGTTTGATCACCTGCATCCGATTGACGCCCCCCGGCTCATCGCGATCGATGCGTTCGATCAGTCTCTTGACTTCAGCAAGTTCACTGGGCCTGCCCTGGACGACGACAGAATTCGTACGCACATCGGCGATCGCGCGGACGTTGGTCCCAAGCCCCGGCCGTTCCGCATAAAAGCTTGTTAGCGCTGTCACAACCTGAGACGCCACGGCACTCTTCAGGATAAAGACCTCGAATTCAAAATCGGGCGAAAGTGGTTTGTCCAGTTCCGTTGCAAGTTCGAGGATCGATGTCCGTTCGATTTCTGAGGAAATGATCAGAATCGCGTTCGGTTGAACCACAGGAATAAAAGCCGCCGTCTTGCGAGCCGTGCCTCCCCGCTGACGAAGTTCCGTCAGCTGCTCGTACACACTGGTCAACAGTGTTGCAAATGCTTCTGAGTCGATGTTTGACAAGGTCAGCACATGGATCGCCGGCAGCGATCCGATACTCATTTTCTCCAGTCGCCGGATGATCTCCTCGACCTTTTCGACATCCGCCTCATTACCTTTCAGCATCAAAAGGCCCAGATCCTGCATCGCCTGAATATTGACCTCACCACGCAAATTGATGGCAGGATCTTCAGTCTCCACCGAGGCAGCCTGACCCGAAATTTCAGCACGAGGCGCCGGAACCGATTCATCGGCCATCGATACCAGTTGATGAAGTTGCTGACTCAACTGCGTAGCGGTTTCCGCCTTGATGCCGTTGTTCGGCACCAGCTTGACAGTTTCTTCGTCGTCTGGTTTTGCGGTCTGATCAAGATCCCTGACCAGCTTTAGCAGTTGCGTCATCCGGGATGCCGGAGCTTCGATCAGCAGTTGGTTGACCTGCTGGTCGATTCCGATCCGGAACAACGGTGGGGACGTTTTGTCTGCCGAGCCATCCTGGGCGCTGTCAAACACCGCAAAGGTCGGCAGACCATTGATGCCTTCCTGCATTAGCTCGGCTCGTTTTTCAAACACGACGTAAATTGTCCGTGCGAGATCCGAGGCTCGCGCGTGTTCGATGTCGATCTGCTTCAGCATCATGGCTGGCGGAGCCGGAACATTGTCCTCTTCGTCTGATTCGACCTGCTGCGTATTTGAAATAGGACGTATTTGAGAAACGAAATTATCGAGAGTCGGCCGCTGATCATCTGAGGCCGCTGCCTGTCGTATTCCACTCGGATGCATACGCGGAGACGTGACAAATCCCGATCTGCGACCGGAATGCGGGCGTTCAGATCCAAACAATGGCGTTGCTTGTCCTTCATCGTCAGAAGCAACGACTCGGGAAGTCGAGGCCGAATGAACGAGCCGATCGACTGACGATGATTGCGTGGTCGTTGATTCAGGAATCTGCGAAATCCGTGGCCGGGCGTACTCCGTCCGCGCCTTGTCAAGATTGAGCACAACCAGGAACTGCTTTTGACGCACCAGGCGATAGCCCTGGACCTCCAGTTCACTGTTAAGAATTCGGATTGCTGAATCGACGTCGTAGGCGCGTTTGTCTTTGCGGGCAAAGCGTCCCGGCGGCACTTTGTCCATCACGAGCGTCAGCTCTTCGTGCTTCGCCAAATCCTGGAGGACACGATTCCAGGTTGCGTCGAAATAGTTGATTCGGAAACCGTCCTCAACTTGTTCGAATTCTTCGACTTGAGCCGATCCGGAATTGCTAAGTGCCTGACGAAAGGACCGAGCTTCTTCTTCCGACGCAGACAAACCATGATGACGATTTAACAGCAGACAGAACGCGGTCACGGATCCAAGGATCCCTGCTGCAAGCAAGCCGTGACGTTTCACCGGCGCATTCCTTTGAAAAAGCAAACTTTCAAAGTCTCCCCGAGACAGTCGATCGATCTCCGCAGCAGAATTCTGCCCGCGTGAGTTGCCAATCACTCACGCAAAGCATCTTGCAGGAGGCACCGGTGGAGTTTGACTCCTGGCGCGAATCTCCTGAACAGATCGGTCGTCCTGATCTTTCAGCAGTATCGGATTTTCGCGGATGTAACGATTAGAACGATTTCAACGGTTCCGCAGGATTTTTCCTGTCGCGCAGCAAAAAACGCCGGTCAATGCTGACCGGCGTTCTGAATATTGGAACACTTGACACAAAGTGCGGGCATCTGCTTATGGGCTGGCAGGCACGCTGTCATTGTTGTTGTTATCGAGTGTGAGGGCCAGCGTCGTTGCGACAGCTCCACCAATCAGCAGCAGCTTGCCAACAGTTTTTAAGCGAGTGTTATTCGACGCCTGACCACGAACAACTTCGTCATCGACAACAATTGCCATACGTGAAACGGCTGTCGGAGGAGCAGCATCGGTGCTCCAGAAACGGACTTGCTGTTTTGATTCCCCAATCTGCACGGAATGCGTCCCATTTCGTAATCCGCTCACTGCGAATCTTCCCTTCTCATCGCTGACCGCAGTTGCCACAACGCGATCATTGTGCAGTACGTCCACACGCAAGCCTGTGACTGGCCTGGCAGATTGATTCAGAACGCTGCCGACCAGTGTTCCGTTCTGGTCCAGGGAATAATCGGCAGATCGGACGGGGACTGTTTCCGACGCCAACAAGGACGACCCAGGCAGCATTGTTGCCGCCAACAGCAGACATAAACCATGACGTAATGACGACATTCTCATTTGACCTCCGTGTAATAGTCGGTTCCATCGGGACAAAATGGTCATTGACGTCGGCAAGTCGGACGAAACAACCCACAGTTCCCCAGACTTTGAAATTCAGTGCAATTCCGGACACCGGAATTGGTGCGAGATGAGCTACTTGTCGGATTTTTCGGATTTCTCGATCAACTCCAGTCACTTAAACAACGGAGAAGCCCGGCCTCGCCGCTACAATTAGTACCCGGAGGACAGGTCCGGAAAGCTGGGAAAAGAATAATGACGCACGGCACATAGAAAAGGTCTGTACTTGTGATTAGTACCTGGATTCGACGACTGACGGACTCGCTGGGCCTTGGCAGTCTTAAGGCCGAACGTTTGATCGCGTCCTTTGACCGTGATCGCGACAGACATCAACGGGAATACTTCCAGCGCGCGGCGTCTACCGGACGCCCTCGCGGCCTGCGATGGGTCGGGTGTGAGTGGCTTTCGCATCGCGTCATTCTTCTTGATCGCACAACCCAGCAGCCAAATTTGCTGGTATCGATCAATTTGCGATTTGAAGCTGTCGAAGGCGGCGACATGGAAGACGTCGCGGCTGTTGCCAACGTTCGCGATGCCTGCGCGGTGTTCCAATGGACCGCCAACGCCTGGCAGACATCTGGACGTACGCTTTTCAACATGAATCCTGACGAAGCCCGGGAGCGATTAGCCGGATCTTATGAACCAATGTGAGCGTTCCGATACCGTTCGGTACCTCACCCTTCCGGATCATTGCGAAATGGATTGAACCGGACGTATTCCCAGTGCCGGTACAATTCACTGGACCGCACCAGTTGATCGTGGACGCCGTCAACGGCGACTTTCCCTTCGTGAATCAGAACGATCCGAGAGCACTTCTTGACAGTCGATAGCCGCGTCGGCAGAAAGATGATCGTGCGATTTCCCGAGATTCGCTGATAGGCGTCATCGAGCATCGCTTTCGTCGCGGTATCCAGGGCGATGTTTGGTTCTTCAATCACCAGCAGCGCAGGTTGCCGCACAACGGCGCGAGCCAAGCTGAGCCGAAACATCTGACCGCGATCCAACGCGGCACCGTGCTCACCGAGCAGCGTTTCATAGCCCTTTGGAAGCGTTCGCACGAAGTGATCAGCATGGACCAGTTTCGCCGCCTCCAGAGCCTGCTGACGAGAAATATCTGTCTGACCACAGGTGATATTCTCAAGGACAGTCGCATTGAAGACCGGGTCGTTACCGCCGACCATAATGGCCTCCGCACGCAATGATTCCAGTGTTGCGATGCGTATATCGCGACCATCGATCAGGATTTGCCCCTGATCCGGGTCGATGAATCGCGGGATCATACTCGCCACCGCAAAAGCCGCTTCGCGATGCAGCGATAACAACGCCAAGGTCTCACCAAAACTCACGCGTAAATCCAGTCCGCGAATCAGCCCCGGATGCTGTGCCGTCGAGAAAACAACCTGATCAAAGACCAGTCCTCGTGACATCGGCTCCAGAAAACTGGCACCGGGAGCCTGACTGACAAGCGGAATTCGATTGATAAAGGCCGTCACCTCAGCGGCCTGCACATTCCCTGCAGCTTTCAGTTCCTGCACACCCTCGAGCTGAAGCATCGAGACGGAAACGAAGTACAGGCAGGCGGCAATCAATACGCCGGTTGTCACACCAATCGAGCCGTCACGCAAAATATGCGTCACGAGGAAGATAGCGGGCACCATTACCAGCAACAGCAACAGCAATCGACGCACCCAGACTCCATAATTCTGCTGCCGTAATACCTGACGGCACCGTTCGCGATACTGAATGAGGTTATTTTCAAACTGTTGATGTTCTGCCTGCTCCATTCCGAATCCCGTGACAATCCGGGTCTTGTGAAGTCCTTCCGCCATCCGCGCCAGACCGCGGCTAACCTGATCGGACAGTAATCGCAGCGACGAATCACTTCGATGTGTTTCATACCGAATCGCATATCGAATCAGCAACAGTGGCACCAGCGTTTCCAGCGCGACGCGCCATTGGGTCAGCAGGGCCAGCAGAATACAGACTGCAATATCCGCTGCGGCCATCAGCACAATGCCACCCCAGCGGGCGCACGCGGTTTCCAGGAAAACGGTCGATTCACGAAACAGACGATCGGCAACACCGGCGTGCTCACCCGAAAAATCTGCTGGCTCCAGCCGGATCGATTTTCGATGAATATGCTGCCGCAGCCGCTGCACCGCTGTTGCCACCTGACTTTCCACAATCCCTTCGGCAACTGACGACAGAGCCCAACGGAACAACACGAATACGCAAACCGTGATCAGCAGAAACGCCACCGCAGAACCTGTTGACCGCAGCCAGCCTATGGATCGAATCACTCGGGCCAGAACAAAGCCCACCGGATGCGAAGAGATCGAATCGGCAAGGTCCAGCAATCCGGCGCTGTGATTCACGGGCACCGGATCTGCCGAATTGGCGTGAATGAGCAGCCAGACGAGACCCGACGCGCTCACGAGAATGACTGCCAGTGCGATTGCGGAAAACAATGCGCAGACTGCGGCGGGAATGTATCGAAGCTGCACAAGGGACCGGACCGAGATGATGCGATCGAAGTTCTGTCTGTTCGGATCGGACACGAATTCTGCCTCCGACAATCAGGCGAGCCATCAATTGGGGGCGCCGACGTCCCAATGACCCTAATTCCGGCGACGTACCGTTACACACGGCAAAAAATGCCCGTCAAACCGAGATCAGCCATCGCGCAAGGTAGCCGCCAATCCGAGCCGTCACAACAGCCAATCGCTCACTCAGACTGGAATCCTCGCGAGACCGGATTAATAACGGATAAGAATTACCCAGACGGTACAGTTCCCGGCAACGTCGTCACCGGCATTCGGCTTCACCGGGCATTCGGCTGGCTCAGACTTGTGCGGCATTACGCAAGGTCGCGGTCTTCAAACAGGATAAACCCCAGCAGCATCATGGCACCGATGTAGGCCAGTGCGTACAGCAGACTGTAACCCAGATAATCCTGCGGCACGACACGACCGGTCGCGACCGCCGACGACACGTTGAACGAGGACAACGACGGTATCACCATCGAAATGAGCCGCGCCGTAAACGTGACGGATTCGTTGGCTTCGCCGACAACGCTGCGATTCACCATGACTTCCGTCAGATTGCCAATCACAAACACCGCAAAACAGATCACCAGATTCATGACCATCGGCAGTCGCGTCGCCGCCGTCACAGCAATCGCCCCGAGCACACAAACCTGCAGAAACGCCAGCACGACGCCAGGCATGACCTGACCGATGATCCGCATCCGATCCGGATGCGGAAGAGGCAGTTCAACACCGGACACTTCGTGCCATTGCCAGCGGGGCGTCACGTCTTCAGCATGCTCACGCTGATCGTACCCCACTTTGAAGAAGATCAGTACCGAAAAAATTGCTGTCAGAATCACGAACATCCAGATCACGGCCTGAACGATTCCGATGTACTTGCCAAGGATAAACTGCCGACGATCGATCGGTTTACTAAGCAGCGTCATGGCCGTCTTGCCTTCGATGTCGCTGGTGATTGTGGTTCCCGCCGTCCAAATGGCCAGCAGAGCACCGGCGATGAGCAGCGTGGCAAGGCCACATTCATTCAACATCTTCACGTCGTCGCCCGATTCCATCGTGAAGAACGGCATCACAGAGTTCAGAATCAGTACGCCCGCAGAAACCAGCAGCAGCAGAATGAATAGAGGCTGGCGAATCGCCTCCTTCGTCGTTGCGCGGGCAATCACGCCGGTCCTTGTGCTGTATGACAACACCACCAAACCTACGAAGAGCCCGAACACTGTCAGCCAGGTCCAGGTCCAGTCGATTTTCCTCGCATCAACCGTGACCTGGGCAATCGTCAAAGCAAAATTCATCGCAACCGCACTTCCAAGTTCGACAAAAAACGACAGTCCCCCGGCGCAATCCAGGCGGTACGGACAACTACGCCCAGACCTTCACCGGCGTTGGAAATTTCTGCGAGCCTGCCAAACACCCACAAAAACGGCACTCTATTCAGTCTTTGGACCCAATCAAAGCCAGAGGCACAACGATTTCCTCTTCGCCATCCTGACCGCTCCCGAATCTGGATTAGATCAACACGCCGCATCAGCGCCGGATCGAGAAGCCCGTGAATTCATCGGCGCCTTCAAAAACGTGCCGATGAATCTCGTTAATTCCGGTCCCAAATTTGTTCCGCAGCCGCTCAATCAATTCCTGTATTCTTTCGATGGAACCCGCGACGATGGCCTCAACGCGGCCATCATGCAAGTTTCTGACAAATCCCGCAAGCTGCAGTTCAGTGGCGATCTTTTCGGTTGTCCATCGAAATCCAACGCCCTGGACCCGCCCCGAAAATAGAATCTGTTCAGTCATGTTGGACATTGCAAAACTCCCCTCTGCTGAACTCGATACTCATGACAGAAAATACCAGCTGAGATTCCCACATTCAACGAATCGGTGCCATTCCACATCCTGATTGTCAGGCATCTCGTCAGAACCTTCCGTAATTCTTCCTTCAGCCCTTCAAATTCGTTTCCAAACACCAAGACGGTGCGTTCTGGGAAGCGGAATTCGTCAAGACTCGTGGCGTCCGTATCCAGCACCGTCCCGCAGATTTCAAAATTGTGCTGATCCCGCAGTTCTACCAGCAACGACGCCAGATCGCGAGTTTCAACAATCGGCAGGAACAGGACATTTCCCATCGACACCCGCAGCACGCGTCTCGACCAGGGATCTGCGGATCCGCCGCCCACGAGGACTCCCGCAGCGCCGAACGCCGCCGCGATCCGAATGATCGCCCCCACATTCTCGGGATCGGAAATGTTCTCACCCGCAATCACCAGCGAAGGACCGGACGACGGAATCCATTCGTCCGACCTCAGCGCGGACGGACGGACCGCGCTGGCCATCACACCGCAGTGAAAATTAAAACCGACCAGTTCGTCTGCGAGATCAGATCGCAGCCTCAACACCGGCACATCAGGTCGCAAAAAAGGTTCGCACGTGGCGAATTTTCTGTCAGTCACCAGTACACTTCGTACTTCCAGCGTACTTCGCAGAACGCGTTCAACGACCGTCGCTCCCTCAGCGACAAACAAACGGGCATCGCGGACGGAATTCCGGGTTTTCAAATTCCGGAAGACATCCAGACGCGGATCTTCGAGTGAATCAATTCGTTCGTGCATGAACACAGGGACCGAGAGGATGAATGAAAGTAGATCGACCTTCCGTTATTGTGTATCGTAACCGCCTGATGGTCCACCCTCAGCCCTCATTTGAGACACGGGACCGTTAGACACAGCTTTCTGGATCGGTCCCGCTCGTCCCTTTACCCTGTTCGCTATTCCCTATTATCCTCCGCCATGTCCACACTTCGAACCTGCCGCCTGATAACGCTCGGCTGCAAAGTCAACCAATATGAAACGCAGCTCGTCCGCGAAGCACTGCTGCAGGGCGGCTTTCGTGAGGCGACCGATGACGAATCCGCCGATCTGTGCGTCGTCAACACCTGTACGGTGACGAATACGGGCGACTCTAAATCGAGACAGATCATTCGCCAGCTCTCGCGACAAAATCCCGGCACCAAAACAATCGTCATGGGCTGCTATGCGACTCGTGATCCGCAGTCAGTCTCCGAACTCCCCAACGTCATCGAAGTCGTCACGGACAAACGAGAACTTCCGGATGTCCTTGGTCGCTTCGGCATCGTCGATATGCCAAACGGGATCAGCGAATTTGAAGGCCATCAGCGAGCCTTCGTGAAGATTCAAGACGGTTGCATTTTGAAATGCTCCTACTGCATCATCCCCACAGTTCGTCCCGGACTTCGCAGTCGTCGCCCGATCGATATCGAAGAAGAGATGAGAGCCCTGATCGATCACGGTTACCGGGAGATCGTCATCAGCGGCATCCACATGGGACATTTCGGAGTCGATACCAACAACCTGCAGCCTGGTGACAAACCCGAACGACTCTGGCACCTGCTGCGACGTCTTGACCGCATTCCGGGAGAATGGCGGATGCGACTGTCGAGTATCGAGTCCGTCGAAATCAACGACGATTTCATCAAAGCCGTCGGCGACTGCGAACATCTGTGTCCACAATTTCATCCAGCGCTGCAGAGCGGCAGCAACACCGTGCTGACTCGAATGCGCCGCCGCTACCGCGTCGAACGCTTCCTCGAACGACTCGATCAGATCCGCGACATGCTCGGCAATGATCCCGCCTTCAGCACGGACATTATCGTCGGCTTTCCTAGTGAGACCGATGCCGAATTCGAAGAGACTTTGGAAACCTGCCGCAAAGCGCGTTTCATGAAAGTCCATGTCTTCCCGTTCAGCCGCCGCGATGGAACACCCGCCGCCACAATGCCCGATCAGGTGCCACCGGAAGTCATCAAAGAACGAGTCCGCATTCTTAGCGATCTTGAACGCACTCTGGCCGAACAATTTTACTTGAGCCGCATCCAACCCTCGGGTGGCCGGGGCTGGACGAAGCGGAGCGAAGGAAGCCCCGGAGTTTCGAGCTTTCATTCCCCAACGCTGGCCATCCACAAATCAAAGCCTGGGACGACACATCTCGTGCTTGTCGAAGGCAAATCAAAAACACGGCCAGGTTACGTGCAAGGCTCCGACCAGTGGTACATTCCGGTGGAAGTGCCAGGCACGATCAATGATGTTCGCAACTTTGTTTCATGCCGGCCTGCCTCCGCAAGTCGCGATGGTATAGTTGCAGAGCGCTTGTCACCTCCGGCGTTACCCACTGCCAGTCGTCACCAGACGATGCCGACCGCGGTCGAACTGGATCCCGCTGATTCCATCGAACTCGTCTCACTTGGCGTGCCAGCATCCGGGATCGCCGCAGGAGTCCACACATGGCCGCGTTGATTGCCATCGAAGGGATCGACGGAGCAGGAAAGGGGACTCAGGCGGCGCGACTGGTGTCATCTCTCCGCGAACAGGGACTCTGCGTCGATTCACTGCAGTTCCCACGATACGCAGCAACAACATTCGGCTCGGCCATCGGCGACTTTCTGAATGGCCGTTTTGGAGCCCTCAATGAGGTCCATCCGCAACTGGCCGCAGTCCTTTACGCGGGTGACCGCTACGAGTCCCGATCCCTGCTGCTGAACATGATGGACACCAACGATGTCGTCGTCCTCGATCGCTTCGTCGGTTCCAATCTGGCACATCAGTCGGCGAAACTCGAAGGCGACGAACGTACAGCACTCATCGCGTGGATCGAGAAAATCGAATTCGAAGTTTTCCAGCTCCCGCGTCCGACGCTCACGATTCTGATCGACATGTCGTCACAAATGAGTCGCGAACTTGTCGCCCGCAAAGCCGCTCGCGACTACACAGATCAGGAAGCGGACCTGCAGGAATCCGACCTCCCGTACCTGGAAAAAGTCCGCCGCTGCTACCTCGCCCTCGCCCACAGCCGCCTCGACTGGCGCACCGTCCACGGCCTGAACGACGACGGTTCACTGCGCACGATCGACGACGTCGCGACAGACATCCTGCAGCTAGCCGTTTCCCATCGAAGCTGAACATCGTCGTCGTTCGCTCCGCGAACGAAACGGTCCGCGCACCTAAACTCGCTTTTCATTTACTGAGCAAACGACGAATTCCCCCTATTCTTTCCAGTGTTCCCGAAATTTCCTCGGACTAAATACTCATCAATCCGTTTCTCATTCGGAAGATACCCGGCAGAATTTTCGAGGAACAAGACATGACCGCACCCGCGAATCCCGACGAAAGTATACCTGCCGTTCCAAACTCTCCGATGCAAGGCAATCAGTGGAAACTTACGACTGCCGAACTACTCACAGCGCTGGGGATCATCGCGGCGCTGCTCGCCCTCATCCTGCCAGCAATCCAAAGCCCACGAGGTCCGTCGCATCGCAACGAATGCCAAAACAATCTCAAAATCATTGCGTTGGCCCTGCACAACTACGCCGCAAACCATCAAGGCAATTTCCCACCCGCATATACAGTGGATTCTGAGGGAAACCCGCTCCACAGCTGGAGAACTTTGCTCCTTCCATATGCTGATCAACGAGCACTTTACGATCAGATCGATTTCTCCAAACCATGGAACGACCCGGTCAATGCAGAAGCCTTCAAGTCGTATGTCCGAGTCTACAGTTGCCCATCCGCAGATCATTACACGAACTTGACGACTTACTTGGCGATCGTCTCGCCCAACAGCTTCTTTCGTGCCGCGGAACTGAGAAACTTCGATGAGGTTACTGATAATCCAGGGGACACACTGATGCTCATCGACATGAGCAAAGACCGAGCCGTGCCCTGGATGTCTCCGCTGGACACCGATGAACAAAGCGTCCTTGACCTGGGATCGAAACGGAAGACTTCGCATCCTGGCGGTACCAATGTCGCCTGGGTCGATGGCAGCGTCGGATTTCTCGACACAAGCACATCCGCGTCCGAACGTCGCGCGATGATCTCCATCACTGGAAACGACGCCGAAGTGCGTGGCACGAAATAGGTGGTCGCCGCCGCAGGTCAAGCGACGTTTGCTCTTCGGACGATCCAACGTCGGGACGGACAGGAATGTCCATCCTACGAACGAAAAATTGGCCAGACTCGTTTCCACCCGCCTGATTTGTTCCCCGGCACCGATCAACGTATGCTGCGTGATAAACATTCTTGTTCCGAGGCTCCAGCCCTGGAACGAGTCCCCGTTGCCAATTGATTCAAATTCACATGACTGACCCCACGACCGAAATTCCCGAATTCCTGCAATCCCTGAACGCTCAACAACGGTCGGCGGTGATGCATGGGGATGCGCCGTTGCTGATCATCGCGGGAGCCGGGACCGGGAAGACGACAACACTCGCCCATCGAGTCGCATGGCAGATCGTATCGGGCACTGATCCGGCTCGTTTGCTGCTGCTGACGTTTACTCGCCGAGCGGCCGCTGAAATGCTTCGGCGAGTCGAACAGATTCTGGTCCAGCTTGATCCTTCAACGGTGAAGAATCCATCCGTCTGTCAGCGTTCATCCATCCGCCGAATCGCGGGCGGCACATTTCACTCGGTCGCGACGAACGTGCTGCGACGTTACGGACACCTGATCGGCCTGCACCCGGACTTTACGATTCTCGACCGCAGCGATTCCGAAGATCTGATGAACGTCGTCCGGTCCAAACTGAACCTGCCGAAGACAGAGAATCGTTTTCCGCTCAAATCTACATGTCTCGACATTTACAGCCGCTGCGTGAACACCCAGAAGTCGCTGGAGATCGTCCTCAAGAAATACTTCCCGTGGTGCCTGGAACATCAGGAACGACTTGGCGAACTTTTCACTGGCTACACCAGCACGAAAGAGCAACAGCGCGTCCTCGATTTCGACGACTTACTGTTGTTCTGGAACGCACTCGCCGAAAACCCCGACGGCGGACAGATGCTGCGACAGCAGTTTCAAACCGTCATGGTTGATGAGTATCAGGACACGAACATCCTGCAGGCGCAGATCCTGAAAAACATCTGCCCCGAGGGCAAAGGACTGACCGCCGTCGGTGATGATGCCCAGTCGATTTATTCCTTCCGCGCGGCGACAGTGCGCAATATCCTGGATTTCCCGGACGAATATCCCGGCACGGTTCTGATTCCGCTCGAACAAAACTATCGCAGCACGCAGAAGATCCTGGACGCCACTAATCGCGTGATCGGCGAAGCTGAGGAACGGCATACGAAGGAACTCTGGTCCTCACGGGGCGATGGTGCCGAACCGGTGCTCGTGACGTGCAGTGATGAGGACGCTCAGACAACCTACGTCATTGATCAAATCCTGGATCGACGAGAAAAAGGCGTCCCGCTGAAACAACAGGCCGTGCTCTTTCGAGCGTCACACCACAGCATGGCTCTCGAAGCCGAACTCGGTCGTCGCAACGTGCCGTTTGTGAAATATGGTGGGCTGCGGTTCCTTGAGACCGCGCACATCCGCGACTTGATGTCGTTTCTGCGGCTGGCGGAAAATCCACTGGATTCCGTGGCAGGATTTCGAGTCCTCGTGCTGCTGCCTGGCATCGGTCATGTGAAAGCCGCGTCGTTGCTTGAGTTACTCCGCGACGCTGGCGGTCACTTCGAGACATGGTCTTCATGGACGCCGCCCTCGGCACTCCGCGACGACTGGCCGAAACTCATCCGCCTGCTGCACGATATGGAACACCGCGCCGAATCCGACGCCGGTGTCGCCACCGACATTCATGCCACGCGATTGTTTTACGCTCCACTGCTGGAAACGAAATACGACAACGTCAAGGCCCGCCTCAACGATTTGATCCAACTCGAAGCCATCGCCGCCCGTTATCAAAGCCGCATGGAGTTTCTGGCCGAGATGACGCTCGATCCGCCAAGTTCCACACAGGAACTTCCCGCCGATCCGTTTTTGGACGAAGACTATCTGATCCTGAGCACCATCCATTCAGCCAAGGGACTTGAGTGGGATTCGGTCTACGTGATCCACGCCGCCGACGGCAATATTCCATCCGACATGGCCACAGGCAGTCCCGATGAAATCGAAGAAGAACGCCGCCTGTTTTATGTCGCCATGACTCGCGCGAAAAATCATCTCAGCGTCGTCCGTCCCGAACGCTACTACTTCCACAACCGTCGCAAGAGTGATCAGCATTCGCTCAGCAAGATCACTCGCTTCCTGCCACCGCACATTCAGACTCTGTTCGATCGCCAGTCCCAGGGCATGACCTACGGCTCCGGTTTCGGCGGAGCGGGACAGAGCGGTTTGATTCAAGCCGACACGTCCGAGATCAGGAAGAAAATCGCAAAGCTCTGGGGCTGACACGAAAAGTAACAATGCCCCGCCAGCGGGCTGAGATTGCCCAACTTGCCAGTCATATTCCCGCAATTATCGAGCGTTTCGACCAAATACTAACCGTTTTATACTTCACGCAGTGCAGACAGAGGTACTTTCAGAGGTAACGTTTTCCCTGTCCCTTCTCCCCCTGACAAGGGGGAGAAGGTGGCCGACAGGCCGGATGAGGGGGCTGACCTGGAGTTAATATTATGAACCAGAAAACAGTTAATTCTTCCCCCCTCACCCTAGCCCTCTCCCCCCGTGGAAAGCGTGTCAAGTTAGAAAATCACTTGCGGGGGAGAGGGGACAATCGCAAGAAAATCCACAGCTTCATTTCAGACCGCCTGAAGTATAACAGCCCGTCGTCTCTTGCGTCCCGTGATCACTTGTCCGACTTTGCTCGTCGCATTGACAGGTGCAAGGCGAAGTCGATTCTTCTGAGCGCGACGTCGAGGACCAGCAGGAACGCGGCGATGGTGAGCAACCAGGGCCAAAGTTGTGTGGGACGCAAGGACCAGGCGTTGGGGCGGTCGAAGAGTTTTTCCGGTTCCGGATTGAACTGGCCGCCGGAAATGTCGGCGATTTCTCGCAAAAGTGACTCGTTGGTTGGCTGGATGCGGAGTTCGTCGCTGTAGCCGACGATGAGGCCACGGGATTGGCGGTAGAGGATCTGACCAGATTGCTTCAGCGAGATTTCCATGTTGTACGCACCCGATTGCAAAGTCGAAAAACTGGCTTCGTACCGACCGGGGGCGGTTTGTTTCATGGGCGACATCTCGTGTCGCAGCTGAGGATTGATCACCGTGAGTTCCACCTCGGAGTTGTTGAGGAACTGACCAACATCGCTGACAGCATCGACGGAGATCTGGGCACGCTTGCCGACTCGTGTGACGGCGACCTGGATGCCGCGAGTGTCGCTCTTGCGCATGATCTGCCGGACGACCTGTGTCCAGAATTTTCCGTAGCCGGGCCATGTGAGCCATTCGGCGGCCCAGCGGCTTTTAGCGTCTGAGGTGAACGCGGCGGTCATGCCGAGGCCGTAACGCCACCAGGCGAGCAGCGGGTCGCCCTTTTCTGTCGCGAGGATCACTTCGCTGGTGGGCTTGGGGCGTGTCATCACGTAGCCGAGCAGAAACGGCGCGGCTTCGAGATCGATTTCCGCCAGGGCGTGGGTGGCGCGCACGACTTGCGGCACGAAGGGCTGCTCGTCGATCGCAGACTTGCTGGCGGTGACGGTTTCTTTGGCGAAGATCTGCGGCACCTGAGATGGATCCTGAGTCAGGTAGTAGCGTCCCTTTCCAATTCTCGCGATGGATTCCAGAAGTTCCGTGTCAGCTCCGCCGCCGACGGCAACGGTTGAAACGGTCATCTTCGCGGACACCATTTGCTGGGCCATGCCAACGAAGTCGCCCGCATTGGAAACTCCGTCGGTCAGCATGATGACGTGTTTCAGTTTGGCGGATGTCGAATTCAGGATCTCAAACGCCATTTCCATCGCAGGAAACATGCTGGTGCCGCCGCCCGATTCGATGCGGGCGATCTCATCGCTGATCTTGCCTTTATTGCTGGCCGACTGCATTTCGCTGATCACGTACGTTTGATCGTCAAACGCCAGCACGGCGATCTGGTCGCGGTTGCCAAGCAGTTCGACAGCCGATCGAGCGGCCGTTTTGGCCATCTCCAACGGATCGCCGTCCATGGAGCCTGAACGGTCAATTACCAACACCATGCCAAGTGACGGTTTTTCTTTTTCCTTCTCGAAGTCACTCCGCACCGGCAAGATTTCTTCGAGCGTGCTTTTATAATATCCGCCGAGTCCAAACGACTGTTCGCCACCAAGCATGATGAAGCCGCCGCCGAGTTCCTGGACCCAGGTGCGGGCGATTTCCATCTGCTGCTGAGTCAGCGCAGTGGCGGGGACGTTGGACAGCATCAGCAGTTCATAGTTTTGCAGCGCGGCGAGTGAATCCGGCATGCCCTGCGGCGGGCGCACATCGACCTGAATACCTTCGTCTTCCAGAGCGTAAGCGAGTTCGCGGATGAGGTTCGGATCGCTTTCGATGATCAGGACTCGGGGCTTTCCGGCGGCGTAGACCAGGCCAGAATCCGCGTTGTTATCAAGGAGTGTGTCCTGTTTGAGCCCTGACACGCGGACCTTGAACGCGGCCATGCGGTCGCGATCGATGGACTGCTGAAAGCGAAATTTGTTCTCGCCGGTTTTGAATTTGCGAGTTTCACCGATGACTTTGTGGTCGCCGCGATAAACTTCGATCAGCCCTTCGTCGTCGTGATTGGAGTAAATCGTCACATCGACGAAAAATGGTTCGCCCTCGCGGACTTCGGCCGGGACGCTGACCTGAGACACTTGAACTTCCGGTTCGGCTCGGGTTGGCAACGGGATCGTGGTGATCGGAATGCGACTTCTGGACGCGGCGGCAGCGGCGTCGCCGAAAGTCTGATTGCCATCGGTCAGCAGGACAATCTGCGGGACGTAACCGGGCGGCATATATCCGGCGGCCGCTTCGATGGCGGCGGCGATGTCGGTGCCGTCACGTTTCGTGGATTTGGCGGTGGAGTTCGCGGATAGATCGGGGCCTGAGGCAGTTTCGCTTTGTTGCGGTTGTTTGCCGAGTAACGATAACCGCTCGCCGAATTCAATGGAGTCTTCCTGCACGGTGCCGACCTGGGCTCCAAACGGCAGATAGGCCACGCGATGGACGCCGCGCTGTTCGGTGGCGGCTTTCAAATAGTCGGCGGCGGCCTTCCCGGCGTTGTCTCCGATGCTTTGACTTTGATCGACGAGAAACACGACGAACTGTTCCTGAGTCCGATGCAGCCAGGTAAATCCGGCAAGGGCCAGAATCAGCAACAGTCCGATCACAGAGCGTGTCACGAGCGAAACGATTCGCTGGTTCTTCGGAAAGTCGCTCAGACTCCGGACGAACCACAGCCCGAGCACGATCGCCACGGGGACGATCAGCATGAGGAGTGTGGGACGTGTGAATTCAAAGGGGATCATGAAATGAATCTCCTCTGATACAGGAACCATTCGACACAAGTCAGCAGGATGGCGACACAGGTCAAGTAAAACCAGAGCGGGCGGCTGAACCAGTTGGCGGTGACGGCGGTGGCTTGAGTGGACTCAGTGAGTTGCTCCAACGGGCGAAGATCGGTTTCACGTTCGCTGGCGAGATTGACGGCGACTTCGGCCAGGACGTCGGCTTGAATCGCTTCGGAAGACGGTTTGTTCTGCGACTCATCGGTGGTCAGGTTGTTGACGATCGTCCAGACACCGACTTCGTTTAGTGGTCCGATCGTCACGGTTTGACGATCGGCAGCGGCGGTTTCGATCTGGATGACTGATTTGTTTCCATGGGAGTCGGATGCATCGGCATTCTCGATCTGCGGCGTAGAATATTCAGTCGCAGACACCGCGATCGGAAATAATTTCCCGGACGGTGAAAACAACTGTGGCTGGTCTGAATTCAGAGCCGCCGCATCGAGGCGCACGGTGGTTACACTTCCGGACGGAATCGATGGCTGGAGTTCACCCGACGTTCCGGCAAACCAGTTCAGGGCGTTGGCGACCATGATCGGAAAGGCCGTACGGAACGCCAGGTCACTGCGGTCGAGGTTGATGCTGAGGACAAGGCACTTGCCGTTGGGCCGCTTCACGTCGGAGTAAATGGCTTCTCCGTTTAACGTCTTGGCCAATGCGTGAATGGGCGACTTGAAGTTCAGCTGTTTGACTTCGGGCACGAGGACGTTGTCCAGGCGAATATGGTTCATCAATAGCGACGTCGTGTCCTGGTCGGTCACGATTGGGTTTTCAATTGGGTCGCTCAAGTCCCACTGATCGCAGCTTCCGGTCGGATCGACAACAAACACGTTGCCAGCGGGCAGCGTAGCGGGCACCGCACCGTGGAGCACGATCAGTGAATCCGTCGGCCAATCGCCTGCCGCTGGAAGATCTTTCCGCATCGTCACTTCCACCAGCGGATTGGCTTCAAAGACTTTTTGCAGGAAGAGATTCCCGGACGACACGATGAGGACTCGCTGAGTTTGTCGTTCGGGCAGGATCGCCCACGCAGTGTTGTCGGTCGCCAGCATATCCAGTCCGCTGCCGTTTGCCTTCTTCGCGGTGTCGGCTGAATTCAGCGCTGGATCGGCCGCGTCACCTGCGGCAATCTGCGTGAGTTGTGCTTTGATGCGACCGCCTTCCAGCGATGTCTTTTCGAAAGAGCGAGTCCAGTGTTCGTCCGGCTTCAGATTCAATGGAATCACATCAATCGGAATGTCATCAAGTGTTAGTTCCAGACGGCAGGCAACAGGCTGTGACGAGGCATTTAGCACCGACGCGAGAATCTCGTAGCCCAGAGGATCGATCAAACTACGACGTACCTGCAACTGCGTAATTCCGACGTTGTTGGCTTCCGTGGTGAAGAGGCGGTAATCGACCAGAGTCGGCTTAGGATCGCTCGAGAAATAACTGGCGATTTGGGGGTCGTAGGACAGGCTTCCAGCCTGTCCGTTTGCAGAAGACAGGCTGGAAGCCTGTCCTACCTTATTTCTCGATCGATCCTTAGTGTCCCGCGAAACCGATTTCGCCACATCGCCAGCCACATCAGCCGCCAATGGCTCCAACATCTGAGATGCATCAACTGCTCCGTCCGTCAGTACGACGATCTGGCCGTGCGTGTGCCGACCGATGAGTTGTCGGCCAAGTTCGATGGCGTCTTTCAGGTTTGTCGGGTTGTCGCTGATTTCGATCTTGCGAATGGCATCACGCAGCGTCGGCGCGTGGCCGGTCATGCCGATGGCGACTTCCGGAGTGCTGCCCGCGACGATGATTGCCATCTCATCGCGAAAACGCAGGCCTTCCACAATGTTTCGTGCCGCCATCCGTGCGGCTTCAAATCGAGACGGCGAAACATCTGAGACGCTCATGCTGGCGGAATTGTCGATGACGATCACAACTCGCCGCGCCTGTAGCAACTGCCATGAAAAATACGGATCGGCAATCGCCAGCACCAGCAGCAACAGCATCAGAAGTTGCAGCAGCAGCGACATCAGATGGCGAAATTGCTGCCAGATTGAACGAGGCGGCTTCTCTTCGTAAATCTGTTTCCAGAATAGGTTCGTCGATACGGGCACTCGCCGCAGCCTGACTTTCAGAATGTACAACGCAACGATCGGCAGCGCGAGGGCTGCGAGAGTCAGTGCGATGGGGAGTGCGAAGGTCATGCTTTGGGAAACTTGTGTTCGGGTGTGTTGAGTTGTTCGGTTTCTTGTTCCGAGGCTCTAGCCTCGGAACAACCTGCCAGGAGGCTCTGCCTCCACAGTTCAGACGGGAGGCAGAGCCTCCGGGCAGTGCGTTCCAGGGCTGGAGCCCTGGAACGAGTTGGCAATATGACAATTGGTCTACCGGCCTCCACCGGATTCTCTCATCATCCTCATTACAAGATCATCAAAACGAATTACCGACGGTGACTGAGTACAGCCAAGGTTGTACGTGCGGCAGTACTCTCGCACGGCAAGCTGGTGATCGTTGAAGAGCTGTCGGTACATTTTCAAATTGCGTTCGGTGACGGTGACTTTGCGAGCGACTTCTGTTTCGACATCGACAAGTTCCGCGTCGCCGAGCAGAGATGGATCAGCCTCTTTGGGATCGTGCAGCTGGATCACGTGCGTGTCGAAGCGGCGGTGGCGCAACTGGTCGAGGCCTCGCTGGAAGCCGTGTTCGTCGAAGAGATCGCTGATGACGACCGCCAGCCCTGTGCGGGCGCTGCGGTGCAGCAATCCCTGCACTGCTTTGGCGAGATTGGTGTCGTTGCCGGATGTCGGTAACTCTTCGAGGAATCTCATGACCGGCAGAATGCGAGCTTTGCCGCGCGTGATCGGCAACTCGGCGAATACTCCATCGGCATAGGCGATGATGGCGATGCGATCGAGATCGGCCAAAGCAATATAGGCCAGCGCCGCGACCAGATGCCGGGCGAGATCAAACTTTGGAGGATCGCCGAACGCCATGCTGCGGGAACAATCGAGCATCAGATAAACGTGCAGATCCTGTTCTTCCTGAAATCGCTTGAGCAGCAGGTCTCCGTGTTGGGCGTAGATGTTCCAGTCGAGATACCGCAGATCGTCGCCGGTATTGTATTCGCGGTGTTCCGAAAATTCGATCCCCGACCCCATCTGCATCGTCCGCCGCTGCGCGAGCAACTGACCACGGAATACGCGTTTCGAGATGATCGAAAGGTATTCAAGGCGGGTGAGAAAGTCGGCGGGAAAGAGCATTTTTAGTCGCAGGGGTAACCACGGAAGACACGGAATTGACGGAAAGAATCGCAAAAACAAAGAGTGAATACTGCAGGTGAAGGAACGTAGTCAGCGGATGATTCGTTCAATTTGGACGCCGGGATGGTGGCCGAAATTGATGAGGAAGCCGAGTCGCAGATTTGTGGCTTTCAAATAATTGTGTAATTGAGCGCGGTGTTCGTCACACAGCTCTGTGACGGCTTTGAGTTCAAGGACGATCTTGTCATAGCAAATGAAATCGGGTTCGTAAGTGGACTTCAGTTTCTGCCCTTTGTATTCCAATATCAGTTTGGGCTGAGACTGAAACGGGATTGCTGACAAATCCAGCTGAATCTCCATGCACTCCTGATAGACAGGCTCGACGAACCCACTGCCTTTTTCTTTGTAGACCTCGAAACAAGAACCGCGAATTGCGTACGACTCAGCCTCGAATAGCAAGTCACTCATTTGAAACACTCCACTCGCACGGTTCTCTGAATCGCATTTGTAACCACGGAATACACGGAAGACACGGAAGACACGGAAATGAATCGCAGGAAAACAACAAGCGGCGACGAGGCGTGCATCCCGGCTAACGACTTCACTTTTTCCACTTCTACGGTCCTTCTGTGTATTCCGTGTCTTCCGTGGTTGAAACTGCGACTGGTTCGTCACGCTGCCACGAGTGCATCTTCTTTTACATCGCGAAGCATCTTTTCGATCACGTCGTCAGCGATGATGCCTTCGGCCTGGCCTTCGAAGTTGAGGATCAGACGGTGACGGAGAACGGGCAGGGCCATGATCTTCAGGTCTTCACGAGCCACGTGGTATCGGTGATCGAGGATGGCGCGGATCTTGGCTCCGAGAATCAACGCCTGCAATCCGCGAGGACTTGCGCCGTAGCGGACGTACTTCTTTGCGGAGGCGGAGGCCAGTTCATGGTCGGGATGAGTCGCCACGACCAGAGCGATGCCGTACCGGCGCACGTCGTTGGCGATCGGGATCATGCGAGACAGCTGAGACATTTGCAGAATGCGCTCGCCGCTCAGCACGGCTTCGGCTTTGGGTTTGAGGTTCTCGGTAGTGCGATCAAGAATCGTTTCGAGTTCACTCACCGTAGGGTACTTTACCAGGAGTTTGACAAAGAAGCGGTCGAGCTGGGCTTCGGGCAAAGGATACGTGCCTTCCATTTCCAGCGGATTCTGAGTCGCCATCACGAAGAAGGGTTCTGAAAGTTTATGTGTCACTCCCGCCACGGTCACGGAATGTTCCTGCATGGCTTCCAGCAGAGCGGACTGCGTCTTGGGAGTCGCTCGGTTAATTTCATCCGCCAACAGCACGTTGGTGAACAGCGGCCCTCGCTGGAATTCGAAGACCTTGCGGCCATCACCGGCTTCCGCGATGACCTGCGTTCCTATCAGATCGGCGGGCATCAGGTCGGGCGTGAACTGGATGCGATGAAACTCGAGATGCAGAGCATCCGCCAGCGTCCGAACGGTCAGCGTCTTGCCGAGTCCCGGAACGCCTTCCAGCAGAACGTGCCCGCCCGCGATGAGCGAGATGAGCGTATCGTCCAGAATTTCCTGCTGTCCGACGATGACCTTGGAAATCTCATCCCTCAGCCGATGGAAATCTTTGCGAAACTCTTCCAGTTGCTGCTTCAGCTGGTCATCAACACTCATTCGCCAACCTCCTCTTCTTATTCCCGGTTCCGTGCAGAACGATCATTCTCAATTGTTCAACCCATTTTTCTTGTTCCATGAACCAACTCGTCCGTAGCGAGAGAGTATTGTGCCAGGCAGGTCCGGTGTCCAGCAAACGACGGTCTGTCCCGATACGATCAGACTGACAAGTTGTCCCACCCAGCGATTCATGTCCATATTCAGCCAGAGATCCGGAGCCGGATATCAAATTCAGTTATTCTCGTTGCACCGTCTTGACAACTCATTGGATTTACTGAAACGCTGTTCGCAGAAATTCCCAGTTGCCGGGCGGCAGCCCGGTTCGATGAGCTGCCCGAGGGAGAATCGCAAGCGGGTTCGCAGGAGTTCAGGGTTCTCAACAGCCACTTCGCTGGAAGCTGCCCGATTCGGGAAATCGCCCCATCCCATCACGCAGAAAGTGCCAGTTTTTCGCAACGCCGTGGCACGCCAAGCGTAAAGAATTTTGTAAATTATTACGTCCATACGACTTATGGCATGTCGTCACACGTGAGTTTCGTCTTGACCGAATCAGCGTTTTTTCCGTAAAACTCAACTTCTCCTCAGTGCATCCTCTCATTAGCGATTGCAGATCCGTTTCTTCGGACTCTCTGCGTTCGACTTTTCTCCAAATCAAACAAACTGCCGTCCCGATTCTTCAGATTCGAACTGCCATGCCGCAGATCGAGTTTGTGTGGCCGTCGGTTCCCACCTGATTTGCGTCAAGCAAGTTGTGATCCATGCATCAAAATCACTTCTATCGCAGAGCAGCCTCACCCTATTCACTTCCATGCGCGGACACAGCGAAATCACCGCTCCGCGTCGAGCTGAGGAATCCTGGCGGACCGTGCCTATTGATTTCTCTTGCAGTTATTTTTCTTTCGATTTCCGGCTGTTACGCTCCGAATCATTACTTTGCCGAAAAAACTTACTTCGGTCAGTATCTGCCTCCAAGTATGCGACTGGCCGAACGTCCCAAAGTGCTGACCGTGGACATGACACGTCTGGCCGGTGGAGGCGGCGCGAGCGACACGATTAATGCCGGTGACGTGCTGGAAGTCAAGATTGCCGCCGGGTTAAGTGAAAAAGATCAGGTGACAATGGGAGCCCGGGTTTCTGACGATGGGACGATCAGTCTCCCCGAAATTGGCACCGTCAACGTCGCGGGGATTGAACCCTCGGGAGCCGAAGCGCTGATTCGGACTGCCGCAATCAGCAAGCAGCTGTTCTACAACCCGGCAGTGACGGTTCGCGTCACCGACCACAGGATGAACACCGTCCGCGTACTGGGTGCTGTGAAGGAACCGGGAATCTACAAACTGCCGCCGAATGCGAGTGATGTTGTGTCAGCAATCGCGGCTGCTCAGGGACTGGCGGACGACGCAGGCCAAAACGTGGAAGTTCGGAATCCGGCGATTCCGGTCCGCAGTGAACGTCGCGCGGTTGCCGGTGAGCCGAACCAGCCATGGTCCAATGTGAGCAACACGACAAGCGGTCCGGTCGCCACGAC
>Ga0138256_10001624_pt1 | contig 24295 bp, 18 predicted proteins | sample KNB2016incub_MG_FD_105486 | JGI IMG/M metagenome (GOLD analysis project Ga0138256, IMG submission 105486) | Active sludge microbial communities from wastewater in Klosterneuburg, Austria - KNB2014incub_MG | ecosystem: Engineered > WWTP > Activated sludge > Unclassified | place: Austria...
AAGTGTTCGGTGTGCATGGGGTGGTCCTGCGCGGCGGCTGCGTGTTGGAGGGCGTCCCGCACGCGTAGCAGCGGCCGGGCGCGACATGGTCGACCCGGGTGAAGGTATTGTCCAGTCCGCACTGTCAAGCGACGTCAGGGCGGGGTGTGGTGGGGGTGTGGTGGGGAGTCCCGCACCATGACTCACTGAGCCTAGCGCCCCGAGCAGTGCCCACCCGACGCCGCCTGACCGCTACCGAGGGCGATCGGCGGTGGTTCGACGCGTACGCCGCCGGTGCTGACGGTGTCCATTGCGACCAGTGCCAGCACTGCCAGCCAGAACAGGGTGGTGCCGAGGCGGAAGAGTTTCTTGCTGTCCATGTCCGCCCTTTAGCCGTTGACGCGCTTTCGAATGCGCACACCGAGGATCGATCCGGCGAAGGCGAGCGCGAACCACACCCAGCCGTGCAGGCTGGCCGAGGCGATGCCGCCGAGGTAGGCGCCGACGTTGCAGCCGAAGGCCATGCGCGAGCTGTAACCCATCACCAGGCCGGCAATGCAGGCGGCGATCAGGCGGCGGGTAGTGGGTACCGTGAAGTTTGCCGGGCCGTTCCAGCGCGAGGCGGCCAGCGCGCCGTAGATCAGGCCGAGGTTGGTCACCGAGGTGACGTCGGCCAGCAGCGGTTCGGCCAGGCGCAGGGCGTGCGGATCGACGCCCCAGAAAGGGTCGCCCACCGCACTCCAGCCCAGCGCGCTTGCCAGCTTGGCACCCCACACGCCGATGCCGTAGACAATGCCCCAGGGCTGGCCGGCCACGACCAGGTGCACGCCATACAGCGCGGCCAGCAATAGCGCGCCCAGCCACCAGCGTCGCGACCAGCCGCAGGCGGCGCGTGGTGCATCACCGGCGGGTGTTGCCGCCACGAAGCTCGCGGCTCCGGCGCGGACCACCTGCTGGGTCAGCTGTTGCGGTGTCAGTTGCGGGCGTTGGGCGGCGCGCGCGGCAAGCCAGGCGACCACGGCGCAGCCGCTGACGGTCAGGGCCAGTGCGGCGGGCCAGCCGAAGGCCAGCAGATCCACCGCCGGCAGGCCGCCGAGGGCGATCCAGCCCGGTTGGTGCGAGGCGCCGACGAAACTGCCGAGTGCGAAAGTCGGCAGCACGGCGAAGGACAGCGGCGCGCCCGCGCCGGCCTTGTACAGGGTGCCCGAGCCGCAGCCGTCGGCAAGCTGCATGGCGGCGCCGAACAGGAAGGCGCCGAGCACCAGGCTGATCGTCAGCGGGGCGACGGCGCCTACCAGTTCACCGCCACTGTTGGCGATCAGCGGCAGGCTGAGCGCGGCAGCGAGCACCATCAACAGCATCTGCGCCCACAGGCCTTGCGGGTCGCGACGCTCGATGAGATCGCGCCAGCCGGTGGTGAAACCGAAGCGCGCACCCTGCAGCACGGCGCCAAAGCCGATGCCCAACAGCGTCAGCAGGCCCTGGCGCACGCCTGCAGCGAGCGTTACCGCGAGCACGCCGGCAAGGCCGCCGGCCAACAGCAACAGACGAGAAAACAAACGCATCGAACTGACTCCGACTGCTTACTGGAAGGCGCGCTTGATGTCCTGCACCAGCGCGGTGACGCGCGAGGGCTGGTTCTGCATCGGCAGTTCGGCCTTGCTCCAGTCGACGATTGAGGCCGGGTAGAGCTTGACCGCTGTGTTGCCGGCGATCTCGGACATCACGAACCAGTTGGTGGCCGCCCAGTGGCCGGTGTTGCAGAAGGACACGGCGGGTGTATTGCCGGCTCCGGACTGCGCGACCAGCGACTTCAGTTCGGCGGCCGGCTTCAGCGTCGCGCTGTCCTTGACGAAGAATTGGGCGTTGTCGAAGGACTGTGCGCTGGGCAGCGTTCCGTAGCGCGCGGCGGCGTCGACACGGGTTTCGCCGCTGTAGAAGCGGGCCGGGCGGGCATCGACCAGCAGCGGTGCGGCGGACGACTGCACAGCGGCGGCGAGTTCCTCGCGGGTCACGATCTGGTCCTGATCGTAGTGGTAGCTGAAGCTGCTCGGCGTGGGTTGGGACAACGCCGTGTCGAGTGCGCCCGCAGCGGCCTTCCAGGCCTTGGTGCCACCGTCGAGGATGGACAGCCGGCTCAGACCACCAACCTTCAGCGTCCAGTACACGCGAGCGGCGGCACCAAAGTCGGTGTGATCGGTACCGCTGTGCACGATGATGATGCGACTGTTCGCATCGATGCCCGCCGTGCGCAGCAGTTCGGTCAGTGCCGATTCGGACACCAGTTGCCCGGGATTGTCCTTGGGGCCGCGGTACTTGCCATAGGGCGTGTTGATTGCGCCCGGGATGTGGCCGCTGGCGTAGTCCTTGTCGCTGCGGATATCGAGTACGCGCAGGTCTGGCTGGCCCAGCAATGCCTTCAGGTCGGCGGGTTGCAGCAACGGCGATGTCTTCAACTGCTGAGTTCCAGCGGCATCCACGGTGGCTGCGGCGGGGGTGTTGGCCGAGGCCGGCAGGGTCAATGTCAGACCGCTGGCGGCAATGGCGAGTGAAAGAACGAGCTTGTTCAGCATGACGGATCCATTCCTTGAATGCGGGAGCGCAAGCGAGTCGCGCTTTGACCGGGACGGGGGGTAGGTGCTCACCCCATGTTGAGGAGGCGAAGACTACGGTGATTTTTTAGTAAGGAAAATATCGAAAAGGCTAATTCATTAGAGCAAATTGTTATTTGCAAACGGCATTGCCTGTTATGCATGGGCTGGCACTGCTTTACGCCGCCCGACTAGGGATTTCTCCTCTGTTCGGATCGCCCGATTCAGGTAAAACTTGCCCGCATACGTCTGATAGCGAAGCGCCAGCATGCCCACACCGCCCGATTTACTGCCGCCTTTCAGTGCGGAGTTGCCGTTAGTCGCCGAGCTCGACGCCATGCTGCAGGCGGCGTTCGAGATTCAGGGCGCGGGCATTGGCTGCTGGGCGTGGAACATCCAGACCGGCGAGATCCGGGTCAATGACGAATGGGCGGCAATCGTTGGCTACACCCTGGCGGAACTGCAACCGAAGACGATTGCGACCTGGCATACGCTGACTCACCCTGAGGATCTGCGCAGGTCCGAACGCCAGATCGCCCGCTACCTGAATGGCGACACCGAGTCTTACGAATGCGAATGCCGGATGCGGCACAAGGACGGTCAGTGGGTCTGGGTGCTCGATCGCGGCAAGGTGCTGATCCACGATATGCAGGGACGGCCGTTGTGGGCATTCGGCGCGCACACGCCGATCACCCGACTCAAGCGCATTGAGGAAGAGCGTGATGTGCTGTTGGCGCGCTTTCAGCGACTGGCGGAACACCTGCCGGGCTTTCTTTATCAGTACCGTTTGCGGCCCGACGGGACATCGCATTTTCCGTTTGCAACCGACGCGATCGAACGCTTCTACGGTTGTTGGCCGCAGGCTGTGCGCGAGGACGCGACGCCGGTTCTGAGGGTGATCCACGCTGATGATAGACAGCGTGTTCTCGAGAGCACCCGGCGTTCGGCCGAAAAGCTGACGGTTTGGGAGGCGCGTTTTCGCGTGGTGCATCCCAGCCGCGGCGTGATCTGGCTGGAGGGACTGGCGACCCCCGAGCGCCTGAACGACGGCAGCACCCTGTGGCATGGCTTTCTGATGGATGCGACTGCGTCCGAGGCCCAGCGGGCGGCGCTGCGGCTGAGCTCGAAGGTGTTTTCTGCCACCCAGGACGGGGTGCTCATCACCGATCTGAACGGGCGGATCATCGAAGTCAATGAGGCCTTCACCCGGCTTACCGGCTACCGCGCCGATGAGGTGGTGGGGCACACGCCAGCCGTGCTCAAGTCGGGGCGCCAGGGGCCGGATTTCTACCGCATGATGTGGGCCGAGCTCAAGCTGCGGGGGTGCTGGCAGGGTGAGATCTGGAACCGGCGCAAGGATGGGGCGATTTATCCCGAGTTGTTGTCGATTGACCTGGTACGTGATGAGCAGGGGCAGCCCGAGTGCTACATCGGGGTGTTTCGTGACATCACCGAGATCAAGCAGCATCGTTACGAGCTCGATCGGGCCACCTACTACGACCAACTGACCGGTCTGCCCAATCGCCGCCTGATCGACGAACGCCTGCATGTGGGCATGGCGCACGCCAGACGACGCGGGGAACTGCTGGCGGTCTGCTACCTCGACCTGGATCGCTTCAAGCAGATCAACGAATCCCACGACCGCGACTTTGGCGACGCGTTGCTGCGGGGCATTGCCGAGCGGCTCTCGGCCGCACTGCGCGAACATGGCACGGTTGGCAGGGTAGGGGGCGACGAGTTCCTGCTGCTGCTGACCGGACTGCGTTCGCGCGAGAAAGTGCTGGAGCTCGTCGAGTACGTCCTCGAGCAGGCCCGCTTGCCCTTTGCGATGAGCGGGCACAAGACGCTGTCGCTGACCGCGAGCATCGGCGTGGCCTTGTATCCCGAACTCGATCTGTCGCCAGACGAGCTCGTGCGCTACGCCGACCAGGCCCTCTATCGCGCCAAGGCGCGGGGTCGCAACTGTCTCGTTGTTTTCGCCAGTGAGGAAGACTCCAGCAACCGCGCACGTGCCGAGCTGCTGCAGGGCGCCGAGCGCGCGCTGGCACAGGACGAGTTCCTGCTCCATTTTCAGCCCAAGCTTGACCTGCGTACCGGGCGCATCTGGTCGCTCGAGGCCTTGATCCGCTGGCAGTTGCCTGAAGGTCGGCTGCGGGCACCGGGTGAGTTCATTGATGCGCTGAGCGGCTCGGCGCTTGAACTGCGCGTCGGTGACTGGGTCATCGACGAGGCCTTGCGGCAGCAGCGCAGCTGGCGCGAGCAGGGTCTGTCGTTGCCGGTCAGCGTCAATGTGTCGGCCGAGCACCTGCTGTCTGACGACTTCGTTGACAGGCTGCGTGAGGCCCTGACGCGGCATGGCGTGCTGATGCGTGACCTGCTGGTGATCGAGATTCTCGAAACCTCACGCATCTCGGATTTTGCCCGCGTGTGCGAGCGCCTGAGGGCGTGCAGGGAACTGGGCGTGCTGTTCTCGCTGGATGATTTCGGTGCGGGTTACTCGTCGCTGACCTACATGCGTCAGCTACCCGTCGATGCGCTGAAAATCGACCGCAGTTTCGTCATCAACATGCTCGACAGCAACCCCGACCTGAGCATCGTCAGAGGCATCATTGGTCTTGGTCATGCGTTCGGCCGCACCGTCATCGCCGAAGGTGCCGAGTCGACGGCGCACATCGAGCGCCTTGGCGCGTTGGGCTGCGATATTGCGCAGGGTTACGGGCTGGCGCGGCCGATGCCGGCCGCTCAGGTCGTGCCCTGGGTGCAGGCCTGGGGCGATCAGCACCGTTCGCCTTTTGCCGCCAGATAGATTCCCACCAGCAACAGGCTGAAGCCGACGAACTGCAGCGGTGCAAAACCCTCGCCGAAGATGATGAAGGCCAGCAGTGCGCTGCCGACAGGTTCGCCCAGCGTCACCACCGCGACCAGGGTTGCCGACACATAGCGCAGCGACCAGTTGTAGGCCGTGTGGCCGAGTAGTTGCGGCCCCACGGCCAGGGCCAGCAGCACCAGCCAGGCTGTGTCGGACAGTGCGAACAGTTCCACCCCACCCACACCGCTGGCGCCAAACAGAAACAGCGCAGCCACGCCATAGGCCAGCCAGATGTAGGCCGACAGCCCCAGCCCGGCGCGCAGTCGGCGACCGATGAGCAGGTAGGCGGAAAAGCACCAGCTGCCGACCAGGGCCAGCAGGTTGCCGAACAAGGGATTCGTTCCGGCCCCCGCGTTCTGGCTGTCGCTCCAGAAGATGAACAGGCTGCCGGCGAAGGACAGCGCGATGCCGCCGATCGTCATGTGCGTCGGTGTCTCGCGGAAGATCAGGAAGGATGCCAGCCCGATCCACAGCGGGTTGGTCGTCACCAGCGCGGTGCTGGACGCCACCGAGGTGTATTCCAGCGAACTAATCCAGGTGGCGAAGTGCAGCGCCAGAAAGAAACCTGCTGCCAGCGCCATCGCGATCTGTCGCCGGCCGAGCCGGGCCAGTTCGTGGCGTGACTGCAGCAGCGCCAGCGGGGTGATGATCAGTGCCGCCAGCCCCAGCCGCCAGGTCGCGACGGCCAGCGAGGCGACGCCTTCGGCCTGGGCGAAACGGGCAAAGATGGCGCTGAATGAGATCGCGATGAGGCCGATGCCGAGGACGATGAGCGGGAGCCCGCGCCCGTGAGCGACGGATGGAGGCGGCATGGAGTCTGCGCTCAGTCGGGTTGTTCAGTCGCCCGTGGGCGACAGGCGGAAGGCGCGCACGCTGTTGAGCCGGCGCAGCGAGTCTGCCAGGGTACGCAGGTTGTCCAGACTGCTGGTGCGGATGGTCATGCGGTACTCGAAATACAGCCCGTCGTCAGACACCCGGTAGCTCATGTTGGCGACGGTGAAGCCATGCTTCTGCAACAGCGTGTGCACCTCGTCTTCGGCCATGGCATGGCTGCGTTCGAAGCGGATCGCGTGCTGCGCGTAGATGTGGGACGGCAGGCGGATCTCGATCCAGCGGAAGGCCGACAGCGTGCCGAGGGTGAGCAGCGTGGCGAGGATGGCCGGGAAGTAAAAACCGATGCCCATCAGGATGCCGATCGCCGCAGTGATCCAGATCGAGGCTGCGGTGGTCAGGCCGCGGACGCTGAGCCCTTCCTTGAAGATCACGCCGGCGCCCAGAAAGCCGATGCCGGTCATGATGCCCTGCGCCATGCGCGTCGGGTCGGTGCGTACGGTGTCAAGCGGAACGCCGGGCAGCCAGGCCCATTGGTACAGCGTTACCAGCATCAGCAGGCTGGATGCCAGGCATACCAGCGAGTGGGTGCGGAATCCGGCTGGCCGGCCGTGAAAGCTGCGTTCCAGGCCGATGATGCCGCCGGCGGCGAGCGCAGACAGCAGATGGACGGAGATGGTGGCGATGTCCGCGTTCATGCTTTGTACGGTCATGAGGTTCATGTTAGCTCAGGCATGCCCCCCTTCAAGATAGGCCGCCCGCACCTCGGGGCTTGCCAGCAGCTCTGCGCCGGTGCCGGCGAGGGTGATTTCACCGTGCTGCAGCACATAGCCCCGGTCCGCCACCCGCAGCGCCTGGTTGGCGTTCTGCTCCACCAGCAGCACGGTCATGCCGTGGTCGCGGTTGAGCTCCTTGACGATCTGGAAGATCCGCCGGATGTAGATCGGCGCCAGGCCCAGCGAGGGCTCGTCGAGCAGCAGCAACTTGGGCCGACTCATCAGCGCGCGCCCGATTGCCAGCATCTGCTGCTCGCCTCCGGACAGGGTGCCGGCGCGCTGCGCCTGGCGCTCATCCAGGATGGGGAACATCGCGAACACCCGCGCGATGTCCGCGTTGTAGTTGGCCGGATCGGCATGTGCCGTGCCCATCTGCAGGTTCTCGACCACCGTCATGCGCGGAAAGATGCGCCGGCCTTCGGGCACCAGTGCGATGCCACGGCGTGCGATCTCGTGCGTGTGCACACGGGTGATGTCCTCGCCGTCGAACACGATGCGCCCGGCGCTCGCCTTGGGACTGCCGAACAGGCTCATCATCAGCGTCGACTTGCCGGCACCATTGGCGCCGATCAGGGTGACGATCTCGCCCACCTGCACCTCGACGTCGATGCCACGCAGTGCGTGGATGTGGCCGTAATGGGCGTGCACGCCCTCCATTGTCAGCATCATGCGGTGGCCCCTCCTGCCACGGCTGCGGTCCTTTCGTCAGCCTCATCTTCGTCTTCGCCGAGGTAGGCCTTGATCACCTGCGGGTCGTTCCTGACCTGCTCGGGCGTGCCCTCGGCGATCTTGCGCCCGTAGCTGATCACGCCGATGTGGTCGGATACTTTCATCACCACACTCATGTCGTGCTCGATCAGCAGGATCGCGATGCCCAGCTCGCCGCACAGATAGAGCAGCAGCTCGTTGAGCTCCGCCGACTCGCGCGGGTTGAGGCCGGCGGCCGGCTCGTCCAGGCATAGCAGCACCGGATCGACGCACAGCGCGCGCGCAATCTCGATGCGGCGCTGGATGCCGTAGGGCAGGTCGCCTGCGGCATGGTCGGCGAGGTGCTCCAGCTTGAGGCGTTGTAGCCAGGTTGCCGCGCGCTCGATCGACTGCCTTTCCGCCTGACGATAGCCCGGCAGCTTGAACAGGCCCGCGATCGAGAACTTCGAGGCGCGCTGCAGCACGTTGTGCTGGGCGACGATCAGGTTCTCGAGCACGGTCATCTTCGGGAACAGGCGAATGTTCTGAAAGGTGCGCACCACCTGGGCGTCGCGCGCCACGCGATGGCTGGGCAGGGCCTCCAGGCGGATTTCGCCGCGGCGCGGGTGGGCCAGACGCAGGGTGCCGGTGGTCGGCTTGTAAAAGCCGGTCAGGCAGTTGAACAGCGTGGTCTTGCCGGCGCCGTTGGGGCCGATGATGCCGGTGATGCGGCCCGCCGGCACCTCCAGCGACAGGTCGTCGATCGCGGTCAGGCCGCCGAAGCGCATCGTCAGCTTGCGCACCGACAGCAACGTGGCGGTTTTGCTCATTGCGCAGCCTCCTTCGTCTTCACGGCCTTGCCCAGCGGGTTCAGGCGCACGGTCGGTTCGCGGTGCGACAGCAGGCCGCCCGGGCGCCACACCATGATCAACACCATCGCCAGGCCGAACAGCAGCATGCGGTATTCGGCAAAGTTGCGACCAAACTCGGGGATCAGTACCAGCAGCGTCGCCGCCAGCACCACGCCCATCTGCGAGCCCATGCCGCCGAGCACGACGATGGCGAGGATGATCGCCGATTCGGTGAACACGAAGCTCTCGGGTGAGATGAAACCCTGGCGTGCGGCGAAGAACACGCCCGCAAACCCGCCCAGCATGGCGCCGATGGCGAAGGCCGACAGCTTGATGTTGGTGGTGTTCATGCCCATCGCCTTGCAGGCGATCTCGTCCTCGCGTAGCGCCTCCCAGGCACGCCCGACGGGCAGTTTGCGCAGGCGCGAGACGAAGGCGTGGGTCAGCAGTGCCAGCACCAGGATCAGGTAGTAAAGGAAGATCAGCCGGTGCATCGGCGAGAATTCGAGGCCGAAGAAGCCGGCAAAAGTCTGCTCGCCTTCGGCCGGGCTGCGGGTGAAATCCAGACCGAAGAAGCTTGGCCGTGGGATCGAGCTGATGCCGTTGGGGCCGTTGGAGAATTCGGTCCAGTTCACCAGGATGATGCGGGTGATCTCGCCGAAGCCGAGGGTGACGATCGCCAGGTAGTCGCCGCGCAGGCGCAGGATGGGGTAACCGAGCAGGATGCCGAAGCTCGCGGCCATTGCACCCGATACCGGCAGCGCCTCCCAGAAGCTCCAGCCGAACTGGGTCGACAGCAGCGCGTAGGAATAGGCGCCCACCGCGTAGAAGGCGACGTAGCCGAGATCGAGCAGGCCGGCCAGGCCGACGACGACGTTCAGGCCCCAGCCCAGCATCACGTAGATCAGCACGGTGGTGGCGGTGTCGACCACGTAGCGGTTGTCCGAGAACATGATCGGCAGCGCGATCGCGGCACCGAGCGCAACCCAGCCCAGTACGTTCACCACTTTCAGCGCGCCACTGGCGCGGTCGGCGGCGGTGGCAGTGCTGACGCGGTCGCGTTCCAGCTTGCGCTCGCGCGCCTGGTCGATACCCCAGCGCAGCAGCAGGCGGCCGGCGAATACGGCGGCCACGGCGGCGACGAGCAGCCCGAAGCGCGTTTCCACGCCCAGCCGGCCGCCCACATCCACTGTGGTCAGGCCGACCAGCGGAATGCCCAGGATGAGGCCGACGAAGGCCACCCAGCCCGCATCGCGCAGGCGCTCGGCAGGCGTCATCGCGTGACGTGCAAAGACGACGGTGCTCATCACACTTTCTCCACTTCAGGCCGGCCGAGCAGGCCGGATGGGCGCAGCATCAGCACCAGGCACAGGATGCCGAAGGTGGCGACGTCCTTGTATTCGGCCCACAGGTAGGCGGACCAGAACGACTCGATCAGTCCGATCAGCAGGCCGCCCAGCATGGCCCCTGGCAGTGAGCCAATGCCGCCCAGCACCGCCGCAGTGAAGGCTTTGATGCCGGCGAGAAAACCGATGAAGAAGTCGACCACGCCGTAGTACACAGTGACCATCACCCCCGCCACCGCGGCCAGCGCCGCGCCCAGCATGAAGGTGTAGGAGATGGTGCGGTCGACATTGACCCCGAGCAGCGAGGCCATGGTGCGGTCCTGCTCGCAGGCGCGCTGCTGGCGACCGAAGGGTGTCTGCGTGATCATCCAGGTGAAGGCGCTCATCAGGATCACCGTGGTGACAATGATCAGGATCTGGCTCCAGCCGATCTGCACCGCGAAGCCCGGTGCGTCCCACAGCACCACGCCGCCTTCGAGCACCGGTGGAATCGGTTTGACGCGCGCGCCCTGGGTGAGCTGCACGGCGTTCTGCAGGAAGATCGACATGCCGATCGCCGAGATCAGTGGCGCCAGGCGGCTTGAGCCGCGCAGCGGACGGTAGGCGGTGCGCTCCACCGCCCAGCCGTAGGCCGAGGTGAAGAAGATCGACACGATCAGCACGAAGGTCAGCGCCAGCGGGATCGAGGTCACGTCCGCCGCAGCGAGGACGGTGAAGGCGGTGACCGCGATGAACGCGCTCACCATGAAGATGTCGCCGTGGGCGAAGTTGATCATGCCGATGATGCCGTACACCATCGTGTAGCCGATGGCGATCAGGCCGTACATGGAGCCGAGCGTGAGCCCGTTGATCAGTTGTTGCAGTGCGTAGGCCACGATGTCTCCCGTGGAGGCACCGCAGGACGCCGCGCCGGTGTAACCGGTGCGGAGCGCATGCGTGCCGTCATCTTGTCGTTGGGTCCGGACGTCGCCGCCCGCCTCGTGGGCGGACGGCGAGGGGCTCCCGGCGCGGGCCGGGGGCGGGTGTGATTACTTGACGTAGTCGTATTTGCCGCCTTGCCAGCGGTACACGACGAAGCCCGGGGCCTTCTGGTCGCCCTTGGCGTCGAAGGACAGGTCGCCGATCACGGTTTTGAAGGTGCCGTCGCGCAGGGCTTTTTCCAGGGCGACGTACTTGGTGCTCTTGGCCGCGGTGGCCGCCTGTTCGAACAACTGCATCGCCGCGTAGGCGTACAGCACGTAGCCTTCCGGCTCGATCTTGGCGGCGCGGAACTTCTCGACTACCGGCGCAGCATCCGGGTTCTTGCGGGCGTCGGGTGAGAAGGTGAACATCACGTTGTCGGATGCGTCGCCGGCGGCGGTGACGAGTTCTGAGTTGGTCATGGTGTCGCCGCCCATCACCGTCAGCTGCAGCCCGGCCGCCTTGGCCTGGCGCAGGATCAGCGCGACTTCGGTGTGGTAGCCGCCGTAGGCCATCACTTCGACGCCAGCCTGCTTGAGCTTGGTGACGATGCCCGAGTAGTCCTTCTCGCCTGCGGTGATTGATTCACGAAGGGTCGGCTTGGCGCCCTTGGCTTCCATCGCCTTGGCGATCTCGTCGGCCAGGCCCTTGCCGTAGGCGCTCTTGTCGTCGACCACGGCAACCTTCTTGCCCTTGAACGTATCGGCGATGTAGTTGCCCGCCACCAGGCCCTGCTGGTCGTCACGGCCCATGATGCGGAAGACATTCTTCAGGCCGCGCTCGGTGACCTGGGGGTTGGTTGACACGGTCGCCATCGGAATATCGGCTTCGACGTAGACGTCGGACGCCGGGATGGTCGAGCTCGAGCACCAGTGGCCATGCATGAACACGATGCCCTTGTTCACCATGGTGTTGGCCACCGATACCGCCTGTTTCGGGTCGCAGGCGTCGTCGCCCACTTCGAGCTTCAGCTTCTCGCCGAGCACGCCGCCGCGGGCATTGATGTCGGCGATGGCCATCTCTGCGCCCTTGCGGATCTGGTCACCGGCCGAGGCGTACTGGCCGGTCATCGGGCCGGCGATGGCGACCGGCAGGTCGGCCAGGGCGGCGGTGGAAAAGCTGCCGAGTGCGAGTACGGCGGTGGCGAGCAGGGTCTTGTTCATGAAACGTCTCCTTTCTTGCTTCGGTTTGAACGGGCGCATCGGGCCGAGGTGCTGCGAGTGGTTGCCATTGCGTCCCGTAAGGTAAGCGAATTTCTTCGCCTTGCCATCCGTGATGCCCCTAGCTGCGGAGCCTTTTTGGGTGTGGATTCGGTGGTGTAGCGGACGAGGCTCAGGCCCCCATTGCCATCAGGCTGGCGTTACCGCCGGCCGCGGCAGTGTTGATGCTGACGGTGCGCTCGTGCACCAGCCGGCTGGGGTCGTATTCGGGTGTGGGCTGCAGTAGCGGCAGGATGGGGCCGGGGCGGGCAGCGAGCTGGATGCGCAAGGCGTCGACTTCGTCGTCCGGCGCATCGACCAGCAGGGCGTCGATGCGCTGATCGAACCACTGTGCATCGAGCGTGACACGCTGACGTACGGGCTCGGGCAGCATCTGCTGCAGACTGCGCATTGCCGGGGAGTCGTCGAACACGATGCGGTTATCGGTCGCCAGTGCCAGCAGCAGTTGATGCAGCGCAGCGGGTGTGCCGCTGGCCACGCCGGCAACGCGGCCACGGGCGACGAAGCGCAGGCTGTTGTCCTCGCCGGTCGGGCCGGGCAGGGTCAGGCACAGGCCGGCAATCCGGCGACTGCGGTAGGCGTCGGCACGGTCGCGCAGCACGCTCAGTTCGTCACCCTCGAGCAGCGCGCGGCCGGCGCCGTCGAGCCAGTCGAGCAGGGTGTCCATCAGCGCGGGCGGGTGTTCGCCATCGATGCGTTCGGCGCCGCGGCTCAGCTGCGGGCCGGGGCTGCGCTGCAGCAGGCGGTGCAGGTAGAGCGGGCCGCCCGCCTTGGGGCCGGTGCCCGACAGACCCTCGCCGCCGAAGGGCTGGACGCCCACGACGGCGCCGATCATGTTGCGATTGACGTACAGGTTGCCGACATGGGCGCGGGCGATGACCCGCTCCACGGTCTCGTCGATGCGGGTGTGGACCCCCATGGTCAGGCCGTAGCCGCTGGCGTTGATGGCGTCGACCAGACGGTCGAGCTCGGCGGCGCGGTAGCGCAACACGTGCAGGATGGGGCCGAATTGTTCGCGCCCGAGTTCGGATAGCGCAGCGATCTCGATGAGGGTCGGGGCGACGAAGGTGCCGCCGGCGCAGGGGCCGGGCAGCGGCTGGCGGGTGATGCGCGCGCCTTGCGCCTGCATGGCCCTGACGTGGGCCTCGAGTCCGGCCTGGGCCTCGGCGTCGATGACCGGGCCGATGTCGGTGCGCACGTCGGCTGGGTCGCCCACGCGCAGTTCGTCCAGGGCGCCACGCAGCATGTGCAGCACGCGCTCGGCGATGTCGTCCTGCAGACACAGCACGCGCAGCGCCGAGCAGCGCTGGCCTGCGGAATCGAAGCTGGAGGCAACGACATCGCCCACGACCTGTTCGGCCAGTGCGGTGGAGTCCACGATCATCGCGTTCTGACCACCGGTTTCTGCAATCAACGGTACGTTGCCGCCGCGTGCGGCGAGGCTGCGGTTGATGAGTGCGGCGACTTCGGTCGAGCCGGTGAACATCACCCCGCGAATGCGCGCATCGGCCACCAGGGCCGCACCGATGGTTTCGCCGCGGCCGGGCAGCAGTTGCAGCGCTGCGGCGGGTACACCGGCTGCGTGAAACAGGCGCACTGCGGCGGCGGCAATCAGCGGGGTCTGCTCGGCCGGCTTGGCGAGCACCGGGTTGCCGGCGGCGAGTGCGGCAGCGAGCTGGCCGGTGAAGATCGCCAGCGGAAAGTTCCACGGGCTGATGCACAGCACCGGACCCAGCGCCGGATGGGTGCCGTTGTCGAAGCCGCGCACCTGGTGAGCGTAGTAGCGGCAGAAGTCGACGGCCTCGCGCAGTTCGGCGATGGCGTTGCTCCACGACTTGCCCGCTTCGCGAATCGCCAGCGCCAGCAGGGTGCCGGCTTCCTGCTCGAACAGGTCGGCGGCGCGTTCGAGGCAGGCGGCGCGCTCGACCGGTAAGCGCTGCGCCCACACCGGGGCGAAGGCGGCCGCAGCGCAAAGGGCGGTTTCGAGTTCTGGGGCCGATGTTTCGATGACCTGGCCGACGATGTCGTGCAGGTCGGCCGGGTTGGCCAGCGGGCCGGCACGGTTCGGTTCGGGCGCGGACGCCCCGTCCACGATCGGTCCGGCCACATGGGCGGTGTCGCGGCAACGCTGCAGCGCAGCGGCAATGTGACTACGCACTGCTTCGCTGGCGAGATCGAAGCCGGCGGAGTTGGTGCGCTCGGTGCCGTACAGCTCGGCCGGCAGCGGGATGCGCGGGTGCGGTGCACCGGCCAGCGCCGCGGCTTGCGGCACGGGGTCGGCGATCAGTTCGTCGACCGGCACGTTTTCATCCACGATGCGATTGACGAAGCTGGTGTTGGCGCCGTTCTCCAGCAGGCGGCGTACCAGGTAGGCAAGCAGGGTTTCGTGGCTGCCGACCGGGGCGTAGATGCGCACCAGGCGGTGGCGTTGCGGGTGGCCGACGATCTGGTCGTAGAGGGGCTCGCCCATGCCGTGCAGGCACTGGAATTCGTAGTCGCCGGCACGCCAGACTGCGCCCTGGGCTTCGTTTTCAGCGTGGTGATAGATCGCGGCCAGGGTGTGGGCATTGTGCGTGGCGAACTGCGGGTAGATCGCGTCGCGCGCGGCCAGCAGCTTTTTGGCGCAGGCGAGATAGGAGAGGTCGGTGTAGACCTTGCGCGTATAGACCGGATAGCCGGCGAGGCCGTCGATCTGCGCGCGCTTGATCTCGGCATCCCAATAGGCGCCCTTGACCAGCCGGACCATCAGGCGCTGGCCGCTGCGGCGTGCAAGGTCGATGACGAAGTCGAGCACGGCGGGTGCGCGCTTCTGGTAGGCCTGCACGACGAAGCCCAGACCCGCCCAGCCGGCGAGCGCATCGTCTTGCGCCAGCGCTTCGAGCAGGTCGAGCGAGATGTCGAGACGGTCGGCTTCTTCGGCGTCGATGTTGAGGCCGATGTCGTAGCCTTTGGCTTGGACACACAAGGCTTTCAGTCTGGGCAGCAGTTCGGCGAACACGCGCTCACGCTGCGACCAGGTGTAGCGCGGATGCAGCGCCGACAGTTTTACCGAGATGCCGTTGCCGTCGACCACGCCGCGCCCGGCCGAGGCCTTGCCGATGGCGTGGATCGCGCGCTCGTAGTCCTTGAAGTAGCGCTCGGCGTCCTCGGCGGTCATCGCCGCTTCGCCCAGCATGTCAAAAGAGTAACGGTAGCCCTGCCTTTCGTGGGTCCGGCCGCGCTCCAGGGCCTCGTCGATGTCGCGGCCGGTGACGAACTGTTCGCCCAGCATGCGCATCGCCAGGTCCATGCCCTTGCGGATCAGCGGCTCGCCGCCGCGCGCGACCAGCCGCGTCAGCGCCGAGGACAGGCTGGTGGCGCTGCTGGTGGACACCAGCCGGCCGGTGATCAGCAGGCCCCAGGTGGCGGCGTTGACGAACAGCGAGGGGCTGTTGCCGATGTGCGAGCGCCAGTTGCCGTCGCTCAGCTTGTCGCGGATCAGGCGGTCGGCGGTGGCCTTGTCGGGTACGCGCAGCAGGGCTTCGGCCAGGCACATCAAGGCCACACCTTCCTGGCTCGAGAGCGAGAACTCCTTCATCAGCGCATCCACGCCGCTGGAACGACTGCGCCTGGCGCGCAGGCCGGTGACCAGGCTGGCAGCGAAGTCATGCACGCGCGCCTGGGTGGCCTCGTCGAGCTGGGCGGCCTCGATCAGCGCCGGCAGGCAGTCGGGTTCGGCGCGACGCCAGGCGGCATCGATGGCGAGTCGCAGGGCAGGGCGCGTGACGGACGGCAACGCGGCGGCGGCAAGTTGGGCTGCGTCCAGGGTGGGGGCAGCGAGAGCGGCGAGGTGATCCACGGCGATAGACTCCAGCAGGGTGTCGTGCTCGACAACCCCGTGTCTCGGGGGTGTTCGATATGGCTGAATTCTTTGCCAAAAACAAAAGTTAATGGCTCCAAAATTTGAATTTATCTGGTCATAATTACTGTTTTATAGACTTCCGACAGCCAAAACGCCTGTTGCACTGCAATGGATCGCATCGATCTGAAAATCCTCACCGAACTGCAGGCCGATGCCCGCCTGTCCATCGTCGAATTGTCGCGCCGCGTCGGCCTGACCAAGACGCCGTGTGCCGAGCGCGTGCGTCGACTGGAGAAAAGCGAGGTGATTCGTGGTTACCACGCCGATCTCGACCCGGAGGCGATCGGCGCCGGTCACGTCGTGGTGGTACAGGTGCTGCTTACCAGCACCACCGAACAGGATTTGCGGCGCTTCAACGAAGCGGTTCGGCGAGCCCCCGAGATCGAGTCCTGTCACATGATCGCGGGTGATTTCGACTATCTGCTGAAAGTGCGCACGCGCGACATTCACGAGTATCGAAGGGTGATGGGTGACCAGATTTCCGGCCTGCCCTGCGTCAAGCAGACCCACACCTATGTCGTGATGGAAGTGGTCAAGGAGGCGCGCAGCCTGCCGGTGCGTGCGCCTGCAGGCTGAGCAAAGCGGGCCATGGTGTAACATTCTGGCCAATCATTTCGCCGCCTGCTCGTCGGCAGCGGCATCGCCCGAGACCCAAGCATGGTTCCACACCTCACTACCGCCCTTACCGGCCCGCTGCTCGAACTGGAGCGCCAGTTCCTGGACAACGCCACCGACATCGAGAAATGGTTCCGCACCCAGTGGCAGGACCACATGCCGCCGTTTTACGGTTCCACCGATCTGCGCAATTCGGGCTTCAAGCTTGCGCCGGTCGACCTGAACCTGTTTCCGGGCGGCTTCAACAATCTCAACGACGCTTTCATGCCGCTGTGCGTGCAGGCCGCGCAGGCGGCGATCGAGCGCATCTGCCCGGACGCCAGCAAGCTGCTGCTGATTCCCGAGAACCACACCCGCAACCAGTTCTATCTGCAGAATGTGGCCAAGCTGGTGTCCATCCTGCGTCTGACCGGGCTGGACGTGCGCCTTGGCAGCCTGCTGCCCGACATCACCGAGCCCACCGTGATCGAGCTGGCCAACGGCAGCACGCTGACGCTCGAGCCCTTGCGCCGTAGTGGTGGTCGCGTCGGGCTGGACAACTTCGACCCCTGCGCGGTGCTGCTCAACAACGACCTCTCAGCCGGTATTCCGTCGGTGCTCAAGGGCGTGGACGAGCAGTGGGTCATCCCGCCGCTGCACGCCGGCTGGCATGCGCGGCGCAAGTCGATTCATGCCGAGTGCTACGACCGCGTGGCGCGCGACTTCGCCACTGCGATCGGTATCGATCCGTGGCGCATCAACCCCGAGTTCGGCGTGTGCGGCCAGATCAATTTCCAGGAGCGCACCGGTGAGGAATGCCTGGCGGCCCAGGTCGATTCGCTGCTCACCCGTATTCGCGCCAAGTACAAGGAATACGGCGTTACCGACCAGCCTTTCGTGGTGGTGAAGGCCGATGCCGGCACCTACGGCATGGGCGTGATGACGGTGAAGGACGCTTCCGAGGTTGTCGGTCTCAATCGCCGTCAGCGCAACAAGATGGCGGTGGTCAAGGAAGGACTGGAGGTGCACGAGGTCATCATCCAGGAAGGCGTGCACACCTTCGAGACGGTGGAAGACGGTGTTGCGGAGCCGGTTGTCTACATGATGGATCACTATGTCGTGGGCGGCTTCTACCGCGTACATACCGAGCGTGGCCGCGACGAGAACCTCAATGCGCCGGGCATGCACTTCAAGCCGCTGGCCTTCGACACCTCGTGCACGCTGCCGGACGTGGCCCAGGGGCCGGATGCGCCGCCCAACCGCTTCTACGCCTATGGTGTGGTGGCCCGCCTGGCGCTGCTGGCAGCCTCGGTCGAAATCGAGGAGACCGCGCCCGCCGACGAGTTCGGAGAGGCGGCATGAGCCGTACGCTGAAGCTCGCTTTCATCCTCGATCCGCTCGATGGGCTGAAGGCCTACAAGGACTCGAGCATCGCCATGATGCGGGCGGCAGCGGCGCGCGGCCATCAGGTGTGGGCGCTGCAGCGCGGTGCGCTGACCTGGCGCGACGGTGCGGTGGTGGCGCGCGCACTGCCGATCAGCCTGCTTGACGGCGATCTGCCCTGGTACGCACCCGCCGGGCCGCAGCAGGTCCTGGCGCTGACGGCGTTCGATGCCGTGATGATGCGCCAGGACCCGCCCTTCGACTTTGAATACGTCACCGCGACCTGGCTGCTCGAAGATGCGATGCAAGCCGGCGCACGCGTGTTCAACAACCCGTGCGCGATTCGCGACCACTCCGAAAAGCTTGCCATCACCGAGTTTCCGCAGTTCATGGCCAGCTCGCTGGTGGCGCGCGACGCGGTGGATATCAATGCCTTCATCGACGAACTCGGCGATGTCATTCTCAAGCCGCTCGACGGCATGGGTGGCAGCCAGATCTTCCGCGTCAGGAAGGACGACCCCAACCGCAATGTGATCCTCGAGACGCTGACGCAGGACGGCACCCGCAGCATCATGGCGCAGCGCTACCTGCCGCAGATTGCCGAGGGTGACAAGCGCGTGCTGATCATCGGCGGCGAAGTGGTGCCTTTCTCGCTGGCGCGCATTCCGCAGGCGGGCGAGACCCGCGGCAACCTCGCCGTCGGCGGCCGTGGCGTGGCGATGGCGCTGACCGAGCGTGAGCGTGAGATCGCCGATTACCTTGCGCCCATCCTGTGGCAGCGCGGCCTGCTGATCGTCGGCCTCGACGTCATCGGCGGCCACCTCACCGAGATCAACGTCACCAGCCCCACCTGCATGGTCGAGATCGCTGCGCAGCAAGGCTTTGATGTTGCCGGGCTGGTCATCGACAAACTGGAGCAGGCTTGCGCCTGACGGACTCGTCATCCGAGAAAGGGGGGCAGTCCACGATTCCGCGCGGAATCGTGGACTGCCCCCTGTTTCACTGGCTGGGCCTGTTCGCCTGCATGCTGCTGTTGGGGGCCTGCTCGCGCGCAGAAGTCTTCCGCCACGAAGCGTTTGTGTTCGGCACGCGGGTCGATGTCGCCGTGTATGCGGAACAGCAGCGTGCCGCCGATGCCGCGGCAGCGGCGGTGCTGCGCGAATTCGACCGCCTGCATCGTGCCTACCATGCGTGGGAGCCGTCCGAGCTGACTGCGCTCAATGCTGCGCTGGCGCGCGGCGAGGTGGCCACGGTGTCGGACGAACTGGCGGCGATGTTGAAGGACGCGCAGCGCATCGCCGCCACCGGCGACGAACTCTTCGATCCCGCGCTGGGTGGGCTGGTGGCGCTGTGGGGTTTTCACACCGACACTTTCGTGCCCGTTCGCCCCGATCCTGACAGGCTCCAGGCGCTGCTCGACGCCAGGCCGCGCATGTCCGACCTGGTCATCGATGGCAATCGCGTGAGCACGCGAAACCGCGCCGTGCAGCTCGATCTGGGCGGCTACGCCAAGGGCTACGCGCTCGACCGTGCGGCGGCGATCCTGAAACAGCAGGGCGTGAACAATGCGCTGATCAACATCGGTGGCAACGTGCTGGCCCTGGGCAGAAAGGGCGAGCAGCCGTGGCGCATCGGCATCCAGCATCCGCGCGAGCCGGCGCCGCTGGCCACGATGCCGCTGTATGACGGCGAGGCGGTCGGCACTTCGGGTGATTATCAGCGCTATTTCATGCTCGACGGCGAGCGCTACGCCCATCTGCTTGACCCGCGCACCGGTCATCCCGCACACGGCACGCAGTCACTCACCATTTTGGTGAGACCGGATACGCAGGACCGCGACGAGGGTCAGGGGGGCCATGGCGGACATGCGGTCGGCACGCTGTCCGATGCCGCCAGCAAGCCCGCCTATCTCGCCGGTGACCGCTGGCGTGAGCAGACAAGGCGCTTCGGCATCGACCATGCCCTGCGTGTGGCCGAGGATGGTCGCGTCGAGGTCACCCAGGCACTGCGCGCGCGCCTGCAGTTCATCGGCGACATCAAGCCGGTCGTCGTCGACTGAGGCTGCAGGCCTGATCGTGCTGTATCAGCCGCGCAGGGTGACGAGCTCTTCGGCGCTGGTGGGGTGGATGGCGATCGTCCGGTCGAAATCCGCCTTGCGCGCGCCCATGCGGATCGCCACGGCGAATCCTTGCAACATTTCGTCGGCGCCGTCGCCGATGATGTGCAGGCCGACGATACGCTCGTCCCTGCCTGCGCACACCAGCTTCATCGCGGTTTTCGGGCGGTGTTCGGTGAGCGCGTGGTACATGGCCGTAAAGCGCGTCGAGTACACCTTGATGTCGGCGTACTGCTGACGGGCCTCGTCTTCGGTGAGGCCGACGGTGCCGATCGGCGGGTGGCTGAAGACCACGGTCGGGGTGCACTCATCATCGAGCCGGCTGTCGGGCTGGTTCAGGAACAGCCGTGCGGCCAGCTTGCGCCCGGCGGCAATGGCCACCGGCGTGAGTTCGGCGCGACCGGTGATGTCGCCGATCGCATGGATGCCGGGCACGGCAGTGTTCTGCAAGGCGTCGGTGTCGATCATGCCTTTTCGTCCGGCGCTGAGCCCGGCGGCGGCGAGATTGAGGTGCTCGGTGTTGGCGTGACGCCCCGTGGCCCACACCAGGGCGTCGACCTGAAAGCTGTTGCCTTTGCTGCATTCGAGCTGCAGCGTGCCGTCTGCCTGGCGGGCGATGGATTTGAGCTCGGTGCCGAAATGCAGGCGGACGCCATCGTCCTGCATCTGCGTTGCCAGTTCGTCGCGCAGCATGGCATCGAAGGGGCGCAGCAGGTGGGGACCGCGCACCAGCATGTCGACCTCCGAGCCGAGGCCGTTGAACACGCCGGCCAGTTCCACCGCGATGTAGCCGCCACCCACGACTGCGACGCGGCGCGGTTGCTGTTCGAGGGCAAAGAAACCGTCCGAATCCATGCCGAGTTCGGCGCCTTCGATGTCGGGCAGAGTGGGGCGGCCGCCGGTGGCGATGACGATATGCGGTGCGCTGAAGCGCTGACCGTCGACTTCGATGGTGTGGGCATCAACGAAACGGGCAAAGCCCTTGATCACATCGACCCCCGACTTGTCGAGCAGATCGGCATAGACGCCGTTGAGGCGTGCGATATACGCGTCGCGCCTGGTCTTCAGCGTGCTCCAGTCGAAGCGATGGTCGCCCGCGCTGAAGCCGTAGCCGGGTGCGTCGCGCATCGTCTGTGCGATGTGCGACGCGTACCACATCACCTTCTTGGGGACGCAGCCCACATTCACGCAGGTGCCGCCGAGACGTGCCGCTTCCACCAGCAGCACGCGGGCGCCGTATTCAGCCGCGCGCCGTGCGCTGGCCACGCCGCCGCTGCCGCCGCCGATTGCGATGTAGTCGTATTGCTTCATGCCTTTCTCCGTTCGAGCTTGATTGCGTTGTGATTCCTGTCTTCATGGGGGCCGCGGTCCGGTCCGCGGGCAGCCCGTCCTGGTCAGCAGTGTGCCGTCGCTGTACCTGATGATGAAATGGAGCAGGCCGGTCGTGGTCGCACAGCGGAGCCGGAAAGCGCGTGCCGCCACATCCCGGCTCAATGCCCCGAGTCCGGCATATCCTTTGCTGCGGCCGCCAGTTCGTCACGCGTATTGATGTTGCGAAAAGCCGCTTCATCGTTGAAGGGTACCGTCACTGTCTTCAGCGTGGCGTGCCATTGCTGCATCCTGCGACCACCACGGGCAATGAAGTCGCCGAGTGGGCAGGCGAGACTGCGCTGACACAGGCAGAACACCGGATGCAGCTGATCGGCGGTTCTGACCACGGCAAGCTCGGCGCCCGTCGTGTGCAGTGCAGCGGCGAGGCGTTCGACGAGATCTGCCGGCAGGAAAGGCGAGTCGCACGGCGCAGTCACCACCAGCGGGTGGCGCGCGCGCAGCAGCGCAGCGTGCAGGCCGGCGAGGGGGCCGGCAAAGCCGTCGATGTCGTCACCGAATACCGGGTAGCCGAAAACCTGCCAGGCGTCCAGATTCCGGTTGGCGCTGATGATCAGTTCATCGACCTGCGGCGCCAGTCGCGCCAGTGCGTGCGCCGCCAGCGGTCGGCCGGCGAGGTCCACCAGCCCCTTGTCGACACCGCCCATGCGGCTGCCCTGGCCACCGGCGAGCAGCACGCCGGTGATGCGCTGATCAGCGGCCCGGCCGGGTGCTGCTGTTGCGTTGGAATGACTCATGCTTGGGCGTTTTGCGGTGTGGGTCGGGAGTGTGACGTCAGGCCGAATGCAGCAGATGCCCTGCGAGCTGGGCGATTGCACGCACGGCATGCGGGGGCGGGCCTGCAAGCCAGTGACGTATTTCGTCTGCCGGAAGGGGCTTTGCGAACAGATAGCCCTGAGCGATGTTGCACCCGTGCTGGGCAAGGAAGCGCAACTGCGCCTGGGTCTCGACGCCCTCGGCGACGACGTTCATGCCCAGGCCGTGTGCCAGCGCAATGGTGCCCCGCACGATGGCGTCGTCGTCGCTGTTTCGGCCGAGGTCGCCCACGAAGCTCTTGTCGATTTTCAGTTCCGAGATGGGACAGCGCTTGAGCAGTGAAAGCGATGAATAGCCGGTGCCGAAGTCGTCCACGGCGACAGCGACGCCCAGTTGGTGGATGCTCTGCAGCAAGGCTGCGGCGCGTTCCGCATCGCGCATCGCGGTCGATTCGGTGAGTTCCACCTTCAGCATCGACGGCGCCAGCCCACTGTTGGCAAGCGCGCCGCGAATCGTGTCGACGATGGCCATGTCCGAGCACTGCCGTGCAGAGACGTTCACCGCCAGCGGCACGGTCGGCAGGCCCTCACGGCCCCAGCGGGCGATCTGGCTCACCGCCTCGACAATCGCCCAGTCGCCGATGCTGCAGATGATGCCGGACTCCTCGGCTGCGGGAATGAACACATCGGGCTGCACCAGCCCGACACCCGGGCGGCGCCAGCGGATCAGGGATTCGAGCCCTGCCAGGCGGCCGCTCGCAATGTCGATCTGCGGTTGGTAGAAGAGTTCGAACTCGTGGTTGGTGAGGCCGTGGCGCAGCGCGGTTTCCATGCCCAGGCGCTCGCGTGACCAGGTGTTCATGTCGGGCGAGTAGAACGTGTAGCGGCTGCCGCCTTCGAGCTTGCCGCGGTACATGGCGGTATCGGCCATCGACAGCAGCGTTGCGGCGTCCAGGCTGTCGGTGGGGCCGACGCTGATGCCGATGCTGCATGACAGCAGCAGATCGGCGTTGCCGCCGGCCTCGAATTCGCGATCGAGCAGGTCGAGCAGTTTGCGCGCCACGGCGATCACTGCCGAGCGATCCTGCAGATTGTCCATCAGGATGATGAACTCGTCGCCCCCCCATCGCGCAATGGTGTCGCCGCCGCGCACCGACGCCTGCAGGCGGCTGGTCACCTCCTGCAATATGTGGTCTCCCGCGTAATGGCCCAGGCTGTCGTTGATGCGCTTGAAGCGATCGAGGTCGATGAACAGCAAGGCCAGCATGCTTCCGCTGCGCTGCGTATTGGCCAGCGCCTGGCGCAGGCGGTCGAGCAGAAGACCGCGGTTGGGCAGCCCGGTCAGCAGGTCGTGGGTGGCCTCGTGCTGCAGGCGTGCGGTAACGGCGAGAGTTTCGGTGAGGTCGTGGAAAGCCAGCACCGCGCCGTCTCCGGCATTGCCCACCGGGGTTGCGGTGAGCCGGAGGGCATACCTGCGGCCGTCTGAGCCGTGCCACTCGATCGGTTCGGGCAGGCGAATGGTTTGCCGACCCTTCAGGCAGGCGAGCACGGCTTCGCTGACCTCTTCCGCCTGATCGGTAAAGTTGCGCATCAGGGCAGCGATCAGCGTGCCCCGCAACTCCTGGCGAGCCAGTCCGGTCAGTCGCTCGGCGACCGGGTTGACCAGGCTTATGCGGGTGTTTTCATCGAAGGTGAATACGGCGTCGGCGATCGAGCGCAGTGTGGCATCGGCATCGTGCCGGGCATGCTGAAGCGAACCGCGAGTACGCTTCAGGGATAGTCCGAACCACAGCAGGCTGCCGAGCAACAGGCTGCTGACTGCCGTGACCGGGGGAATCCACCATTGCCACAGGTTCAGCGCCAGGCCGCTGACGAGGAGGGGCAGAAGTGCGAGGCCGGTCACTGCAGGCAGTGCGCCGGGACTGGCCTGGATGCGTGCGTGGACCACGGCGGCTAGCGCCAGCACGAACAGGCTCAGCAAGAGGGCGGCGCTGCCGCTGGCGGTGTGATAGACGAGGCCATCGCGCAGGGCGTCGTAGGCGCGGGC
>Ga0138256_10001625_pt1 | contig 24293 bp, 24 predicted proteins | sample KNB2016incub_MG_FD_105486 | JGI IMG/M metagenome (GOLD analysis project Ga0138256, IMG submission 105486) | Active sludge microbial communities from wastewater in Klosterneuburg, Austria - KNB2014incub_MG | ecosystem: Engineered > WWTP > Activated sludge > Unclassified | place: Austria...
CGACGGCGACGGCGACGGCGACGGCGAAGCAGCGAACTGAGGTTCCGGGGCTGAGCACGGCTCCGTTCCGGCTGGGTGCTCTGCGGCACCCACGCCGGAGCCCGAGCGCGCTAGCGCTTCAGGAGCCCGGTGATGCTGGGCGGCAGCACGCCGGCGAAGTAAGCGCCGACCACGCCGCCAATCAGCACCAGCACCAGGAAGAAGGCGATCAGGCCGCCCTTGCCGCCTTGCTTGGGCGCCGGCGCGGGCCCAGGCGGCACCGAGGGCAGGTGCGCGCTGGGCGGCGAGGCCATCACCACCGCCGAGGGCGGGGCGGCCGAAGGGGACCGGGTTCGGCCCGAGAGGGTGTCGTCTTCGAGCGCGGCGAGGTTGCCCAGCTCGAACGAAACGGGCGACGACCCCGCCGCGGGCGCCGACGCCGGCCCCACGCCGATCTGGCTGCCCCAGTCTTGGGGTTCGTCGAACGAGCCGATGTTGAGCGGCGCGGCGCCCAGCTCGGCGCTGGACCGATCGCCGCTCTCGCCGCCCTGCAGTGAGGTGAACTCGAACAGCGCCTCTTCGATCAGCGAGCCGATGATCGAGCGCTTGTCCGCCTTCTCGCGGCGCTTCGAGTCCTCGCGGCCGCGGACGATGGGTTCGACCAGCGCCGCAATGTCGAACGAGCTGACCGGGTGACCGGCGTGGAACAGCAGCGTGTTCAGATCCCGGCCCAGGTCGCGCGCCGTCTGGTAACGCTGCACCGGATCGCGGGCCAGCGCCTTGGCCAGCACTCGGTCGAGCTCGGCCGTGGCGTGGGGGTGAAAGTCGCGGATCGACGGGATGCGTGCCGCCTGCACCTGGCGCACGGTGTCCAGGTCGCTGTCGCCGAGGAACAACCGGCGCCCCGCCAGCATCTCCCACAAGATGATGCCCACCGCGAAGATGTCGGTCCGCGCGTCGATCGGCTGGCCCAGGGCGGCCTCGGGCGAGAGGTAGCTGAACTTGCCCTTGATGATGCCCGGCTCGCTCTTCTCGAGCTGGCTGTTTGCCTTGGCGAGGCCGAAGTCCACGATCTTCACCTCGCCGTGGCGGGTGATCAGCACGTTGGGCGGCGACATGTCGCGGTGCACGATGCCCAACGTGTGGCCGCGACCGTCGGTGGCCTCGTGGGCGTATGACAGGCCCTCGCAAATCCGCAGACAGATCAGGGCCGCCAGCTCCAGAGGGAACGGCTGCCCACCCCGGCGAGACTGATCGATGATGGCCTTCAGGTCCGCGCCATCCACGAACTCCATCACGATGAAGTAGGTGTTGTCGCCGACGCCGATGTCGAAGACCTGCACGCAGTTCGAGTGCGAGAGGTGCGCCGAAAGGCGCGCCTCGTCCAAGAACATGCCGATGAACTGCTTCTTCTCGGACAGGTGCGGAAGGACGCGCTTGATGGCGACGGTCTTCTTGAAGCCCTCGAGGCCCGCGCTCTCTGCGCGGAACACCTCCGCCATGCCGCCGGAAGCGATCTTCTCGAGGACTCTGTACCGTTGTTGCTGTGCGGCCATCGCGATGAGCGGCGTCGAAGCAGAAAAGACGCGCAGGGTCCGAGCGCGAACGGCAGCCTAGGCGCCCGCGGGAGCGGGGGTCAAGAACGAGGATCTTCGCTGAATTTGCGCGAAACGCAAGTCGGATCCCCAAACGCTCAGGCGCGGGTCTCTCGGAAGCGCGAAAGCCGGCGAAGCAGCTCCAGGTGCCCGTCGGGCACCGGGTCGAACTGGCTGGCCTCGAACAGGCTGCGGCGGGTGGCCTCTTCGCTCATGGTCACCAGTGCGGCGACCACGCGCCGTCGCACCGTGCCCTCGACGTGATGACCGATGGCGATCACGTCGCCCGGGATCGGACCCAGGAGCAAGAGCACGCGCACCGAGCTCGCGGGATACCCCATCGACAGCCATGAGGCGGCCGCCAGCTTGCCGGTCACGGCGTCGAGCCCCACGTGGGTCGCGCCGACGTCCGCGCTGCCCTCGAGCACGGCCCGGGTGACCGCCTCGTGCGAGCCCAAGATCGTCTCGCTCGCGAAGCAGTCTTCCAGCCGGAGCCCCATCGACCGCAGGTGCCAGCGGGGGACGAAATAGCCCGAGGCACTGTCCTTGGAGACCCAGGCCGCGCGCGCCTGCGACAGCGCCTCGACCTTGGCGAAGCGCGAGTCGGCGCGGACGAACAGCGCGCCGTGGTACCCGGCCCGGGTCGACCGATGGACGACCACTGCGCTCTCGGCCGCTGCGGCGTCCTCCAGGTCGATGGCGATGAGCGGCGGCGCCCAGATCAGGTCCAGGGCCCCCGAAAGGGCGCCTGCCCGCAGCTCGGCATACGACTCGAGCACCTTGCCGCGGAACGCCATGCCCGTGGCCTGGCCGAGCTTCTCGCAGAAAAGCGCCAGGGCCTCGGCGGTGGCCGGCTCGGCGGAAACTGCGGCGAAAGTCAGCTCGGGCACGGTGCCCCGCCGGTATGCCCCCGCTTCTGCCGGAAGTCACCCCACCGGGCTGCCCCCGCAGGAAGGTGTGCTATGGAAGGCGCCATGGCGTCTCACCACCCCGACGAGACCTCCGGCGTCGTCGTCTCGCACCCCACGGAAGAACCCGACGAGCTGGCCGCGGACGAGCCGCGGACGCCCGGGTGGATGCCCCTCTTGGGCGGGGTGTTGTTCTTGAGCGCCGCCATCTTCTTCGTGGCCACTCAGCCGCCGGGCAAGTCGACGGAAGAGCTGCAGCGGGCCGCGCAAGCCGCCGCCGAAGAGGCGAAGGCCAAGGCCGCCCCGCCGCCCGCGCCCGAGCCCGCACCTGCGCCTGCGCCCGCCGCTCCCGGCGGCGAGGCGCCACGCAAAGGCGGTTGAGGCAGCTGAGCCCGCCGGTCGGCGGGCAAGGTTCCAAAACGGGTGGCCGCGGGCTCGCGTGTCGCCGACAAAAGCGCTCGCATTTGTCCGCGACCCATGTAATACCCCGCGTCCCTTCCCGGGGTCGTAGCTCAGCTGGGAGAGCGCCTGGATGGCATCCAGGAGGTCAGGGGTTCGATCCCCCTCGACTCCACCAACCGACTCGCAACGCCGCACGGCGGTGTTGGTCGAAGGCCCCCGCCGGGGGACGCGCGTGCCGCGTGATAGACTGACGAACCGGCATGGAACTCGTCCGACGGCGCCCCGGGGCGGTGCTCTTCGCCGCGCTCGCGCTGGCGGGGTGCTCGTCGCCGCCCGACGATTCCGAGCGTGAGGGCGCGTTGGTCGGCGGTACCGGGCCGCTGCCGGGCGCCATACAGGGCGTCCACTACCGTGCCGGCGACCACGAGGGCTACACCGACGCCGCCGGCACGTTCCGATACCGCAGCGGTGACAGCGTGCGCTTCTCGGTCGGCGCCCTCGAGCTCGAGCCGACGCCGGGGGCGGAGTGGGTGAGCCCTTTTCAACTGGCCAACGGCAGCGGCTGCGCCGTCGGGGCGCCGCTCACGCGCGTGCTGCAAGCGCTGCAAAGCCTCGACGTCGATGCCGACCCGGACAACGGCCTCGCATTGCCCGAGCTGCCAGTCGCTGGGCAGCCCGTCGCGGTTGCTGGGCTCGACGAGGGCCAGCTGGCCACGGCCGTCGAGGCCGTCAGCCCGGGGGCCACGCTGGTGGCGGCTGACGTCGCCCTCGAGCGATTCATCCGGCAGATCGACGACGAAGAGTGGGCCCCGCAAGAAGGCCGGACGTTTCAGTTTCCGGACTCGGTGTATCACGGTCAAGGCGTCGCCAGCGACGGCGACGCGTGGATCTTCTCGTCGGCCAACCACTTGCTCCGGTCGGGCGCAGAGTTCGAAGAGCTGGTCGCCAACGCGCAACCGGTCCCCAAGGCGGTGCGCGACGACGGCGGCAAGCACATCGGCGACATCGACGTGCACGAGGGGCTCTTGTACGCGCCGATCGAAGACGCGCCGGCCTTTCAGCACCCGTACATCGTCACCTACGACGCGAAGACGCTGGAGCCGACGGGCGACAACCGACTCTTGCCGAAAGAGCGCCAGCCCGACGGCGTGCCGTGGGTGGCGGTGGATGGGCCACGCCGGCGCCTCTACACCGCCGAGTGGGACCCGACCGATCACCTCAACGTCTACGATCTGGACGACCTGGCCTTCGTCCAGACCATCCCGCTCACCCCTGCCATCGGACGCATCCAGGGTGCCAAGGTGTTCGGGGGGCTGCTTTATGCCTCCAGCGACGACGAGCAGAAGTCGGTCTACGCGATCGATCTCGACACCGGCATGGTGATGAAGCGCTTCACCCTGGGCACGCCCAAGTCCGAAGCCGAAGGCCTGGCATTGACCGCGCACGCCGACGGCGCCCGCATGCACGTCCTGAACGTGGTGATCCCCAACGTGGACTTCGTCGAATACCTGCGCACGCGTCCCCCGCTGCGCGACAGCATCTGCCCTTGAACGTGCGTCACAGCTCGCCGGTGAACACCAAGCCCGTCTCCCACGGGTAGTGCGCCATCGGGAAGAGCGCGAGGGTCTCGGGCTCGGCATACCGAAGGGTGAGGTCGAAGGCCATCCGGCCGTGGTTGGCTTCACCGCTTTGAACCCCGACGTCGGCGCGGAACGACGGCACAATCGCTGATTTCTCACCGTAGTAAGGCCGGTCGGGCATCCCGGCCACACCACCGCCCAGCGCAAAGCGCGGCGCGGCCTTCCCCCCCGAGCGCCCCGAACGCTGGTGGCGCGCACGCGGGTCGGCGGTGTTGAAGTCGTAGCTGTGGATCATGGCGCGCGCCTCGTGCAGCGCCGTCCCGGGGGCCAGCACGGCCGCCGCCGACACGTCGACCAGCTCGAAGACGTCCTTCTGTTCGGCGTGCGCGGTCCAGAAGCCGACGCGATGCGGGCGGTCCTCGATGGGGTCGCCGGTGTTCACGTCGTAGCGCGGAGGGATGCGCCAGCCCATGCGGCGCACGTAAGCGTTGGTGTGGCCTGCCGGCGTCGGCACCATGTCGGCACCCAGCCGGAGATAGGTCAGCGCCCGCAGCTCGTCGCCGAACACCGCCGTGCCGCTGACGTGTGCGTCGGGGACCGCCAGGTTGGTGATCAGCCCGCCGAAGCCCGAGTACCCCACCCGCACCGCGACGGGCCCGCCTTGGGCGGCCACGCCCAGGGTGTAGTCGGAGACCACCGACTGCCGCGGGTTGCGCTGTTCGTAACGCGCGAACTGGCCGTACACGTTCTGGAACTCGCCGACGAAATAGGGGTACGCCACGTTCACGAACGCGCGCCGTGTGGCGTTGCCCATGGTGCCGCCGTTGTACAGCGAGATCGCGAGAAAGGCGCCCAGCCACTGGTACTGCAGGCCCGCGCCGACGTTGTAGATCCCCATGTCCCAGTCGCGCAGCGTGTAGCGATATTCGTCGGGGCAGTTCTCGGGGATGTCGATCTCGAGCACCGGCAGGTGTGCGACGTCGGTGACCCACTTGGTGTCGCCGACCCCGACGATGGCGAACTTGCCCTTCTTCGGCGCCACCATGAAGGGCATCACGCGCCGGTCGAGCAAGAGCGGCATTCCGAAGTCCGAGGCATGGTCGACCGCCACGCGTGCGTTGCGGTAGCCCGAAGTGTTGGCAATCACCCGGCTGTACACGCATTTCTCGGTGCCGCCGGCCTGAGCCACGCCGCCCCACAAAAGGGCCAGAAGCGCCCACCGCGCGCGGATCACAGCGGGCTCCCGTCCGCGCGGCGGATCACCAGGCCGCACGCCGGCGAAACCGTCAGCCACTGATCCAGATCGTCCCCGGCCTTCTCGACCTCGCCACAGGTCATGCCGCCGACCATGGACGAGCAGTGGTACAGGTTTCCGACGTCGTCCTTGGCCACGTCGACGTCGATGCACGAGTAACGTTCGTCGAAGGCATCTGCGCGTTCGCGCGCCAGCTTCTCGTCGCTGGTGCAGTCCATGGTGCGCTGCGCGATGCTGATCCCCACGTCTCGGCACGGTTGGTCTTCGGGCAGCGCCTCGATGCCGCTGCACGCGACGATGGCGGCGGCCAGGGTGGCGGCGAGCACCTGCCTCATGGCACCGTCACCGTGTTCGGCCCCGGCCCGGTCACGAACTCTTTCACCAGCGCGCCGCCCGGCGCTCGCACTCGCCACATCCACCCGGTGGCGCTCTTGCCGGTGTGCGTGGTCTTCGGCGCGATCGTGGCTTGTCCGACCTCTTTGCACGCGTAGTCCACCCAGAACAAGCTGAACGTCACCGAGTCGGACGTGCTCTCGACCGAGAACGCGACGGCGGTGCTGCTCGGGACCGAGCACGTCGGCCCGGCGTCACCGCCGGCGTCGCTTCCCCCGGCGCCGCTTCCCCCGCCGCTGCCCCCGAGCGTGGTGCAGCTGGCCGCGTCGCAGTTTGGTGCGACGGGGATCACCAGCTCTTCGTCCTGCCCGGCGCACGCCGGCGGCGCGGCGACAAGGGCTGCGCCCAGCGCCAGCCAGCAGAGTCTGCGATCCCAGGAGGCGATGGCCCGTGAAGGTACCATGCTTCGGCCCGGCTCGCTGCGCGATCCGTGTCAAAGCCGAAACACGCGCGCCGCGTTGTCGTGCAAGAACGCGCTCTGCGCTTCGGCCTCGAGCCCCAGCGCGCCCAGCTGCGCCAGGCAGTCCCCCGGCAAGATCATCGGATAGTTCGAGCCGAACAGGACCTTCTTCTTGCCGTGGCCGCGCATGAACGTCACCAGCTCGGCGGGGAAACGCTTCGGCTTGTACGCGCTGGTGTCGATGTAGACGTTCTCGTACTTGGTGGCGAGCGCGATCATCTCGCTCTGCCACGGGTAACCAATGTGACCGCCGACGATCACCAGCTCCGGGAAGTCGAGCGCGACCTCGTCCAGATACGGAATGGGCCGGCCCGGCTCGGAAGGCGCCAGCGGCCCCGTGTGCCCAACCTGCAGACAGAACGGGATCCCCAGCTCGATGCACTCGGCGTAGAGCGGGTAATAGCGCCGGTCGTTGGGTGGCGCGTTCCACAGCCAGGGCAGCATCCGAAGCGCCTTCATGCCCAGCTGCTTCACCGCGCGCCTCAGCTCGCGCACGCCGTCCATGGGTCGGTGCAAATCGACCGAGGCCACCCCCGAGAGCAGCTTCGGGTGCGCGCGCACGGCGGCAGCGACCTCGTCGTTCGAGATCAGCGCACCGCTGGGCCCGTGCCACGCCGAGACCAAAGCGTGCCCGACCCCCGCTGCCTCGAGCGCGCCCACGGTCAGCTCGATGGGAAACGCGTCGGGCAGCTCCCCCGCGCCCATCCAGCGGCGCAGCGACGCGAACATCGGGTGCGCCAGGAAGCCGGGGTTCGGGTGCTGGATCCAGGCGTAGACGACCGGTGCGGTGGGCATGGGCTCACCCCCTGGCTAGCACGAACGCGGCCACCGCCGCGCGCTCCGAGGCGGACAAGCCGAACAACTCGAAGACCTGCGCGTCCAGCTCGGCGCGCGTGGACGGGTCGAGGCCGCGGTCGGTCGCGTGCCGGGTGAGCGCGGCGAGGGCGGCCAGCGCTCGCGGTGCCGCCGGCGGGCGGGGCAACGCGCGCAGGTGCGAGACCTTCACCTGGGGGAAGGCTGCCTGGCGAGCGTCTCGACGCAGGGCCAGGTGGAGCGCGCGGTAGAGCGAGCTGTTGAGCAGCGCAACCGCCACTTCGGGTGAAATCTCGGGGTGCTCGAAGCCCGCGAGCAGGGTGTTCCGGAACGGCAGACCGGTGTGGAGCGCGGCGATGGGGTACTTGGCGGTCTGGCGCACCACGAAGCGCGCGCGCCGATAGTGCTCGGCAGGGCGCAGCCGGCACCCCGCCCGGGCCAGCGCCTCGCGATCGGGGTCGAGAAAGAGCGCCGGCGGCCCGACGCGGAACTCGCCGACGCGCTTGCCTTCCAAGAGCGGCAGCGTGTGCCGAGCATCGGGCGCCTCGGCCCGAAGGAACAGCGTCTTGGCCACGTCGCCGGCGCTCTGGAAGCCGAGCTCGCCGAACAGCTCTCGGGGCAAGCTGGGCAAACCCGCGATCCGTCCGAGCACGTCGGGGGCCGACAGCAGAGCGGCCTCCGAGGCAGCGCGCTGCCGCTCGATCAGCCGGAACGGCCGTCCGTCCTCTGCGCCGCTGCCGGGCTTTGCGATCAGCGCAAAGCAGGGCTGGGTCACGCCCTCGAAGGCGTCTTGCCCCAGCTCGAGCAGCGGCTCGCAGGGCGCGTGGGTCGTGCCCAGGGCGCGTCGCACCGGACGATAGCCTTCGAGATCGGCCAGCGGGCTCGGCACGAGCAGCGCGATCACCCCGTGCGGACAGAGCTCGGCGGCACGCTCCACGAACAGACCGTGCAGCGTGGGGTAGCCGCGGAACGATCGGAACGATCGGGCCAGCTCGCGTCGCGCCTCGGGCGCCAGGGGCTGTGCCGCACGGCCCGCGTACGCGACCCACGGCGGGTTGCCGATCACCAGATCGAAGTCGCCCAGCGCTCGCTCCCAGCCGCGTGCGAGCGCGTTCCCGGCGACCAGCCGCGGTGCGAGCGAGCGCGGGTCCAGGCTGGGATCTTCACACCACAGCCAGAGCACGGCTTCGGTCACTGCCACGGCCAGCGGGCTGAGATCCACGCCGTGCAGCAGCTCGAGCACCTGTCGTTTCGGCAGCGACGTGCGCTCTGCGATCTGCCGGGCCGTCTCGAACAAGAACACGCCGCCCCCCGCCGCCGGGTCGCACACCCGCGGGGCTGCATGGGCCCCGGCTGCCAGGGCTGCCTCGGTCACCTGCGCGGCGATGGGCTGCGGGGTGAAGTAGCTTCCGCTTCGCTTGCGGCCACCCGCGTCGAGCAGCACTTCGTACAGCTGCCCCAGTGCCACCACCGACTCGCCCGCGAAGTGCTCGGCCAGCGCCGCCGTGCCCGGCCCCGCTTGCGCCGCGGCCGGTGCCGCCATGAGCCGCAGCGCGCCGGCGTCGAGGCCCCGCGCCCGGGCCAGCGCCTCGGCGGCGACACGCAGCACGCCGGCGTCGGCAGGCTCGCCGTGCTCGGCGACGCACAGCGCCGCGAGCCTGCGCAGCTCTTTCAGCGTCAAGGCCACCGCCGCCGACTCTAGCGAAGGCTCGCGCGCATGGAAAGCGGCAGAGCAAAAGTGACAACTCGCGCTTCGGTGCTGCCGATAGGGCGACATGGCACCCAGGATCGAGCCGCGTTCCAGCCGCCGAGCCGAAGTCGCGGCCTCGGAGCGCGCCGGCGAGCTCCACGGTGACCCATGAAACCCGCACAGCCCTACCGCGCGCCGCTACCCATTCCCCACCGAGAGCCCGCGCCCGTCGATCCCGTGTGGCGTCGGTATCGGCGCTCGGTCCGGATCTACAACCTGAGCCTGGCCACAATGCTGCTGGGGTTCACCTTGCTGGCGTTCGACAATCCCGTCGCGCTGCCCGGGGCGTTTCTTCTCATCGTGCATGGCCTCTTCGCGATGTTCGCGTGGGTGCGGCGCTACCGCTGCCAGCGATGCGACCAGAGCCTGATCACCGGAATCCGCGCTCCGTCCACCTGGGCGCTGACATTCGGCGTGTTCCCCCGCGAATGCACGCATTGCGGCGCCACGGACGAGCGGGCCGCGTGCGTGTGCGAGGGCTGTCGGGACACCGCCTCAGCGTCGTCGTGAGAGCCGAAGCGCCAGCTTCATTGCCGCCAGCATGCCGGAAGGGTCGGCCCGGCCCCGCCACGCAATGTCGTAACCGGTCCCGTGGTCCACGCTGGTGCGCGTGATCCCGAGACCCAACGTCACGTTCACCGCGCTGCCGAAGGCCACCAGCTTGAGCGGGATGGTGGCCTGGTCGTGGTACATCGCCACCACGCCGTCGAGCTCGCCGGCGCGGGCCTTGCGATAGGCCGTCTCGGCGCCGATCGGGCCGACCAGTCGAACCCTCGACCCCAGCGCGCGGCTGGCCGCGCGCATGCCGGGGACGATGGCGGTGCGCTCTTCCGTCCCCAAGAGCTCGCCCTCGCCGGCGTGAGGGTTCAGCGAGCAGACCGCGATCCGCGGCACGCGGCGCGACAGCGCGGTCAAGAGCTGGAAGAGCGCGACGATCGCGTGGCTGACGGCCGGGCGAGTGATCGCCTTCGGAACGCGAGCCAAGGGCAGGTGCGTGGTCACCAGGCTGGTGACCAGACCAGGCGCGGCGAAGCACATCACGGGGTGCTTCGCGCCGTCGAGCGCGGCAAGGCGCTCGGTGTGGCCGGTGAACCCCCGGGCGCCGGGAGCGCCCGAGCGGGCGACGGCTTCCTTGCTGACCGGGCCCGTCACCAGCGCCGTGCCGACGCCCGAGCGCACCAGCCCGTAGCCCACGTCGATGTACGCCAGCTGCGCCCGGCCGGCCCGGGCCGTGGCCCGCGCGCGATCGGCGGCGCGCAGCGCGGGCCCCACGTGCAGAACGTGGACGTCGCCCTTCTTGGCGCGCTCGGTGAAGGGCACCAGCCGCTGCGCGGCGACGCCGACCTTGCGCGCCGCCAAGAGCAGCGTCTCGCGATCGCCAACGAGCACGCAGGGCCGACCCAGGCGTGCCGCGGCGGCCACCGAGACCTCGGGGCCGACACCAGCGGGGCAACCCGTGCTCACGACGATCACTCGTCCTCCGTCACGTCGGGGGGGTCGGGGGTGGGGGGCGGCTCGGAGGTGCCGCGCAACGGCTCGGCCCCCTCGGGAGTGCGCAGCTTGTAACCCGACCCGCGCAACGTCTCGAGCGGCAGCGCCTCGCCCAGCTTGGCCCGCAACCGTCGCACGTGGATGTCGACCGTGCGCGCCCCGCCTTCGTAGCGGTTGCCCCAGACCCGAGCCAAGAGGTGTTCGCGCGTGAGCACGCGGCCCCGGCGCTCGCACAGATACGCGAGCAGCGCGAACTCTTTGGCGGTCAGCGGCACGTCCCGGCCGCCCACGCTCACGCTGTGGGCGGCCTTGTCCACGATCAGCGCGCCCACCTTCAGTCGCTCGTCGGTCGAGAACTCGCTCTGCCGCCACTCGATGGCGCGGATGCGGGCATACAGCTCTTCGGGCACGTAGGGGTGCAGCACGAAGTCGTCGAAGCCGCTCGAGGGCTCGACCCGCGCGAGCTGCCCCACGGTCAGCGCCACCAGCGCTCCGACGCCGTCGAAGAAGCTCTCTTTGCGCACCGCCCGCAGGGCGACCACCGCCAGGTCGGGGCGATCCAGCGCCTCGAACACCAGCGCGCGCGACCGGACCCCACGCTCGTCGTCGTCGTCCTCGATCAGGTTCAGCGGGTCGTCCCACAGGTCCAGCGTGCGCACCGTGGCGCCCAGCTGCCGAAGCGTGGACGCGGCGCCGTCCTCGCGCTCGAGCAGCGGACCATGGCCGATCACCCCCACGAAGGCGCGGGAGCGCCCGCCGATCGAGTCAACGGATCTCGGTGCCACCGACGGTGATCTTCTGGATCTTGATGGTCGGGCAACCCACGCCCACGGGCACGCTCTGGCCGTCCTTGCCGCAGGTCCAGATTCCGTCCGAGATCACGACGTCGTTACCGAGCATGGTCACCTCGCGCAGTGTCTCGGGGCCGTTGCCGATCAGGTTCACGCCCTTGAGCGGCGCGGTGATCTTGCCGTCTTCGATCAGGTAGCTCTCGGTGAGCGAGAACACGAAGTCCCCATTGGCGATGTCCACCTGACCGCCCCCGAACGACTTGGCGAAGATCCCGCGCTTCACGCTGCGCGTGATCTCTTCCGGGTCGTGCGGGCCGGCCAAGAGCACGGTGTTGGTCATGCGTGGCATCGGCACGCAGGCAAAGCTCTCGCGGCGGCCGTTGCCCCGGGGCGACACCGAGAAATGCCGGGCCGAAAGCCGATCTTGCATGTACCCGCGGAGCACGCCGTTCTCGATCAACATGCTCTTTTCCGGCTCGATCCCCTCGTCGTCCACGTTGATCGAGCCGCGGCTCTGGAGCAACGTCGGATCGTCGACCACGCTGCACAGCTCGCTGGCCACGGGCTTGCCCACCATGCCGGTGTAGTTGCTGGTGCCCTTGCGATTGAAGTCCGCTTCCAGCCCGTGGCCCACCGCCTCGTGCAGCAAGATGCCGCTGTCGCCGGGCGCCAGCACCACCTCCATCTGTCCCGCCGGCGCGTGCTTCGCCCCGAGCATGGTGAGGGCCTGCTGGGCGGCGCGCTCGGCGTGCCACTCGGGTGAGCGATCGTCGAAGTAGCCCAGCGTCATTCGCCCGCCGCCGCCGCTCGAGCCCGACTCGCGCTTGCCGTTGTCTTCGGCGATGGCGCGCACGCTGAACCGAAGCAGCGGCTGGATGTCGTGGGCGATTCGTCCGTCGCTGGTGGCCACCAGGATCTCGCGGATCTCTTCCGCGAAGCTGGCCTCGACCTTCAAGATGCGCGAGTCGAAGGCGTGCGCCGCGCGGCTCGCCCGCTCGAGCAGCCGGCGCTTGTCGAGCCCGGGCACGTCGATGCTGGGGACGTCCAGCTCGTAGCGGCTGGAGAGCGACAGCGGCTCGAGGCGGGCCGGCGGGGCCTTGCCCCCCTCGTTGGCGATGCGAGCGGCCGTCTCGGCGGCGCGCTTCATCGCTTCCATCGTCAGATCTTCGGTGTGCGCGTACCCGGTCGCTTCACCGCGCTGCACCCGAACCCCCAGCCCCAGCGTGACCCCGCGCGAGGCGCTCTTGGTGATGCCCTCTTCGAACGCGAGCCCGCCGCCGGCGCGGTATTCGAAGAACAGATCGGCGTAGTCGCCACCGCGTCCGAGGGCGGCCGCCAGGAGCTTCCGGCAGACCTCCGCGTCGATGGCCAAGGGCCCGCCGGGAGAGAATGGCGCTCGGTAAGTGCTGCTCGCCGTCATGGGGCCGAGACGATGAAGCCACTCGCTCCGAGCCGCAACCGCCGGGCGAAAGCTCGTGTCCGCCCCCCAACTTGCGGTCGACTCGCCCGAAATCCCACGTCAATTTGACGCTGAGGGCAGGCATCGCGTACGATTTGGCGCTTCCCATCCCCGGCCCGAGCCACGCCCGCGGCTCCGGGCGAAAGCTCCAAGTGTCGGATCGCGAGAAACTACTTCAGAGCGCCCAGAAGTGGGTCGACAAGAAGCGGTACGACCGAGCCGTCGAGGACTATCTGAAGGTCGTCCAGCTCGATCCGAAGGACATGCGGACGCTCTTGAAGGTCGGGGACCTTCAAACCCGCATTCAGGCCTACGACCAGGCCATCGCGACCTATGATCGCGTGGGGCAGTTCTACGCCGAGCAGGGGTTCGCGCTCAAGGCGATCGCCGTCTACAAGCAGATCCGCGAGGTGATCCGCAAGCACGCGCCGGCGCTCACCGAACGCTACGCGTACATCGTGCCGAAGCTCGCGGAAATCTACGCGCAGCTTGGCTTGACCAGCGACGCGCTGGCGGCTTGGGACGAGGTCGCGGCTCGCTACCAGCGCAACAACCTGGATCGGGACGCCATCGAGGTGTTCCAGAAGATGGTCGCGCTCGATTCGACCAACCCGCTGCCGTACCTGCGGCTCGCCGAGGCGTGCTGTCGCGTCCAGGATCTGGACGAGGCCATTCAGGCGTTCTGGACCGCGGCAGAGCTGCTGCTCAAGCTCGAGCGCCGCGAAGACGCGCTGAAGGTCATCGAGCGCATTCTTCACTTCAAGGCCGACCCGCAATACGCCCGGATGGCCGCGCAGCTCTACCTGCAGAAGGGCCGGCGCGAAGACGGGCTTCAAGCCCTGGCGAAGTTGCAGATCGCGTTCCAGGTCGATCCCCGCGACCTCGACACCCTGGGCCTCTTGGCCCAGGCCTTCACCGTGATCGGGCAGGCCGACAAGGCCATCGAAGTCTACAAAGAGATGGCGCGGATCGCCCGCGAGGCCGGGCGGCAAGATCTGTTCGAGCAGCTCGTTGCGCACCTGGAGCAGGTTGCACCGGGTGACGAAGGCGTGCGCGCCCTGCACTCGCTGGCGCCGTCGATGCCGCCGGCCGAAGCCAAAGAGCCGTCTGCGGTCCACGTTGCCGACGACGACGTCGAGATCGTCGACGAAGAGCCCGAGGTCGAAGAGGTCGAGCCCGAAGAGCCGCCGGCGCCCTTTGCGCTGAACCGTCCGAGCCGCCCCGAAGTGCGTCCGTTCCAGGCCAGCGCACCCGACGTGGTGGTGGGGCACGCGCACGTGGTCTCGGACGACTATGCCGGGGACGACGACTTCGACGTCGAGGCGCACGCCAAGAAGGCGATCGTCGACGCCGAGGCGTTCCGGAAGCTACGGCTCTACAGCAAGGCCCTCGAGACGCTGCAGATCGCCCTCGAAGTCAGCCCGGGCAGCCTGGACGCCCGCGAGAAGCTCCGCGAGCTGTTGCTCGAGTCGGGCGATCGCGACGCCGCCATCGGCGAGTCGGTGACGCTGGCCGCCATCTACCTGGAGCGCAGCGATCTGGAGCGCGCCGAGATGCTGCTGTACGACGTGCTCGACGCCGAGCCGCAGCACCCGGTGGCGCTGGAGATGCTGGCGCAGATCCAGGGCGGCTCGGCAGCCCAGGCGTGGAGCGCCGATTCTGCCACCGAGGCAGTCGCGCCCGACTACCTGGAGCAGGGCGGGGTCGACGTGGCCTACCCTTCGGGGCCCAGCTGGGACGAGTACCGCGCGCGCGGGCCGCTGCCCTCGTACGACCTGGAAGAGGTCAGCGCGTCGAGCGCGATGGCCAGCCCGGTGCCCATGCCCGAGAGCGGCGGCGCGTTCCAGATGGACGACCCGTTCGCCGTCTCGAGCGACCCGGCCGCGGCTGCCGGTCCGTTGCCCAGCTTCCCGCTCGGGTCGGAAGACGACGCTTTGCTCGACGACGTTGCACAGTCGTCGGCGTACGCCGAGGACCAAGGCGAATACATCGACGCCGAGCCCGAGTACGAGGACTCGGCGCAGGGCTTCGACGAAGCGCACCCCACCACCGTGGGCGACGGCGGGGTGGTGAACGTCGAGGCCATCGAAGAAGCCCTGGAAGAGGCCGACTTCTTCGCGACCCGCGGGCTCTACGACGACGCGAAGGCGATCGTCGTCGATCAGCTGACGCGGGCGCCGGCGCATCCGCTGCTGGTGGAGCGCCTGGGCGAGATCGAGCACTTCATCGCGGCCTCGCGCGAGAGCGCGACCATCGATCGTTCGGCGCTGGCGGCCACGGTCGCGGCGCGCGAAGAACCCGAAGACCGCTCTTTCGACATCGCCGCCTCGCTCGGCGCGCTCGACAGCCTCGACCCGCCGGCGCCGGCCGCCCCGAGCTCGATCTCCGATCAAGACGTCGAGCAGGTCTTCGAGAAGTTCAAGGCGGGCATCCGCGCTCAGGTCAGCGAGCACGACAGTTCGACGCACTACGACCTGGGCGTGGCGTACAAAGAAATGGGCCTCTTGCCCGACGCCATGAACGAGTTCGGGTTGGCGGCGCGGGACCCGACGCGCGAGTGCATGTGCTACGCGATGATCGGGATGATCCGCCTGGAGCGCGGCGAGCTCGATCTGGCCGCCAAGGCGTACATTCGCGGGCTGGAAGCCGCGCAGAAGACCGTCGATCAAGAGATGGCGCTGTATTACGACCTGGGCAACGTCTACGAGATGAAGGGCTCGACCAAGGACGCGCTCTACTACTTCGAGAAGGTCGCCCGCAAAGACGCCAAGTATCGCGGCGTCTCGGACCGGATCGCGGCCCTGCAGCCCGGCGCCCGGCCGGCATCGGGCACGCGCGCGGTGAACGAAGAAGAGGACTTCGACCGCGTGTTCGACGATCTGTTCGAGTCGAAGGGCTAGCGCTCGCCCGGTGCCGCGCTTGGCGGCTAATCTCTGCTCGCTCGTGAGCGCGTCAGCGCGCCGACAAGCTCCGCCACGAACGGGTCGTCGCCGAGCTCCGCCTGCACGAGGCGAACCCCCTCGGCGAACGGGCGGCCCTTGTGCCAGAGGATCCGGAACGCCCGCTTCAGCGCCCCGCGCGACGACTCGGGGACCCCCATCCGCTCGAGGCCGACGCGATTGAGCGCCCGCACCCGTGCGCGGTCGCCGGCGGCAATCACGAAGGGTGGCACGTCGTGCTCCACCTTGGCGCCCCCTGCCAGAAAGCAGCCGCGACCGAGCCTGACGAAGGGTTGCACCGCGACCTGCCCGCCACACACCACGTGGTCTGCCACCACCACGTGGCCGCCCAGAGTCGCCAGGTTGGTGAGCACCACGTCGTCCCCCAGCATGCAGTCGTGGGCGATGTGCGCACCGACCATGTACAGGCCGCGGGAGCCGACGCGGGTGACCCCGCCACCCTTGAGCGTGCCGCGGTGCATGGTCACCTGCTCGCGGATTTCGTTGTCGTCGCCGATCTGAAGGCTCGAAGGCTCGCCGCGAAAGGACTTGTCTTGGGGGGGCGCGCCCAGCACCGCCCCGGGAAACACGCGGTTGTTCTTGCCGATGCGCGTGCCCGGGCCCAGCACGCTGACCCTTGCCAAGAGGGTCGTGCCCTGGTCGATGCGCACCCCGGCGGCCACGTGGCAGAAGGGGCCAACGCTCACGTCGGGTGCCAGCTCTGCACCCGGCTCGACCACGGCAGAAGGGTGAACGCGAGGCACGACCCTAACCCGACCGATCGACGATCGACGCCAAGAGCTCGCCCTGGGCGCAGAGCGTGCCGTCCACCGTGGCCTCGCCGCGCAACTTCCACACGTTGGTGCGGTGCTGCATCACCTCGACCTCCAGATCGAGTCGGTCGCCGGGGGTGACCGTATGGCGGAACTTCGCCTTGTCGATGCCCAGGAAGTACATCAGGCTGCTGCTCGAATCGAAAGGCTCGGAAGCGTAGGCCAAGATGCCGCCGATCTGCGCCAGCGCTTCGATGATCAGCACGCCGGGCATGATCGGCCGCCCGGGAAAGTGCCCGCTGACCCAGGGCTCGTTGTAGCTGACGTTCTTGTGCCCGCGGATGCGCTTGCTCGGCACGAGATCCGTGACGCGATCGACCAGCACGAAGGGGTAGCGGTGCGGGAGGATCTCGAGGATCTTCTGGATGTCGAGGGTCGTGGGGCGCTTGCTCATCGGCCAGCGCCAGCCTGCCACGGGAGCCCTCAGCCGGAAAGCAGCCGGGCCATCGCTCGAAGCCAGCGCAGCCGCGGCACCGCCGGGAAACCCGCGACCGTGGCTCCGGGCGGCACGTCGCCGATCACGCCGCTCTTGGCGGCGAGCCTTGCGCCGGCGCCGATCCGTACGTGGTCTTTCACGCCGACCTGCCCGCCGATCCAGACGTCGTCCTCGATCACCACCGAGCCGGCGAAGCCCGACTGCGCCGCAACCAGGCAGCGCCGCCCGATCTGGACGTTGTGGCCGACGTGGACGTGCGCGTCCAGCTTGGTGCCCGCGCCGATGCGTGTCGGGTCGAGGGTGCCGGCATCCACGGTGCACAGCGCGCCAATCTCGACCTCGTCGTCGACCTGCACGCCGCCCCGCTGCGGCATGCGACGCAGGCGCCCGTCCGGCCCCGTGACCCAGCCGAAGCCGGGGCGGCCAATCACCGCGCCGGCGCCCACCGAGACACGGGTGCCGATCACGCTGCCGCCGTAGATCACCGCGTTCGGCCCCACGCTCGAACCTTCGCCGATGCTCGCGCCCGGCAGCACCACGGCGCCCGGCGAGATCTGCGCCGAGGGCGCCACCCCCGAGCCCGACTCGGGCGGCGGGGCCTGGTCGAGCAGCTCGGCCAGCACCCACTCGGCGTGCGGGTGCAGCCAGCGTCGCCCGGCCCCGACCCGGCCCCCCAGCTCGGGCTTGCAGAGCAGCACCGCGTTCGACGCGCTCGCGGACGCGACGAAGCGCGACGCTGCCAGCAAGACCAGATCCGAGGCGTGGGTCGCCTGCGCCGGCGAGACTGCGCGCTCGATCGTGCGATCGGCCAGGGCCGGGTCGAGCGTGCCGCCGAATTGCTGGCAGAGCTCGCCGAGGCGCGCACGCCGGAGCGGTACGCCCGAGCTCACTGCTTGGGCGCAGGCGCAGGCGCTGGGGCGGGGGCCGGTGCCGGCGCTGGTGCCGCCGGGCCCTTGGCGCCGCCCTTGTCGGCCTTGTCGCCCTTGGTGTCCGTGCCGCCGCCCTGGTTGTACTGCTGGATCACGCGATCGGTCACGTCCAGGTCGCTGCGAACGTAGGGCACCGCCTGCTTGTCGACCACCAGGTCGTAGCCGTCGTTCGACGCCATGCGCCGGATCAGGCCCATGGTCTTCTGGAAGATGAGCTGCGTCAGCTCGTTCTGCTTCTTCTGGAGCTCTTTGTTGTACTCCACGAAGACCGTCTGCAGCTGCATCATCTCGCGCTGCCACTTCTCGACGCGCTTCTGCAGCGCCGCCTTGCTCAGCACGTTCTGCTGCTTCTCGATGTCTTCGCGTTCTTTCTGCAGATCGGTCTGCTTCTTGTCGAGCTCGTGCTGGCGCTTGTCGAACAGCTTCTTCAGCGTCGCTTGAGCCCGCAGGCCGTCCTCGGTCTCCATGATCGCGCGCTGGGTGTCGACCACCGCGATCTTGCTCTGCGCGCTGGCGGTGCCCGCCACGCCCAGGGCGGCCACGAACAGCGAGAGGCTCAGGGCAAACCGAGTCGAAAGACGAAACATGCCGAGGGGCATACGAGACGGCCGAGCGCGGGTCAAGACACCGGCGCCCGGCGGCGGCGCCGGGCCGCTCAAAGCAGCACGAAATCGTCGGCTTCGGTGGCCTCTTGCGCCACGATGCTGCTGGTTTCTTCGTCGCGCTTCACGGCCAGCTCGTACAGCTCGCCCAGGATCGCCGGGTGCTCTTTGATCAGCTCCAGGAAGCGGTCCCGGGGCAGGTGCAGGGTGACCGTGGGGCAGGCGGCGATCACGTTGGCGGTCGATGGGCGCCGCAGCACCAGCGCAACCTCGCCCACGACCTCGCCCACGCCCAGCTTGGCGAGCAGCGTGGTGTCTTCGGCGTCGTTGTGCATCACGGCCACCTCGCCCGAGGCGATCAGGTGCAAGCCCTCCGAGGCGTGCCCCTGGGTGATCAAGACCTCGCCGTCTTCATAGGTCCGGGTGACGAAGCGCTCGACCAGCGCCGGCCGCTCGTTGGGCTTCACCGCGCTCAAGATGCTGCTGGTTCGCACCAGGTTCTCGACCATGCGACGGCGGCAGTGATCGGCGAAGACCTGACCCACCGCGGGCTGCTTGTCGGCGATGACGTCCAGGGCGTCTTTGCGCGCCATCAAGACGATGCTGGGCCGGGCCGCCACCACGCTGGCCGCGCGGGGGGCGCGCGAGAGCAGCGCCATCTCGCCGAACAGCGCGCCGCTGCCCAGGCGCGCCAAGAGCAGCGCGTCGGTGTCTTCCGTCTTGCGGCGCACCTCTAGCTCGCCGCGGGCCAGGATGTACGCCTCGGCGCCCGGCGTGCCCTCTTCGATGATCACCGCACCGGCGGCGACGGTCTTCACCTCGAACACGTCGAGCATGGCGCGCAGCGCGCCCTGGTCGAGCGCGCTGAACAGCGGCTGGGGTGCCACTTTCGGGCGGTTCGGGTGTTCGGCCAGCTCTTTCTCGCAGAGCTTCTTGGCCTCGTGCACCAGCTCTTGCGCCTTGCCGACCAGCGCCTTGCCCGACAGCGCTGCCGGCAACGGCTGGAACGCCTCGGCCGAGCGCGGCAGCTCGGGCGGCGAAGCGCCCTTGGCCAGAAGGCGCGACGAGCTCTTGCAGAAGGTCTTGGCAATGGCGTCCCGGTGCTTCGCCGGGTCGTGCCCGAGCGTGGCCAGGTCGCAACACGCCGCCAGCGCCAGCGGCAAGTTGCCGATGTCGATAGCCCGCAGCACAGCCAGCTCGAGCCCTTCGACCCCCACCTCGCGCCGGCCCGCGGCCGACAGCAGGCGGGCCGTGATCATCAGCCCCAGCGGCCCGGCGGGCTCGCTCTTCACCAGCGCGGCAGCCCAGCGCAAGGCGGCGTCCAGCTCGTCGGCCAGCGAGAGTGCCAGCGCGCGATCCGCTGGGCTGTCGGCTTGCTGAGTGCCCGGCAAACTCGGAGGCGCGGTCATCGCTGGCGAGCCTATCACGGTTCAGTCGTCGCGGTTCTTGCCGGGCTCGTCACCATCGCCGCTGACGGCGGCCTCGCGGCCACGCGACAGCGCCGCGCTGACCGCATCGGCGGTGGCACCCACCAGCGGCACCACGCTCGCGTAGTCCATGCGGGTCGGGCCGATCACCCCCACGGCGCCGCCGGGTCGGCCGTCTTCCACGATGGGCGCCGCCACCAGGCTCATCGGGATCCCCACGGCCTGGCTGGTCTCTTCACCCAAGAACACCTGCACCCGCGCCGAGCTCAGCGCGCGGTCGAGCAGCATCACGAGCCGCTCGCGATCTTCGAGCGCGCGCATCATGCCGCGCAGCTCTTCGGTATTGGCGAACCCCGGCCGTTCGAGCAAGCGCGCCTGCCCTTCGATCACGATGTCTACCGCGCGCCCCACGCCCTCGATGGCCGAGTTGACCAGCGAGAGCCCCAGCTGCCTCAGCGAGGCCAGCTCGTCTCGGCTGTCCGAAAGCGCCCGCGCGAAGTGATCGCGCACCTCGACCAGGCTGCGCCCGCCCAGGCCCTCTTCCAGCGCGTTGTGCAGGCGGGTCAGGTCCGACTCGGCAATCGGCGACTCGAGGCTGATGAAGCGGTTCTCGACGCTCCCATCCGAGAACACGATCACGCTCAAGAGCTCCGTGGGCCGCGTCGGGATGAAGCGCACCTTGAGCACCGTGCGCGTCTCGATGCGTGGCCGAACCAAGATGGCGGCCGCGCCGGTCAGATCCGAGAGCAACCGGCCGGTCTGGCGCAGAAGGTCCGGGCCCGCGTGGGGATCGGTCAGCAGCTCTTCGATCCGGTGCGCCTCTTCCTCTGAAAGCTGGCGCACCCGCATCAGCGCGTCGATGAACAGGCGGAAGGCCTTCTCGGTCGGCACCCGGCCCGCCGAGGTGTGGGGCTGCGCCAGATAGCCGGCGTCCTCGAGATCGGCCAGCACGTTCCGGATGGTGGCCGCCGACAGGTCGAAGCCGTACTTCTTGACCAGGGTCCGGCTGCCCACGGGCTCGCCGGTGGCGATGAACTCGGTGACCACCGAATAGAGGATCGAGCGGGCGCGCTTGGCGAGCGGCGGGGACAACGGCAGGAAGATTCTCCACGGAGGCCCGACCGTCAATTGCGCCACCGGGGGAAAACCCGGCAAATCCCCCGCGCTTCGCTAAGTGTCGTGCCCCTCGGGCAGCGAAATCCTTGACACTTTTCCGGCCGGTGCGGTTTGATCCCGCGACAACTCCGAATCCTCGTCCGCGGGAGGACGCCTTTGACCACGACGCTGCTGGCTATCGACGACAGCAAGACGATGCGCAAGGTGCTCGAGATCACCTTCTCGGGCGATACGTACAAGGTACTTCTTGCGGAGAATGCCCAGCAGGCTCTCGAGAAGCTGCGCTCCGAGAAGCCGACCCTGGCGCTGATCGACGCGAACCTCGGGGCCGCCGGCGGCGGGTACGAGCTGTGCCAACAGATCAAGCGCGAGGCGCCGAGCGTCGGCGTGCTGATCCTGTCGAGCAAGCAGCAGCCCTACGACAAGGCCCGAGGCACGTCGGTGGGCGCCGACGAGTTCATGGACAAGCCGTTCGACACCCAACAGCTGCTCGACAAGACCAGCGCGTTGGTTCGGCGGCTGGCGGAAGCGCCGCCTGCAGCCGCAGCGCGGCCCGCTGCCGCGCCCGCGCCCGCCCCAGCCCCGGCCCCCGCGGCGGCGCCCGCTGCAGCCACTCCGCGGCCGCCTGTGGTCACCCCGCGACCCGCCGCGCCGTCGATGGGCGCCTCGCCGCGTCCGCACGTGCAGACACTGGTGGGCGGGCCGGCCGCGCAAGCTCCGAGCGCGGCGCCAGCGCCTGCGCCCGCGCCGGCTCCCGCGGCTGCGGCAGCCGCCGTTGCCACCGCCGGCAATGGCCAGTTCGCCGAGCGCCTTTCGGGCCTGGGGCTCAGCAAAGAGCAGGTCGACGGCGTGCTCGCGCTCTCGCGCGAGGTGGTCGAACAGGTGGTGTGGGAGGTGGTCCCCACTCTCGCCGAGACCATGATCAAAGAAGAGATCCGCCGCCTAACGGCCGAGTGAACGCGCCGGCGCTATCCTGACGTTGGATGGCGTACCGCGAAGAAAACCAGCACCTGCGCGCGCGCGTGGACGAGCTCGAAGACGAGCTTGCCACGGCGAAGCAGCGCATCCGGGTGCTGGAGCAACCCACCGCCGCCGGGCCGAAGGGCCTCGGCGAACGGCTGGCGGGGGGCAAGGTCCGGATCGTCCACGAAGAAGAGCTGCCGGGTGAGCTGCCGCCCGAAGCCCACGAAGAGATCGTCGAGGCGCTGCGACGCCGTTACAACACGCTCGGACAGGCGAGCAGTGTCGGCAAGAGCTTGGCGTGGTCCAACGTGCAGCCGCAGGGCACGCGGGCCGTCGAGGTCAGCGTCAGCGTGCGCCACGGCAAGACCGTGGTGCGCGGGGTCGAACGGCTCGGCAACCTCGCCGGCGGCCTGTTCGGCGGCATCGTGGGCGGCGTGGGCGGCGGCGGCATGGCGCTGGTCATCCCGGCTGCGATGGCCATCAAGAACCCAGCGTTCATCCCGCTGTTCCTCGTGCTCTGGGTGAGCATGATCTACGCCATCGTGCGCTTTGCGTTCTCTCGGGTCTCGGCCGCGCGCGAGCGCGAGCTCCGCGCTGCCGTCGACGAGGTCTCGAGCGCGGCTCGCGCCAGCATCAGCCAAGAGGCGCAGAAGAAGCTGCGCGTGGCCGGGGACGAGAGCGAAGCCGAAGCGGAGGCGCCAGCGGAAGAAGAAGCCCGACCGGAGCGCCGCGCGCGTCGGGAGTGAGGCGCGTCTGTCCCGCGGTCGCGCCGTTGCTCGTCAAACCGGGACGAGCTCGACGTCACGTCCCGCGACGATGGAAAGCGGCTCGAGGTCGCCTGGGTCGGAGGTCAAGATGACGTCACCGTCCTCGCTGACGAGCACCAGCGCGGCGTCGACCACGTCGCTCTGCCGCGCGGCTGCGAGAAGCTCCCCGGCGGCCCGCCCGAGCGCGAGGTCGAGCGGGCGGACGTCGACGGCATCCAACGCCATGGCAAGGCGGGCTTGCCGTGGGCCGGCGCCACGCCAGGCCTGGCCCACCACGCCGCCGTGGGAGACCGGCACCTGCTGGGCGAGCAGCGATGCCTTGAGCCGGCGCCAAGTGGCGCGGTCGTTTCGCTCGAGAGCGATCAACGCTCCGCTGTCCATCACCAGGGTCACGACCTGCGCGCTCCGCGGTCGGCGCCTCCCACCCGCGCCCGACGGCGGCCTCGCACTACCGTCGCCGCGCGTCGGTCGGCGCGGGCCTGCAGAGCCAGCTCCGTCGAGGTGATCTCACCGTGCTCCGCCTCGTAGAGCGCGATGGCCTCGGCCAGGGCCGCCAACCGCTGCTCCTTCTCGATGCGCTCGGCGAGCGCCGTGTTGACCCACCCGCTCAGCGACTCCGCCCTCCCCGCACGCACGGCCCGCTGGCCCGCTCGGACGAGACCCGGGTCTACGGTGACCGTCAGCCGCGCCTTCTTCGTGCTCATACCGCAGTGGTAACTGCAGTACGCGAGTGATGCAAATCACCCACCGCGCGGGCGTTGCACGTCGCGACCCAGACCTACGGCCGAGCGCTGGCAGAAGTCGGCCTCGCGCCCGGCCCCGCGGCGGCGCATCGGCAGAAGCTAACCCGTTTTCACTCGATCCGGCCGATGCGCACCCGCGGCGCGGCGGCGGCCGCCACCGTGACGCCGACCGAGAGCTCTGCCTGCCCGGAGACCGCGTCGACGCTGATCAGCTCCCCGCCGCCGGCTTCGATGCTGCCGTCCGCCTCGCTCAGGCTCTGGAGCTTCGGGCCCTTCATCTGCTGGCCGTGGAAGCTCGCGAACAGGTTCGCGCCGCGCTGGCGGGTGGTCACCGGGTCGCTCGCCGTGGGCAAGTAGGCGAAGCAGGGGTTCTCCGGCGCCGGACCGCCGTCCACGTCGCGGTTGCTCATGGCGAGCGTGGTCCAGAAGTCCGCGGCCAAGGTCTCGATGGGCGCGCCGGCGGTGGCGGGCAACGCAGCCGCGATGGACTCGGGGGCGTCCAAGAGCTTGCGCAAGAGGGCGATGCCGCCCTGGTTGTCGACGCTGCCGTCGAGCTTTGCCAGGTCGCCGCCCGCGCGATCGTAGAGCCAGCGGACGAACAAGTACGACCCGCCGCGCAGCACGCCGTCGCGGCTGAGGTCGTACTCGACGCTGTCCCCCAA
>Ga0138256_10001626_pt1 | contig 24287 bp, 20 predicted proteins | sample KNB2016incub_MG_FD_105486 | JGI IMG/M metagenome (GOLD analysis project Ga0138256, IMG submission 105486) | Active sludge microbial communities from wastewater in Klosterneuburg, Austria - KNB2014incub_MG | ecosystem: Engineered > WWTP > Activated sludge > Unclassified | place: Austria...
CTCTGATAAATGGGATGCTTATTATTTCTTTCCCGCATCTGGAGAATATGCATATTTTGTTTCAGGAGAATACGCAGGCGATGAAGATATATACAGAATAAAAATTCCTAAACGTGTAAGATCCGAACCTGTATTTCTAATTAATGGCAAAGTCACAGACACAAAAACAAATTTACCAGTTGATGCAAAAATTTATTATGAAACTTTACCTGACGGATTTGAAGCAGGGGTTGCAAGAACAAATCCCGCAACCGGTGAATACAAAATTACTCTTCCGAAAGGTAAGAAGTACGGATTCCGGGCGGAAGCAGACGGATACCTTTCACAGAATGATAACATAGACGCTACAGATCTTGGAAAGTATAAAGAAGTAGAAAGAAATTTAAATCTCGTTCCGATAGAAATCGGTGAGACAGTAGTCCTGAATAATATTTTTTTTAATTCCGGTAAGTATGATTTGAAAGAAGAATCATTTCCGGAGCTAAAAAGAGTTGTTATATTTCTGAAAGAAAATCCTTCAATAAAAATCCAGATATCAGGACATACAGATGATATTAATTCCGACAGCTACAATCTTACACTTTCAGAAAACCGAGCCAAATCTGTATATAGTTTTCTTACACAAAACGGTATTTCATCTGACAGAATTACCTTCAAAGGTTATGGTGAAAGTAAACCTGTTGCAACAAATGATACTGATGAAGGAAGACAGCTTAACCGGAGAGTTGAATTTACAATTACCGGAAAATAAAGTAGGGTTGAGATGGCAAAGATTGCAACAATAAGATTATGAGACTAATAGTTAAGAGCAAATAAAATTATATTAATTCAAATTATAGTAAAATGAAAAAACTTATTTTACTTTTACAATCATCGTTTTACCAATCTTTTGCATTGCTCAGGACGGAGCAAATGCTAAAAAGCCTTCAGTTGACGGATCTAAGAATGAAGATAAAACTGGAAATTCAACAGAGAATATTAAGTTGATCAGACCGAAGTAATTACAAAGGATTATGCTAATGGCGAGCCGATTGAATTGTATGATCTGATTTATATGCTCTTACCGGATGAGAGTGAGAGTTCAAAGACAAAAAATTGGGAATCCGTCAATAACATTTTTTCAGTCAATTGGGAAAATAAGTTTTATGGTGACGCTGGAAAAGTTTTTAATAAAAATGGGAAAGCATTTATAACTATTAATGGAGAAAAAGTTCTGCCGGGAGTCGAACTTTTTTTAGAAGGTGGTGATGAAGGATATTCATCTATCTGGATAATTTTGGATAATGCTATGGAGATTTTGAATATTGATAAATATCTCGAGCAGATGAAACCTGTACCAGTTGATCTTCTATTTCCCGAAAAACATTTTATATCAAAATTTATAAAAGAGAACACTGAAAGTTCTACATTATTGGAAGGTTTGTATGAAGTTAAATTTCCTACGAAAAATAATTTTTGGGTTGAAACAATTTATAGTCGAGGTACCAGAATTGAAGGATTTACGGTGACAGTCTACATCGATAATAAAAGTATGAGAAACTATTAATTAAATGTTAAATAAAAATATTTTTTTCCCCTCCTTCCCAAGTCTCAGTTTGGATAGGTACTGGTTGAGGTTACTGAAATTATATATTGCTTTATGAAACATCAAATTAGGAATTATCCTACTCTTTCTAAAGCTGGGGATTTTTAGAATAAAATGATGATTAGGGATATTAAATAAAAAATATTTCCCGCAACCTGAAGGTGGAGGCAACGATCATGTTATCCGGTGACTTATTAGGTTAAAGAGGATTAGAAAAATGCGGATGTTTGAACCATGATCAAAGGATTGCAGGATTACATGATTTCACTTGATGAGTCAAAAGACCGGAGATTTATTTTATTCAAATATCCCCCTTCACAGGTCTCACGATAACATCTTCTATCAGAACTTTTTTTGGCTGGGCGGGATGTTTGAACCATGATTAAAGGATTGCAGGATTATCATGATTAGAATATTTATAATCAGGAAATCAAAACAATCAATTAACCAAGGATCAGAAAAGGTCATTCGGCGCTTATTCCTCCCGGTAGATTTGTTTTTATTCGGAAATTTAAATTAAAAATATTTTCCGCAACCTGAAGGTTGCGGCTACGATCATGTTATCCGGTGACTTAATAGGTTTAAGAGGATCAGAAAAATGCGGATGTTTGAACCATTATTAAAGGTTTGCAGGATTACATGATTTCAATTGCTTAGGCATCCCGATAGATATTTATAAATTAAAGTGCAATTGCGGAAATGATTCTCCGGAAAACAAAGTAAATTTTGTTTGTGTCCGGGGCACAGCGAAGGTCACTAACAATGAGAGTATTGTTCAGCTACAATCAGCTATACACGGAAGTCTTCCGGATTTCTTCTTGCATCCCAAATGAGTTGTATTTCCACAACATTTTCTTTTACTTCGTAGAAAACTCCATAATGGTTTTTGAACACAACCCTTGTAAATTCTTCGTCGGTAGCTTTCCCAATAAAATTATTATCACGGATATAGGAGACTGACAATTTTATTTGATTTAGGAGTTTGATACTGTAGGACTTATTGCCATTTCTTTCAATATGAAAGTCAAGAATTTCCTGTAAACTTTCTTTTGCTTCCTTTGACCATGTTATTTTTCTTTTAACCATTTTTCAATTTCATCGAATACCTTTTCATTTGAAATACTCATACCTTCCTTAAATTGTTGTTTGCTTTTCCTGATTTTCTTTCTTTGAATGTGATTTAGATAATAGATATCGTTGTTATTTGTTTTCGATTCAAGAATGGAATTTATTTCCTTTAATACTTCAATATCATCAAGCTCTGATATTTTTTTTGCAATGATATTTCTTAATTTAACTGCTGTCATAATCGTTAGATTAACTTTCTGTTTTCTTTTGATAAAATACACTTAATGGAAAAATAAATCAATAAAAATCAATATGAAGAAAATTCTATAAATATTACCGGCTATTTTGATTAACCTGCTTACAGATTTTTCCAAGACAGAAGACGGTAAGGGCAGGGAAACAGCGAAAGTTTTTGAAACGCTTACTGCTGTGCGCCTGCATAGTTATAAAATAAAATAGAAAGTATAAAGAAATATTTGTCTGTATCAAAAGTTTTTAAAAAGACTGCAACAGTAACTTACAGAACCCCCCTCATTCCCCCCTTTGAAAAAAAAGGGGGGAGGACTGGAGCTTTTCAATAAAGACTGAAACAGTAACTGACAAAATCAGGAAATCACGGGAATCATTTAATCAGGGTTCAGAAAATGACGGTTGTATTTGAAGAGAGCAGTTGTAAAGGAAAATAGAAAAGATGAAGAAATTTTTGTCTGCTTCTAAAGTTTTTTAATAATACCGGTTATTTCGTTTATTCAAATATCGCCCTTCACAGGCCTCACGATAACATCTTCTATCAGAACTTTTTTTGGCTGGGCGAAGACATTCAGAACAATTTTGCCGATGTCTTCGGGCTGCATCATGCGGTGTTTGTAGCGCTGGCGGGCTTTGTTTTCCCACATTGCGGTCTCGACGGCGCCGGGAAGTATGTTGCTGATCTTTATGTTGAATCTGCGGACTTCTTCGCGGAGTGAATTTGACATTGCAAGCAGTCCTGCTTTTGAAGCGGCGTACACGGCGCTGTTCTCGAAAGCGGTGTTCGCAGCGACTGATAATATATTAATGATGTGTCCGCGTTTGTTTTTGATCATCATCGGCAGAACGGATTTTATACAAAGGAATGAACCGCGGAGATTTGTGTCTATGACATTGTCATAATCAAAACTTTTTGTATCGGTGAATGATTTGAAAACAGTGGCTCCTGCATTATTGACTAAGCAGTCAATGCGTCCGTACTTTTCTTTTATCCTTTTTGCAGTGGACATTACGCTGCGTTCGGATGTGACATTGCAGACGAAGGCAGAGGCTTCTCTTTCGGCGAAATTGATCTCGCTTACTATTCTGACTAACCGCGATTTTCTGCGGGCGGTTACGACTACGATGTTACCGGCTTTGGAGAAGGCCATAGCGGTTTCTTTGCCAATGCCTGTCGATGCGCCGGTGATCCATATTACTTTTTGTTCCATTATTAAATTTTACAAATATATATATTTTATAACTAATAATTTCAAATCATTTGAGATTGAAATTTACAAACAACATTTATAATTACCTCTAAGGCTCGAAGACTCAAAGTAAAATTTAAAAAAAGTATTCTTTGAGCCTTCGAGACTTTGAGGTTAAACCGCTTTATATTCTCCCCACACTTCACGCAATGCATTTGAGATCTCACCGACTGTGGCGTAACTTTCGACGGCGGCGAGGATGAAGGGGAGGAGGTTTTCGGATTTTGAAGATTTTTCCTTGATGACTGTCAGTAATTCATTTACTTTTTTGTTGTCTCTTTTTTCTTTGAGTCTGTTAAGCTTTAACATCTGACGGACCCTTACGCTGTCGTCGACTTTAAAAATAATATGGTCTTCATTTAAATCTGTCATAAATTCGTTAACGCCGACCTCGATAATTTTTTTACTTTCGAGATCTTTCTGCAGGTGGTAGGAGTTATTCTCTATCTCGCTTTTCTGAAAATTAAATTCTATTGCTTTCGAAGCGCCGCCCATATCATCGATCTTATTGATATATTCCCACGCCTTCGCTTCTATCTGATCGGTAAAATATTCTATCATATAGGAACCTCCTAACGGATCCACTGAATCCGCGACTCCGCTTTCGTAAGCGATGATCTGCTGAGTCCTGAGAGCGGTCTGAACTGACTGTTCGGTCGGCAGCGCGATCGCCTCATCTTTTCCATTGGTGTGCAGGGACTGACATCCGCCCATTACAGCTGCAAGCGCCTGTATAGTAACGCGGACAATATTATTATCGATCTGTTTATCGGACAGAGTGGAGCCGCCTGTCTGCGCGTGAAATCTCAACTTCATACTGGCTTCGTCTTTTGCATTGAAGCGTTCCTTCATGATCTTCGCCCAGATCCTGCGCGCCGCTCGGAACTTAGCGACTTCCTCAATAAAATTATTATGTGAATTAAAAAAGAATGAGAGACGCTTTGCAAATTCATCGACATCGAGTCCGGATTCGATCGCAGACTTGACGTATTCAATTCCGTCCGAAAGCGTAAAGGCGACTTCCTGCACTGCGCTGGAACCCGCTTCGCGGATATGATAGCCGCTGATGGAGATGGTATTCCATGAAGGAAGATTGACGCTGCACCATTTAAAAATATCCGTGATGAGCCGCATCGAATGCGAAGGGGGATAGATATAAGTGCCGCGCGCGATGTATTCTTTTAAAAGATCATTCTGTATAGTGCCGGATAGTTTTGTAAGGTCTGCATTCTGTTTTTTTGCGATCGCCACATACATCATAAGAAGGATCGCTGCGGTGGAATTTATGGTCATTGACGTTGTGATATCAGCGAGAGTGATCCCATCGAAAAGCGTTTCCATGTCTTCAAGAGAATCTATTGCAACACCGGCTTTGCCGACTTCGCCTTCGCTCATCGGATCATCACTGTCATATCCTATCTGAGTCGGAAGATCGAATGCAACGGAAAGTCCAGTAGTACCTGACTGGATCAGGAATTTATATCTTTCGTTTGATTCCTCCGCGGTTGCAAATCCTGCATACTGACGCATCGTCCAGAATCTGGATCTGTACATTGATTTATGCACTCCTCTTAAGAAAGGGAACTCACCGGGGTCTTCGAGTTTCACGGGTTCATTAAGATAAGAGGGTATCTCTATTCCGGAGTCGGTCTTATATTCTTCTTTTCTTGATTTAAATTTCTTTTCCAATTATGTTCAGCTTAAAATTAGTATTATAAAAATAATTTACTTTTGAAACTCGGGAGCTTTTTTTACAATGAGACTGTCGGAATATAAAAGATAGTAATTGCCGGATTCTTTGGATCTGAAACCTTTACTGTCAGTAACGACAATTTCCCATGAATCCTTTTCCCAGAAATTCGGCTTTTCTTTCAGAGTCAGAAGGAATGTCGAATCGTCGACTTTCTTTTTAGTGAAAGTGGTTTTATGGAAGCGCGGCATTCTTTCGTCTTTCATTATGTAGAAAAGAGTGTCTTTGTCAAAGCCGGCTGTGAATTCGTAGACGCTGTCTTTGTAGAGGAAGACTTTGCCGTTTAGGTTGTCGAAGTTGTTTTTGCAGCCGGAAGAGAAGGCAAGTATTAGTATTAATATTGGTAAAAATTTTGCGAAGGATGGTACGTTTTGTAATTTTGGTTTCATGTTATTTTATTAAAATTAAAAATGTGTTTCGTTGTTGATTGGATTCCCGCCGGGATCAGCATGTCCGAAAAAATTGAAATTACCTCAAAGGCTCGAAGGCTCAAAGATAAAAATTTTAAAAAAAAAGTATTCTTGAGTATGATGACAATTAAAAAAAGTATTAACTGCTAAATGTTTCTGATGATTGGATTCCCGCCAGAAGCACGCGGGAATGACAAAATTTAAAAATGAAATTACATTACAATACCGCCATCTACGCATAGTGTTTGTCCTGTTATGTAATTCGAATCATCTCCCGCTAAGAATTTAACTGCTTTGGCGATGTCGGTGCCGCTGCCGAATTTTTTTAGGGGGATCATGTTCATGTAGCTTTGTTTTACTTCGTCAGTGAGTTTGCCTGTCATTTCAGTTTCTATGAATCCCGGAGCGACGGCGTTTACGTTTATGTTTCTTGACGCGAGTTCCTTTGCGATGGATTTGGTGAATCCGATCACACCGGCTTTTGACGCTGCGTAATTCGCCTGACCTGCATTACCTGTAATGCCGACAATGGAAGTAATGTTAATAATTTTTCCGTAACGTTTGCTCATCATATTTCTTGTAACGGCTTTTGTCATATTGAATACGCCTTTGAGATTGGTGTCAATCACAGCTTCCCAGTCTTCTTCGCTCATCCGCATAAGGAGTCCGTCTTTTGTAATGCCGGCGTTATTTATAAGCACGTCAATCTTTTCGAATTCTTTTATAATATTCTCTGTCATTTCCTGAACTGACTTAAGATCTGACACATCACATTTGAAATGTTTAATTCCCTTTGAATTAAAATATTCCTCATCGATCGCATTTCTGTAAGTCACAATTACTTTAGCGCCTTCTTCGGCAAAGGATTCCGCAATAAATTTTCCGATACCTCTTGAACCGCCTGTGATAAGAATTACTCTGTCTTTAAAATCCGCCATTAATATATTTATAAAAATTTATTTAAGAATTTCGATCTGAATTTTCTTTTTGTAATTAGTATTGAAATGTTCGTAAAGAAATTTATATCCGTCTTCACCCATTATGAATTTAATTTCCTCAGTCATCGCTTCGAATACAGTCTGAGTAAAATTTTCCTCGTGGGCTCTTCCGCAGTAGTCAAGCCGGTCCGAATGATCGGAATCATAAGTCAGCACATTATCGACGATCGTAAGGGGATACATAATGCAGTACTTCGGCTTTATCTCCCACTTATGCATTCCGTTATTTACGGCTGTCACCTGAAGCGAGCAGTAACCGCGTTTATCTTTGAAGACGCACTGAGTAACTCCAAGACTGCTGATGTAGAGTTCGCTGCCAATGGCATAACCAGAAGGAAAGTCTTCATCAGGTTCGAGTTCTTTCTCAAACCAAACGGAAGAGTCTCTCGGCTGAAACTCATCCATCTCATCTTTAATCTGTGTCTCATAATTCATAATAACTTTTTCGAAATCCCTGTCCATATAAACTCCCCAGTTGCAGCACTGTCCTCCGCAGATCCTCATATCACATCCGGGAACGAAACCCTGTGTAAAGATAACGGGGTCGATCTTTAAATCTTTGTACTCGAGGTAATTGATTTTTTCTTCCATTTATTGAATTAATTTTTTAATGTCTTCTGCCGAGCTGATATTGAATAATTCAACATCAGGGTTTATTCTTTTAATAAGACCAGTCAGTACTTTGCCTGAACCGATCTCATAAAACTTACTTACATTATGATCATTGACCATATTACCGATCAGTCCGTGCCATTTGACTGAAGCCATGAGCTGTCTGTAAAGAGCGTTTCTTATCAGCTCAACGTTTGAAACGGGAGAAGCTTCAATATTGGTAAATATGGGAATAACAGAGTCATTCATATGGGTCTGTTCGAGCGCGACTTTTAATTCTTCAGAAGAAGACTGCATGAGATCGGAATGAAAAGCTCCGCTTACCTGAAGCTCCTTTGCAAGTTTGCATTTGTAAGGTTCTTCTTTTGCAATTCTGATTGCGCGGCGGACTGCATCGACATCACCTGAGATCACTATCTGTCCCGGCGCGTTAAAATTCGCCGGCTCAACTATCTGATCTTCTTTGGCTTTTTCACAGATCTCATTTACCTGTTCGTCGGTGAGACCAATAAGCGCCGCCATTGTACCGGGTCTTTTAAGACCGGAGACTTTCATAAGTTCGCCTCTTTTCTTTACAAGTCTGAGACCATTCTCAAAAGAAAAAGATCTTGCGTAAACGTGTGCGGTATATTCGCCGAGCGAATGTCCCGCTGCAGCATCAGCAATGATACTTTCTCCGATAAGTTTTAATAAAATATAAGAATGTACAAATAGCGCGGGCTGAGTAATGTGAGTCTGCGTGAGAATTTCAGACGGACCTTCAAATGAGATCCTGCTTAAAGGCATTTCCATGATCTCATCGGCATCGGCATAAATTTGTTTGGCAATATCAAAAGTATCATGCAGATCCTTACCCATACCGACTGCCTGCGATCCCTGTCCGGGAAAAACGAATGCGGTTTTACTCATTCAGAAAATTAAGTGGTGGAATAAATTATTTTATTAAATTAATTATTTTAATGTGTTAAATCAATTTTTAAAGGATTCAATTAGGATTAAAGGATTTAAGGATTATAGGACTTGAATTAGGATTAAAGGATTATAGGATTTATTTTTGAACCATGATTAAGGGATTGCAAGATTAGCATGATTCGATTTATTTATCTTGAAGTATAGAATTGTATTATTCAGATAAATCATGAAAACCGGAATATATTTACTTTGAACAGAAGGAATCAGGATAATCCAGTCATCCTTTAATCATGGTTCAAAAATTAAACAATCCTAAAATCCTATAATCCTCTAATCCTAATATAATTTTAATTATAAATCTATTTCACTAATTTACCTCAAATTAAAAAACTTTAATATGTCCGAGAAAAAGAAGAAGGAACAGAACATTACTTCTCTTTCAAGAGAAAACAGACTGTTTAAACCCGGTAAAAGTTTTTCTTCGAAAGCTTTTATAAAATCTTTTCAGCAGTATAAAAGAGCTTATGAAAAATCAATAAAGGATCCGGAGAAATTCTGGGCTAAGATAGCGGAGGAGCTGCACTGGTTTAAGCCGTGGAAGAAAGTTCTTAAATGGAAAGCGCCGCATGCACAGTGGTTCACGGGCGGGAAAATTAATTTAAGTTATAACTGTCTCGACAGACATCTTAATTCTCACAGAAAAAATAAAGTGGCTTTATTTTTTGAAGGTGAGCACGGTGATACTCAGACTCTTACTTACAATCAGCTCGCGGCGGAAGTAAGAAAATTTTCCAATGTATTAAAAAATCTCGGAATCAAGAAAGGCGACAGGATCTGCATTTATATGCCGATGATACCGGAAGCGGTGGTTGCAATGCTTGCATGCGCCAGGATCGGGGCGGTGCATTCTGTTATATTCGGAGGATTCTCGGCTCATGCGCTTGTGGACAGGATCACGGATGCTGAAGCTTCTCTTGTGATCACTGCTGACGGCGCGTTCAGAAGAGGGCAGATCGTTCATCTTAAAAATAATGTTGATGAAGCGCTGCCTGATTGTCCTTCAGTTAAAAATGTGATCGTTGTGAAAAGAGCGAACTGTGAAATTAAATGGAATGATTATTTTGATAAGTGGTATCATGATGAAATGGCGGATGCGAGCGATGTTTGTTCACCGGAGAAATTGGATTCGGAACATCCTTTGTTTATACTTTATACAAGCGGAACAACAGGTAAGCCGAAAGGCATTCTGCACACTACGGGCGGGTATTCTGTACAGACATATATTACCACTAAATATGTATTTGACATAAAAGACGATGACATATTCTGGTGTACTGCTGATATCGGCTGGGTGACAGGACACAGTTACGTAGTCTATGGTCCGCTTCAAAACGGAGCAACTATTTTCCTTTATGAAGGCGCGCCGAATTTCCCGCATCCCGACAGGTTCTGGCAAATGATCGATAAATATAAAGTGTCAATATTCTATACTGCGCCAACGGCTATAAGGGCTTTTATAAAATGGGGAAATCACTGGGTGGATAAGTACAGTCTGAAGTCTCTCAGACTTCTCGGTACAGTAGGTGAGCCGATCAATCCCGAAGCATGGATGTGGTATAATAAGATGATCGGAAAAAATAAATGCCCGATCGTTGATACATGGTGGCAGACTGAAACAGGAGCGATAATGATCACGCCTCTTCCCGGAGCAACTCCGACAAAGCCGGGTTCGGGGACGCTGCCGTTCTTTGGTATTGAACCGGAAGTAGTTGATAAAAAAGGAAATAAGGTCGGTAAGGGAGAAGGAGGACTTCTTATAATTAAAAAGCCCTGGCCTTCAATGCTCAGAACGATTTATAAAGATGATGACAGATATAAGAAGCAGTACTGGAGTGAATTCCCGGGAATATATTTTACCGGTGACGGTGCGCGAAGGGACAAGGACGGATATTACTGGGTGATGGGAAGAGTGGATGATGTGCTGAATGTCAGCGGTCACAGACTTGGTACTGCGGAAGTTGAGTCAGCTCTTGTCGCTCACTTAAAAGTTGCCGAAGCTGCAGTCGTAGGTAAACCTGATGAAGTAAAGGGTAATGCCATCTGCGCTTTTGTAACTCTTGAAGGAAGTCAGATCCCGTCAGATGAATTAAAGACTGAACTTAAGGAATGGGTAGTAAAGGAAATCGGAGCGCTTGCGAGACCTGATGAGATCAGATTCACGGATACTCTTCCAAAGACAAGAAGCGGGAAGATCATGAGAAGACTGCTGCGTGAACTTGCACACAGCGGGGAAGTGAAGGGGGATGTTACTACTCTTGAGGATTATTCGGTGCTGGAGAAATTAAGAGCGGAAGAAGAGGAATAATTATCAATGATCAATTTTCAATGATCAATGAACAATTATAAATGAAAAATGAAAAATGATAAATGTTAAATGAGAAATGTTAAATGAAAAATGAATTTATACCTCTGTATATTAAATTCTAATAAATAGTTGGATAAACGTGAGCTGAAATATTTTGAGATGAGGAAAGGGCATTTTGGTTTGGTTAAGGAATTTTGGGAACGGACTGATGGGATTAAGCTGACGGTCGGGGATACTGAGGATGAATTTGGGAGTTATCTGAAAAGAAATAAAGGAATGAGTTTTATTTGTAAAGAGGGGAGAATGATCATCGGGACAATACTTTGCGGGCATGACGGGAGAAGGGGATTCATATATCATCTGGCGGTTGATAAAAATTACAGGAATATGTCAATTGCTAAAACGTTGATTGGCAAGAGTATAAAAGTACTAAGATCACAAGGAATAAAAAGATGTATGCTGATGGCTGATAATATTAATGAGAGCGCTAAATCTTTCTGGACAAATATGAAGTGGAGAAAAAGAGATGACCTGCAGATGTTTTCAATTGATCTGTGATGTGTGATTTAAAATAAACTTTGATTATTGATCACTTAATTTTGATGATCACATAACTCCATAAATTCTAAATATTGTAACTCCATACATTCTGTTAATTCCTTAATTCCTTAATTCTGTAAATTCTGTTCATTGTTTAAATTGCACTTCTTTCCATTCTTTAAAAAGATCTTTAACTTTATTTCGCTGATATTTCCCTGTGGAAGTTACAGGTATGAAATCTGAAAATACAACTACTTTAGGAGATTTAAAAAACGGCAGATGTTCACGGCATTTCAGAATAATTTCTTCCTTAAGTTTTTCTTTATCTGTATCTGAAGTATCGTTATGATTTCCTTTAAGCATTATCAAAGCACCGACTTCCTCGCCGTACCAGTCATTGTCAAAGCCGACTGCAATTCCGGAATTCACACATTCTATTCCTGAAAGGACCTCATCTATTTCAAGCGGGGAAATATTAACTGCGCCTCTGATGATCAGTTCTTTTATTCTTCCGGTTATGAAAAAATACTTTCTTCCGTTTCTGTCTAATTTAAAAAAACCTTCATCGCCGCTTCTGAACCAACCGAATTCAAAAGTCTTATTATTCACTTCATCATTATTAAAATAATATTTCATGACATTATGTCCGCGTATAACGATCTCGCCTTTTTCATTTTCCGGAAGAGGTTCACCTTTGTCATTCTGTATATCCATTTCATTGCAGTTTATCTGAATGCCGATCGAGGGAAACCCGAATTCATTCTGCCATTTGATATGTTCGTCTGAGTGAAGATTTACCGGAATAAAACATGAGTAACAGGTAGTCTCCGAAAGTCCGTAGCCGTGAACAATTTTCAGTCCGAATCTTTTTTCAAAATTAGATGCGATCTCACAGGTCAGGGGACCTGCACCGCAGATCAAATGTGAGAAGTGTTTCAGGTCGTAATCCTTACTCTGATTTTCGGAATGGATCAGGAACTGCAGAAGTGTCGGAACCACACTTACTACTTTTACTTTTTCATCCTGAAGTAATTTCAGGAACAGATCCGTATTGAATTTCTGATTCAGTATCATCTTTCCGCCGTAAAACATTGTTGTCATAATAGTAACGACAGTACCGTTCACATGATGGATCGGAAGTACGCACATCATTACATCGTCATTGTGAAGTCCGTGCCATTCGGAAATTGCATAAGCATCAGCCATCAGATTATACTGTGTAAGGACAACTCCTTTGGGATTGCCGGTTGTGCCCGATGTATAAACTATAAGACATTCAGCTTCTTTATCAAAATCAGAAAATTCATTGTCGAAATTATTTGAATACTGGTCAAAATTAAAATTGTCAAAAGCAGTTAAGGTAATTTGTTTAGCTGTTTCTGATTTGGAAAGTTTTTCGAGATACTGTTCACGCGTGAAAACTATTTTCGATTCGGAATCCTTCAGTATAAAATCCACCCTGTCAGATTCTTCACTTACATTAACCGGTACAATGATTACGCCGATAGTCCAGGCTGCAAAATATAATATTACTGTGTCATAATGATTGTGTGAAAAGGTTGCGGCTCTGTCTCCTTTTTTGACTCCGCTCTTCAGAAGGAAATCGGCGAGCTGATATGTCTTTCGGATAAATTCCCTGTAAGTCAGACTCACCTTATACCCGCTGTCATCATAGTAAGTTATGTAAGTCATATCAGGTTTAAGAGAAAGTCTTTCCCGGATTATTTCCGCGATGTTCCTGTATTTTACCAGATAGTCCGTTGCAGAAAATTTATCAAAGTAATGAGCTTTGAGAATATTGTCGTGTGTGATTTTATCCATCAGAAGTTTGAATGTTTATTAAAGTTTTATCTTACAATATTTTTTAAAACTTAAATTAATTATTTTACAACATTACAAAATACAAATTATCTTTAAATGAAAAAATTTCCACTGACTTTATTACAGACTTTGTTACTGGTGTTAACTTTAAATATTTATTCATGTTCGGATAAGAAAGAAACTGACAGCAAAGTATTCACCATTAATGTCAGTCAGAATATTGAGACACTTGAACCTGTAATGTCAAACTCCAATCAGACCATCTGGGGACTTTCAGTTATGATGGAAGGTCTTGTGGAATTTGACAAGGAAAATAATATCAAGCCGTCGATAGCGCGGAACTGGGAAATAACAGATGATGCGCTTACATATACTTTTCATTTAAGAGATGATGTTTATTATCATGACAATGAATGTTTTAAAGAAACTAACGGCAAAGGAAGAAAGGTTACAGCGCAGGATTTTAAATACTGTTTTGAAAGAGTAAATAACCCGAAGACAAAGACGCGCGGACAGTGGGTTTACCGTGACAGGATAAAGGGAGCGCAGGAGTATATTGATTTCATGTCGGGAAAATCGACTGAAGAAGTGAATGGCATATCTGGTCTGCAGGCGCCTGATGATTCGACTTTGGTCATTGAACTTACAAAACCATTTGCGCCGTTTCTAAGTGTGCTTACAATGTCATACGGTTATGTTTATCCCAGGGAAGCTGTGGAATTTTACGGAGACAGGTTCGGTCAGAATCCTGTCGGCACAGGTCCGTTCAGATTTGTAAAGTGGGATCTGGATAAGGAGCTCGTCTTTGAAAAAAATAAAAATTACAGAGAGAAAGATAAGGACGGTAATGCAATTCCTTATCTTGACGGAGTAAGATTTACATTTACACAGTCATCGGAGACAGAGTTCATGGATTTTCAAAACGGCAGATATGATTATCACGATCCTTCATCAGAGACCTATGATCAGATCACAGATGATAACGGAAATTTAATTGATTCTCAGAAAGATCTTTACACGCTCAACAGACAGCCGTGGCTGCAGACAGTTTTTTTCGGAATGATGCAGTCGCCGGAATTACCGGGCGGAAAGGCGGGACCATTTGTAAATAATTTAAAACTGAGACAGGCGCTGAATTATGCAGTGGACAGGGACAGGATATTGAAATTTGTTTTGAAGAACAGGGGAAGTTCCGCAGAGAACGGACCTTTACCGAAAGGCATGCCGGGATTCAATCCGGAAATAAAAGGATACAAGTATGATAAGGATAAAGCGATGCAGCTTTTGAAGGAAGCGGGATATCCCAACGGCGAAGGACTTGATCTTACTTTGGTTACGGGAAATGAGGAGATACAAAAGACGCTTGCAATAGCTGTGCAGCAGCAGCTTAAAGACATTGGAATTGATCTGAAGCTCGATCAGATGATACAGGCGACACTGATCTCAAAACAGGAAGAGGGAGTATTCCCATTCTGGCGCGCGAGCTGGGGCGCGGATTATTATGATCCGGAAAATTTCATGGCGCTGTTTTACAGTAAGAATATTACGCCAAACGGTCCGAACAGGGTAGGGTATTCCAATCCTGATGTAGACAGACTTTATGAAGAGGCGTTGAAAATTACGGACTTTGAGGAAAGAAAAAAAATATATGATCAGATGCAGAAGATCGTAATTGAAGATGCGGCGTGGCTGTTCCTTTATTATAATCAGAAAGTATATCTGCTTAAAAAAAATGTAGAGGGATTTTATGTGGACGGATTGAATATTATTAATTTAAAATATGCAAAGAAAAATTAATCCGAAAATATTTTTGATATAAATTGAAAACGGAATACAGAATAATAAAAACAGATGAAGATATTGAGGAGCTTTCTCTGTTAGCGCGGAAGACATGGAATGTTCATTATCCGCCGATCATCGGACAGGAGCAGGTGAACTATATGCTTGAGATGATGTACTCTGTTGATAGTCTGAGGAAGCAGATATTTGAAGATAATAATATTTTCACGGGAGCGTATATTAATGGTAAAATGGCAGGATTTATTTCGGTCTGCAGGACAGGAGGGAAAGATTACTTCCTTCACAAATTATATGTAGATCCGGATCTGTTTAGAAAAGGAATTGGTAAAGGATTGTTTGATCATGTCTTTTCGGGAATTGATTTTGAAACGATAAGACTGACTGTAAACAGACAGAATTACAAAGCGGTAAATTTTTATTTTAAGATAGGATATAAAATCGAAAAGATAATTGATATAGATATCGGCGGCGGTTTCGTGATGAATGATTTTGTAATGCTCTTAAAGAAATAATATCTACTTAAGCTTAATTGTTCTTCCGAATTTTACAATACCGAAGTCATATTTTTTTCTGATAGTATCGAGTTTATTCAGAAGATTCTCCTTCTTATCAATATCATCAAAGATGCTTTCCTGAACAGCTTCATCACCTGAAATGAATTCAGAAAACTTTACTCCGAGAAGTCTGATCTTCTTTTTATTTAACAGCATTTTGTCAAGGAGCAGTGTTGCATCCTCATAAAAATCAGTTTCGAGATTAGAATATTTAGCTGCCGTATATGATCTCTGATTAACTTTGAAATCAAAATATTTAACTTTAACTGTAATGCTTCTTCCTTTCAGTTTTACTTTCCTTAATTTCTGACAGCATTTTTCCATGAGATAGTACAGTTCAGAAAGAAGAAACTCTCTGTCAGAAACATCTTCATAAAATGTATTTTCCTTTGAAAGGGATTTTCTCACTTCGTCATTTTCCTTTACGTTGTCACTACCTTTGCCGTTTGCAACATTAAGCAGAAAAGATGTATGGAATTTTATTTCCTTATCATAAAAACTCTGATCGAATTTTAAAATATCGCCGATAAGTTCGATGCCGTATTTTCTTAATTTTAACTGCGCGGCTTTACCCACACCCGGAATTTTATCAATGGTCATGTTGCTCAGAAATTCTCTTTCGTGTCCGAAAGGAACAACCGTAACTCCGTCAGGTTTATTAATTTTAGAAGCGATCTTTGCGCAGATCTTGTTTACTGCAATCCCAACAGAACAGGTGATCTTCAAAGTATCCCTGATCTCATTCCTTAATCTGTCAGCAAGTAATTTGTAATCGTTATTGTGCAGATGCAGGACACCTGTAACATCTAAATAAGCTTCATCCACGCTGACCGGCTGAACGATCGGAGTATATTTGTAAAAGATATCCCGGACTCTTTTGGAATAATCAGAATAGAGACCGCGCGTACTTCTGATAAAATTACCGTCAGGAACAAGCAGCAGCGCGCGTGTAAGCGGCATTGCAGTTCTGACGCCTTTTGCGCGGGCAAGATAATTCGGACAGCATACAATTCCTCTTTTGTCTTCTCGGGTTCCGCCTACGACAAGCGGTTTTAATTTCAGCGCAGGATTTAAGGCTTCTTCGCATGATGCAAAGAAGGCATCCATATCCACGTGGAAAATTATTTTGTGATTTTTTGCTGTCATTTATTCAAACTTAATTTAAATGAAAGATTAATTCAATATTCTTATCAGAAGTAAAGTGCTTTTTATTAAAATTAGTTTAACCGCAGCTACCTGTATTATTAGGTACTTAAATTAGAGATAAGCTGCTCTTTACTTTCTTTCTTTTGAGAGAACCCCGAGGGAAACATTCGGGGCAGGCAACGAAAGAAACAAAGAAAATTCTCCGCTGTTGAAAAATTGCCGGAATTCATTTTCCCTTCGGGACGTCTTCGGCTCACAATTGCTATAAAATTTCCAACTCAAAATTTGCTGCGCATCCCGAGTACTCGGGACAGACAAGGAAATTTTATAAACGCAATTGCTCATGAATTCTTTCGGCAATTTTTCAAAGGCGGTTATGCTAGATAGTTTGGTTGAAGATTAAGTAAATATACAATATTTGGAGCTCTGAGCTGTGTTGGAATTTGTATAAACATTGTTCATTAATGTTTTAAAATATTAATACTATCTTGATGTAAACTATTTTATTTTAAATTGAATGTAAAGCGGTTCAGCAGGCGAAGTGATTTTACGGCTTGGATTTTACTTATCGTACTCTCTTTGATCTGGGGAAGTTCTTATATATTGATAAAACGCGGACTGGATGTTTACACACCGGATCAGGTAGGTACGATGAGACTGACTTTTGCTTTTCTTGTTTTACTACCGGTTGCATTGAGAAATGTTTTCAGGTTACCGGGTAAAAAATTATTTGTATTATTTATGGTAGGGCTTGTAGGAAATTTAATTCCTGCCCTTCTTTTTTCATATGCGCAGACTGTGCTTGCGAGTTCAGTAACCGGAATACTGAATGCGCTTACTCCGATCTTCGCAATGCTGATTGCTGTTTTTATATTTAAGTATAAAGTAAGAGGCATGCAGATCGCCGGAATGCTGCTTGGATTTTCCGGAATACTTCTTTTAAGTTTTATAGATGAAACAGGAATACTCGGAAGTATAAATATATATGTGTGGTTAGTGATCATAGCTACTTTATGTTATGCAATAAGTCTGAATCTTATAAAGGCATATTTTTCCGAAATACGGTCCGTTATTGTAACTTCTGTTTCAATGCTGTCAGTCGGTCCGGTTTGCATGGCTTATTTATTCACTACTGATATAGTTCACAGATTTAACACTGTTCCGGGAAGCGGCGCATCAATGTTTTACGTTGCAATACTTGGTATAGTCGGAACTGCTTTTGCTTTAGTTCTCTATACCAAATTGATCCAGATGACTGATGCAATTTTTGCAACGACTGTAACTTATATGCTTCCGGTGGTTTCGATTATCTGGGGACTATTAGATGGAGAGACACTTTATCCCGTGCACTACGCGGGAATGTTAATTATACTTTCCGGAGTATATTTAATTAATAAGAATTTTTATTTAAATAAATCTAAGACATAAATGGATCTGTTTGGAAATGTAAATGATAAGGAAGCTGATTATAATATACCTCTTGCTGAAAGAATGCGTCCTGCCGATCCGGACAGTTTTGCGGGACAGGATCATCTGATAGCTCCCGGGAAACCTGTAAGGACAATGATAGAAAAGAACGAACCTGTCTCGATGATATTCTGGGGACCGCCCGGAGTAGGGAAGACTACACTTGCGCTGCTGATAGCGCGGCTTGTGAATACAGAGTTTGTTCAGCTGTCGGCAGTCTCATCCGGAGTAAAAGATGTAAGAGCTGCGATTGAAAAGGCGGAATATAATCTGAAACAGAAAAAAAGAAAGACAATTTTATTTATAGATGAAATACACAGGTTCAGCAAATCACAGCAGGACTCGCTGCTGCAGAGTTCGGAGAAGGGGACGGTGATACTCATCGGAGCAACCACAGAGAATCCGTCGTTTGAAGTGATCTCTCCTTTACTTTCCCGAAGCAGAGTGTTCGTGCTTGAAGAATTATCAAAGAAAAATTTCGAAAAAATTATTGACAATGCGCTTTCAAAGGATATATTACTTAAAGAAAAGAAAATTGAAATTGAAGACAGGGATTTTCTGATCGGACTGGCTTCAGGCGATGCAAGGAAGTTACTGAACGGACTTGAGCTGGCGGTTAAGCTGACATCCGAAGATGAGAATGGAATTATAAGACTGACCAATGAAATATTCAAAGAAGCGTTTCAGGCAAATTATATTAAGTATGATAAGAATCAGGAAGAGCATTACAATATAATTTCCGCGTTCATAAAGAGCGTGAGGGGAAGCGATCCGGATGCAGCATTGTACTGGATGGCGAGAATGCTCAAAGGAGGTGAAGATCCAAAATTCATAGCTCGGAGAATGATAGTGCTTGCTTCCGAAGATATTGGAAATGCAGACCCGCTTGCTCTGACAATGGCGGTTAGCGCTTTTACTGCGATCGATTACATCGGAATGCCGGAGGCGACTTTAGTATTATCACAGGCGGCTGTGTATCTTGCTTCCGCACCCAAGAGTAACGCTTCTTATCTTGCGGTAAATAAGGCTAAAGAAGATGTTGAGAGTAATCCGGCTTTTGGAGTACCGATGCATTTGAGGAATGCTCCGACAAAACTGATGAAAGATCTTAATTACGGCAGCGGATATAAGTACCCTCATGATTTTGAAAATAATTTTACGGAGCAGGAGTATCTGCCGGAAGAGTTAAAGGACAGAATTTATTATGAGCCTTCTGATAACGGAGCTGAGGCGGAGATGAGGAAGAGGCTTAAAAAGTTTTGGAGTAAGAGGAAGTGAGATAATAGATTTTATTTATGAAGTCTGACATTGGGGGGGAGTGCTGCTGCGGGGAACGAAACCTGACAGGTTTTATTTAATTTGAGATACGGATTTGAATTCAGGAAAAACCTGTCAGGTTTTGTTCTGGCTGCTAAAACGCGAATTCACTGCTTTAACTTTTTAAAATCACTTCACCTTCTTTAATACGATCTCATTATTCGGATCAAAAGATATCTTTTCAGGTTTCTTATCAAACTCAAAATTGTAGGTCTGGAAGTTATAACTGTTCCTTTCCTTTATTACTTCTGTGCTTCCGTCTGTGAATGTCACCCTGAGCTCGACCGGCATTTGATAAAATATTTTATTCGTCTGAACCTGATTAATAGTGTAATCAGTTTTCCATTTGCCGTTACTAATCTTTTCTGTTTTATAATTTATTTCATACTCCGGATATCCGGGATTAAGCAACCACTGACTGAAAAACCAGTCCAGATCCTGTCCGCTGATCTGTTCGCATAAATTTGCAAATGAACTTGTGGAAGCATTTCCAAATCTGAACTCAGGATGAGAAGCGTAAGCCTGCATACAGTCAAAAAATACTGAATCTCCCAAAACATATCTAAGCATATAAATTATAGACGCATTTTTAGAATAAGTAACGGCGGAATTAAATAAAACGACGTCATTAGGTTTCGGGTCAGCCCAGTCTTTTGAATAAGACGCCCAGCCCGGATCACTGCTCATATATTTTCTGGCTTCATTTTGAATATTTTTTCTGTAAGCTATATTTCCCTTTTTATATTCAGCCCATATTGCTTCGTTGTAAGTTGCAAAACCTTCGTTAAGCCAGATATCAGCCCATGTATTTGGCGATATCATATTCCCAAACCAGTGATGAATTAACTCGTGAACTATCAGATCCTCATACCAGCAGTCAGGACACAATGTAACCAGAGTCTGATTTTCCATTCCTCCCCAAGGGAAATATTTGTCTGTAGTTACAAATGCTATTTTTTCAAACGGATAATCTCCGTACAACTTTGAAAACAATTCCAGCATTTCCGGCAGCTGTTCTTTTATATTGTTGTAATTAAACATTGTCTCGCCCGGCTGTGAGTACAATCTGATCTCAACGCTTTCATTAATTTCAGACAGTTTATTCCACCGGAAAACTTCCAGTCTGTATTTACTGCTTCCTGCCATTGCAATAAGATATGTTGATACCGGAATATTTGTCTCCCATGTATAATATAGTGAATTATCTTTGTAAACCGAGTCAATCAATAATCCGTTTGACACAAAAAGCACATCATCCGGCACGCGCGCTTTTAGCTTAAGCATTGACTTGTCATTTGGAATGTCTTTGCAGGGGAACCATCTGCGCGCTCCGGCTGTCTCGGAGTCCGTATATATAAGTCCGTCAAATGCAAAATAAGCCGTATCAAAAATGTTTCTGTGCCTGAAGTAGATCTTTACATCAAGCATTTCACCGCTGTTGTAAAATCTGTCAAGATTAATTTTCAGCAGATCGTTATCATGATGAAATGACTGAGCAGAGCCGGATACTGAATCAATTGTAAGTGAATTTTTCTCTGCATCAAGTGTGATCTGTCCGGCTGATGTATTTACAATGAGGCTGATATTATTTGATGCGCTGTATGTCATTGGATATGGTTTGGTAAATGAATCATACAGATCGAACTCCAGATCATATTTTATTATATTGATATTCGTATCGGTTTGAGCTGAAGATGTTATACTGATAAAAATCAAAATTAACGTCAGGTATTTTTTAATTAGCATTCGGGTTTGTGTGTATTATTATTAAAATTATAAAATTGAATTTTACTGATTGATGATGAACATTTTGTATGCTGATATTTAATGTATTTTAAAAGAAAGAAATTAAAGTAAAAATACAACTGAAATTTTTTGCTATCATTTTGAATGACCTTGAAATATTTTTTCACGAAAATAATTTTTTATATTTGATTTAATAATTAAATTCAAAATATTGTATACTAATTTTCCCCGAACATTTGAAATTCATTACAGATTCCGAAAAATTCAACTATTCCGGCAATACAGATCCGGGTTCATTTGAAATGTGGTACTTCGAAGCTCTGGATAATGACGAAGAGTATTACTTTACAGCAAGAATATTTACCCGAAATCCATTCTCTCCGGCGGAGAAAAAATCCGGTTCAGATATTTCTCAGGACTTATCCTGCGGTATCAGATTTTATTTATATTTTCAAAACCGTTTAATTTACGATGCTGTCTTTGATTACAAAAAAGATGATCTTAAAACAGACTATACTGATAATGTTGTCAGAATGCTGCTTGAAAAAAACAGTTTCTATTATGACAGACTGAAGAATAAATATCATCTGAACATAAATTATTCATCTCAGGAATTTGAAAATAAATTTAAAGCTGAATTTGAATTTACCCCGGTTTCTGATAAGCTTACTTTCCATGAAAATATAAATCCGGATACTAATTCCGAATTGTTCTGGCTTCCGGTCTCACCGTTAAATCAGGTCCTGGCAAAAATCAAATTCTATAAGAATTACAAAAGAGTTAAGTCCATTTTCGAAGGTAAAGGATATATTGAAAAGTCATTTGGAGACGTTTCTCCAGATTCAAAACATCAGACTACGTATCTTGGTAAGTTTATCAGCGATAATTACTCCTTTGTTTTTTTTGTTACTGAGATGAAAGAAGTAAAAAAGTTCATGAAAATTCTTGTTTATAAGAATAATTTGCTGATGCTTGAAAAAGAGGAATTTGATTACACCGTAAAAAAAACTTTATTCTCCTCCAAAGTCAAATCTCTTGAAATTAAAAGTTCGGATTTAAAGATCAATCTGAAGAATGATATTAATATTGAATCAAGTGAGTTTGGCGAAAAATATATTTCAATAATTGATGTCACATATAATGATGTAAATATATTGAAAAATGTCTACGGGTTTTTTGAAAACGGAGCCCGTTGACCGGATTAGTTTATTTCAGATCTGTTTAGTTCGTGTGATCTCTCTCTCGTTTACAGATTTCTTTCCTTTAAGTATTATCTCAAAATCCTTCAGATCATTTTTAGCAAAACTTTCAGAAAAAATTTCCGACTGATCGTTAAATATATTTTCCAAATCCATGGTAAATTCTTTTCTCGATTTCCTATTAATATCTTCTTTCTCAAATGATTTAAAAAAATCAATATATATCTCCGGTCTTTGATGAAGGGTAAATTTGTATCCAAAGTAAACACACAAAATATGAAGTCTGTCCATATCTTCTGATATGAGGGATACTCCGTTATAAAATTTATACGGCTTTCTTTCGTTCGGGATCAGTTCTCCCTGCGGAAAGATCCATAAAAATCTGTTTTTATTTCCAAGGAGTTTAGAGCAGTATTTTAAAGTGCGGTAAGAGTTAAATTTATTTTTTCTTTCCAGCGGTAATGCGCCGATCTTATTGAAATAGCTGTGTCTGTTCAGATCTGTCGTATCCATCAGACAGTATGATTCTTTCCCGATCAGATAATGCGATACCCAGTTTAAAAGAACTCCGTCCCACCAGTTGGAATGATTCACGCATATTATGACCGGGGAGTTTTGCTCTTGAGAAATGCTTTTGATCTTTTCAAGCAATTCCTTTCCTCTGATATTAATACTGAAAAAATTTCTTTTGAGTGAATTCCTGAAGTATATCTTAAAGAATATATCAAATATTTTATTCTTTTTATCTGTCAGCTCTGTCAATTGACTCCTCTGATTTAAAATCCGATTGCGCTGCCGTAACCTCTTCTGTCTGAATGTCCTTCCATAGTTCCGTCTTCATTAATAAGTATTGCATTCACTCTTCCGAAATCACTTATACCTTTTAAGTAGTAACCAAGTACTGTCAGTTTCTCATCATCTTCCTTACTCACTAATCTTTTCTCGATCTGTATCTCATCAGGCAGCCATTGGTGATGAAACCGCGGAGCGTCAATTGATTCCTTTAAAGTCATTTTATGATCAATGAGATTTACAATATTTTGAAGGACAGTAGTAATTATTCTTCCACCTCCCGGCGAACCTGTAACAAGAAAAGGTTTTCCGTTTTTAAAAACCAGCGTCGGTGTCATTGAGCTGAGCATTCTCTTTTCCGGCTGTATAGCGTTTGCTTCATTTCCCACAAGTCCGTAAATATTCGGAACTCCCGGCTTTGATACGAAATCATCCATCTCATTATTCAGAAAAAATCCTGCTCCGTCTACTACCTGCTTATTTCCGAATACATCGTTTATAGTTGTTGTAACAGAAACAAGATTTCCTTTTCCGTCAGCAATACTGTAATGAGTGGTTTCTTCACTTTCACTTGCATAAGGATTTCCCGGATTGATCTCGCTGCTGTTACCTGCTTTATCAATTTTAAAATCCTTAATCCGGCTAAGCGCATATTTTTTTGAAGTAAGATTATCAATTGGTACATTTACAAAATCAGCGTCTCCCA
>Ga0138256_10001627_pt1 | contig 24279 bp, 18 predicted proteins | sample KNB2016incub_MG_FD_105486 | JGI IMG/M metagenome (GOLD analysis project Ga0138256, IMG submission 105486) | Active sludge microbial communities from wastewater in Klosterneuburg, Austria - KNB2014incub_MG | ecosystem: Engineered > WWTP > Activated sludge > Unclassified | place: Austria...
GAGATCGCGGGGCGCAGCCGCAGCTTGCACAAGAGCCAAGGCTTTGGCGCGGCGGAAACGCGCGGGGAGATGTTGGAGTACCTGAAACTGGTGAAAGGCGACAAGCCGAAGGGGGCGGATATTTTTGAGGGGATCGACATGACTTGGGGGCGTGTGGAGGGTGGATCTCCTTTCGCGGTCGCGGTCGATCAAATGATCCTGGCGTACACCCCGGCCGATCCTGGTAAAAGCGTTGAGAGCCTCGGCCGACTAGGAACCCAAATGTGGTCCAACTGTAGAACTGCGAAGAAGGAATGCTGGTGGTCTGAACTGAAGGCAAATGACGCGGAATCGCTGATCGCGAAGTGCGCAGGGCTTTCAATCGAAGCGATCGCGAAAAGCCCGATGACCGCACTGGATGACTCCATGAGCGTCGAGTTCAGTTTCGTACAGCGCACCGCCACGCCAGAGTTGAGATTGAACGGGTTCAACGAGCCCGATATGGCCGGCGTGAAGGTTGACGCACCATTGAAAGTGAACAAGCCCGGTACCGCCGACCTGCGATTCAAGGCGGACTACGGATCCGTCGATCAGCCGTACTGGCTTGCCAAGCCTCATCATGCGCTGTACGAAGCCGAACCGCATGAGCGCGTACTTCCCGTCGCCGACGGTCAAGGGCAATTCTGGTATTCCATCACAGGGAATGAGGGTATTCGGCATGATTCCCATGTGTCCCCGATCTACAAATGGGTCGACCGTGTAGATGGTGAACGCATCCGACCCGCATACATCACGCCGGTCGCTTCCATCGTGCCGGAGCGCAACACCTGGCTCATCCAGGAACTCGGCGCATCGATCAACGTCGATGTGGTCGCACTGACCGACAACCTCAGCGGCATCCTGGCCTGCTCCGCACCCAAAGGCTGGATCGTCACGCCCACCTCGGTGAGCATTGAGGGCATGAAGCGCGATGAACGCCGCACCTTCACCTTCCAACACACCGGCAGCAACAAGCCGGAGCCGGGCATACTTCAGTTCCTCTTCACCAGCACTGATGGGCAGAGCAAAAGCAACAAGACCCTTCACGAGATCGACTATCCGCACATCGTGCCGCAGGTATACTATACGCCCGCCGAGGTGAAGATGATCCCGCTGTCCGTCGAGACCACCGCGAAGACCGTGGGCTACATCAAAGGTGCCGGTGATGAGGTACCCCAGGCCATCGATCAGCTCGGCGTGAAGGTGGATGTGATCGACGCTTCGGCGGGCTCAGCGGGACACCTTACGTTGGAGAGCCTGAAGAAGTACGACGCCATCGTCACCGGTATCCGTGCCTACAACACGACACAGGAATTGAAGACCTTGAACCCTGTGCTGATGAAATACGTGGAGCAGGGCGGCACGCTGGTCTGCCAGTACAACACACGCAGCAGCGACATGGTGCTGCCCGATTCGCTCTTCGGCCCCTACCCCTTCAAGCTCACCCGCGATCGCGTGACCGTGGAAGAAGCGCCGCCGACCTTCCTCGCAAAAGACCATCCGCTGCTGAATACGCCGAACAAGATCACCGCCGCCGACTTCGAGGGTTGGGTGCAGGAGCGAGGCCTGTACTTCTGCGGAAGTCCCGATCCGCACTACACGCCGCTGATCGCGTGGAACGACCCGGGCGAGCAACCGCTCAACGGCGGTCTCATCACCTGCGACTACGGCAAAGGACGCTACGTGTACACCGGGATCAGCTTCTTCCGGCAACTGCCTTCCGGCGTGCCGGGCGCGTACCGGCTTTTCGCGAACCTCATCTCCAAGCGCGGGCAATGATGTTCCTTGGCAACCGTACGGCCGCCCCCGGTGGGTCGACGCTACGGTTGCCGGGGCCGATGTTGCAGTGCCCAATGACCACCCCATGGACCGACCACCATTCCTGAGGACCTGGCGAAACATCTACCTGCTGATGGTGATCGTGCTCGCTTTTGAGATCGGCATCATGTACCTGCTGACCCGGCACTTCGCATGAGCGTGCTGGACTGGACCGTACTGATCATCACGCTGTTGGCCATCGTGGTGTACGGCACCTGGCGCACGCGCCGCGCCACCGATGCCGAGAGCTACCTGCACGGCGGCCATACCGACCGTTGGTGGATGGTGGGCTTCAACGTGGTGGCCACACAATTGAGCGCCGTCACCTTCATCAGCACCACGGGTCAGGGCTTCACGGACGGCATGCGCTTCGTGCAATTCTACTTCGGGCTGCCGCTGGCCATGGTGGTGATCTGCGCGGTGTTCATCCCGCTCTACTACAAATGGAACGTGTCCACGGCGTACGAGTTCATCGGCAAGCGGTTCGATCGCCGGATGCGCGTGCTCACCGCAGGGCTTTTCCTGGTGCAGCGCAGCATGGCGGCGGGCATCACCATCTATGCGCCCAGCGTGATCCTCAGCGCCGTACTGGGCGTACCCTTCGCGTGGACCTTCGCCATCACCGCCCTGGTGATCCTGTACACCACAGTGGGCGGCGCCAAGGCGGTGAGCGCCACGCAAACGCAGCAGATGGCGGTGATCTTCATCGGGCTCTTCGTGGTGCTGGCCGTGGTGGTGTACCAGCTCGCGCGGCCGTTGCCCGGCGGCATGGCGGGACCCGGCCCGATCGAAAGCCTGCGCTTGGCGGGTGCTACAGCACGCATGAACATCATCACAACGGACTTCAATCCCAACGACAAGTTCACGCTATGGAGCGGCCTGCTCGGCGGCTTCTTCCTGCAACTGGCCTATTTCGGCACGGACCAGAGCCAGGTGGGCCGCTACCTCAGCGGCCGCAGCGCGCGCGACGCCCGGTTGGGGCTGGTGTTCAACGCGCTGGTGAAGATCCCCATGCAGTACACCGTACTGCTCACCGGGGTACTCGTGTTCGTGTTCTACCTCTTCAACGCCGGTCCCGTGCATTGGAATGCCGACAACTGGGAGCGGATGAAGGCCGTGGACGCCGCTGGCGCCGCCGTGGCCGAACAGCGCCACCACGCCAATGCGGAAGCGATCGGCACGGAGGCCACCGCCCTGCTGTCGGCTTTCCGAACCGGCGATATGGAGGCCGAAACCGCCAGCCGCGCCGGCCTGCACGCCGCGTTGCGGACCGATTCGCTGCTGCGCTCCGAGGTGCGCCGCGATGTGGCCACCGCCGTGCCGGGCAGCGAGGGGAAGGACGCCGACCACATCTTCCTGCGCTTCGCCATGGACCGCTTGCCGCACGGGGTCATCGGTCTGTTGATCGCCGTGATGCTGTGCGCGAGCATGAGCACCAGCAGCGCCGAACTGAACGCCCTGGCCAGCACCACTGTCCTCGACCTGGGGCGTGGCGGCGGCGACCCGGCCCGGCAGGTGCGCGCCACGCAATGGGCTACGCTGGCGTACGGCGCCTTGGCCATGCTCTTCGCCGCCAGCATCGCGCAGTGGTTCGGCAACCTCATCACGGCCGTTAACGAGATCGGCTCGCTGTTCTACGGCACCATCCTCGGCATCTTCCTGGTGGCCTTCTTCCTGAAGCGGGTGGGCGCGCGGGCCGTGTTCATCGGTGCGGTGGTGGCCGAGGTCGCCATTATCACCATCTACCTGCTGCAACGCACCGGGGCCATCGGCGAGATCGGCTTCCTGTGGTACAATCTGATCGCCCCGGCCATCGTGCTTGTCGGCGCTGTCGTCTTGCAGGCCGTGCTGCCAAGGACGGAGGCGCCACAAGCCGTCTGAGAACAAGTGGGCCCCGCCGCTCACGCGGCAGGGCCCACCGTTGAAGATCCTGTCGGACTACTTGCCTGCGGCCTTCGTCCACTCCGCCAATTTCGCGGAATACTCCTTCACCGCACCGGCGTTCTTCTCCCCTTCGGCGATGCCGATGGCCTCCTTCGCGGAAGCTGCGGCCTTCGTGAGATCGCCCGTGTTGGCATGGGCTTTGGCCAGGGTGAAGAGGTTCCAGTATTTTTTGTCCAGGCTCACGCTCTTCTCCGCGTACGCCAACGCCTGCTTCGCGTCGAGCCCGCGATCCAGGAGGAAGGACGCCGCGCGGTTGTACGCGCTGAAACCGGCGTCGCCCTTGGCCAGCGCCTCCTTGATGTTCACCTGGCCCTGCTCGGTGGCATCGGCCGTGATGTGGACATGCGCGCGTGTGTACTCCCACGCCAGTTCAAGGTCGCCCTGGTCCTGGGCGAGGTTCGCGAAACCGATGGTGAAGGTCTCCACCGGTTCGCCGGACGATACGTCCACTTTCAGGCGGGCCACGTCCTCCGCTTCCTTGCGATCGAAGGTCCCGTTGAGTTCGGGGTTGCTGTTGAGGATCATCTCCCACGCGTCCTTGTGGGGTATGGCGAAGAGCGAATAGCTGCCGGCCTTGATCGGCTGCCCACCGAAGGTCACCGGGCCGCTGAAGCTGATCTTCGTGCTCTTGTTAGCGCCGGTGCGCCAGATCTCGTCGTAGGGTACCAGGTCTCCGAAGATGACGCGGCCCTTGGCCGAGGGGCGGGAATATTCGACCTTGATGTCGGTAAGGCCGATGCGCTGCTCCACCTTGGAGAGGGGGCTGGGCGCGGGAAGGTCCTGCGCGGTGGTGAAGAGCGGCAGAGCGAGCAGCGCCAAGGGCGCGAAGAAGTGCTTCATGGTGGCGTGTTGTGAAGGGTGGAAAGTTAACCCGCCGCCCGGCACACATCGTGCCGGGAACGCGACGTACCGGCCGGAAGCGGGCGAAGCCGGGCTCTCTATGCACAGGCTGGAAGCCTGCGCTACGCTACCTTCAACTGCCCTACGCGGCTGCGCTCGAACTTGTCGCGGGCGTAGCTGAGGGTGACGCGCAGTTCGGAGGGCTTCTCGGAAGAGCCCGGTATCTCGTACATGGCGTCGGTCATGATGGCCTCGCAGATGGAGCGCAGGCCGCGCGCACCGAGCTTGTACTCCAAGGCCTTCTCCACGATGAAGTCCAGCACCTTCTTGTCGAAGGAGACCTTCACCTTGTCCATCTCGAAGAGCTTCACATACTGCTTGATGAGCGCATTCTTCGGCTCGGTGAGGATGCGGCGCAGCGTTTCGCGGTCCAGGGGATCCAGGTAGGTGAGCACCGGGAAACGGCCGATGAGTTCAGGGATGAGACCGTAGCTGCGCAGGTCCGTAGGCGCCACGTACTGTAGCAGGTTCTCGTCCAGCAGGCGGTTCTCCTTGCTGGCGCTGTAGCCCAAGGAACTGCTCTTCACCCGGCGGGCGATGATCTTGTTGATGCCGTCGAAGGCGCCTCCGCAGATGAAGAGGATCTTGCGCGTGTCCACCTGGATGAGCTTCTGCTCGGGGTGTTTGCGGCCACCTTGTGGGGGCACGTTCACCGTGCTGCCCTCGAGCAGCTTGAGCAGGGCCTGTTGAACGCCTTCTCCACTGACGTCGCGCGTGATGCTGGGCGTGTCGCTCTTGCGGCTGATCTTGTCGATCTCATCGATGAAGACGATGCCCCGCTCGGCCTTGGCCACGTCATAATCCGCCGCTTGCAGCAGGCGGCTGAGGATGCTCTCCACATCCTCGCCCACGTAACCGGCCTCGGTGAGCACGGTGGCATCGGCGATGGCGAAGGGCACGTTGAGCATCTTGGCGATGGTACGCGCCAGCAGGGTCTTGCCCGTGCCGGTCTCGCCCACCAGGATCACGTTGCTCTTCTCGATCTCCACGTCGTCCGCCCCGGCGGACTTCTGCATCAGGCGTTTGTAGTGGTTGTACACCGCCACGCTGAGCACTTTCTTGGCGTCGTCCTGCCCGATGATGTACTCGTCCAGGTAGCGCTTGATGTCACTGGGCTTCTGCAGGATGATGCCCCCGTCGGGCTCGGCCCGGTCGCGATGGCTCAGTTCCTCCTGGATGATGTTCTGCGCCTGGCCGATACAGCTATCGCAAATGTGCCCGGTGATGCCGGCGATGAGGACGTTGGTGTCCTGCTTGTCCCGCCCGCAGAACGAGCACTTGATCTCTTTTTTTTCCATGGATGGCTGAGCCCGGATCGGGGAGGGAGGACCGAACGGGGGTGAAGATACGGTCCTGTCCGCGCCGCCGTCCACGATCGCCGCCGTTTATCGACAGGTGCGGGGGGGGAGTAGAGCCGGAAGCGGGCAGGGGGCAGCAGGCAAACGGCAGTGCGCAGCACACCCATCAAGGGGCCTCTCTGCTGCTTACTGTCCGCTGCCTACTGCCCGCTCAAAGGCCTCCGCCCTACTTCTGCCTTACCAGGAGCTCATCGATCATACCGTAGGCCTTGGCCTCCTCGGCGATCATCCAGTGGTCGCGATCGCTGTCCTTCTCCACCCGCTCAAAGGGCTGGCCGCTGTGGTTGGCGATGATCTCGTAGAGCTCTTTCTTGAGCTTCTTGATCTCGATCACCGTGATCTCCATGTCGCTGGCCTGGCCCTCGGCACCGCCCATGGGCTGGTGGATCATCACCCGCGCATGCTTCAGCGCGCTGCGCTTGCCCTTGGCCCCCGCGCACAGCAGCACCGCCCCCATGCTGGCGGCCATGCCGGTGCAGATGGTGGCCACGTCGGGGTTGATGTACTGCATGGTGTCGTAGATGCCCAGGCCCGCGTACACACTGCCGCCGGGGCTGTTCATGTAGATCTGGATGTCCTTCTTGGCATCCAGGCTCTCCAGGAAGAGCAGCTGCGCCTGCACGATGTTGGCCACCTGGTCGTTGATGCCCGAGCCGAGGAAGATGATGCGGTCCATCATCATGCGGCTGAACACGTCCATTTGGGCCACGTTCAGCTGGCGCTCCTCGATGATGTAGGGCGTCATGCTCGCCTGGTAGTCGTGCAGCGTGAGGCTGTTGATGCCGCGATGCTTCACGGCGTACTTGCGGAATTCGTCGGTGGGGATCATGCTGGTTCCGGTGTGGTTCAAGGCGCCGCGTCAGGCGGTGCGGGCCAAGTTTACGAACGCATCGAAGGGAAGTCGGCGTTCCTTCGGGGATAGCATGTTCCTGAAGTGTACCAGGAGCTTCTGCTCCACGATGGCGTCACGCATGCGTTTGATCTGGTCGCGATCGCCCAGGAGCCGGGCGGCCGCGGCCTGCAGCGCCTCGCCCTCGGGGGCCTCCATGCCGTATTGCAGGAACTGGTCGCTGATGTAGCGCTTGGCGAAGCCATCGATCTCCTCGCCCTTGGCCTCCAGTCCGTATTTCTCCACCACGCGGTCCTCCACCAACTGGCGTTTCAGGCCGGTAGCGTAGCTGGCGTAGCCCTCTTCCACCTGTTCGGGCGTAACGGGCTTCTCGCTGGTGGTGCGGATCCAGCGCTTGAGGAACTCGTCGGGCAGGTCGATGTGCGCGTTCTCCAGCAGTTTTTTCATCACCAGCCGCTTGAAGACGCGGTCGCTGTCGCGGCGGAAGGCGTTCTCAAGCCCCTCCTTCACCTTGGCGCGGAAGGTGGCCTCGTCGCTGATGGCGCCCTGGCCGTACACACGGTCGAACAACGTCTGGTCCAGCGGCACGGCCTCCATGCGCTTGATCTCCGCGATGCGGAAGAGCATGTCGCCATGCAGGTGATGCACCGTTCCGTGGTCCGTGCCCAGCATACGCGCCAGGTCCTCATGATTCTCGCTGATGCGGTGCGGGTCCACCTTCACCTCATCGCCTGCGGCTTTGCCAACGAAGAGCTGGCGGGCTCCCTCGTCCTTGAGGTATTCCAGGCTGATGGTGGTGCGGTTCATCAGGCCACCGGGCTTGATGGCGCCGGTCTCGTCCAGCTCGATCAGGTCGCCCAGCAGCATGTCCTTGTCACCGGCCGTTTCCACATCCGCCAGCCGCCCGAAGCGGCGCTGCATGTCGGCCACTTCCTTGGCCACCAGCACATCGTCCACGTCCACCAAGGGCAGTTCCACGCCGAGGCGCTCGTTCAGCTCCACGTCGAACACGGGCGCCAGGCCCATTTCGTAGGCGAAGTTGAACTCGCCGGGCTCGTCCCAGTTGTTGCCGGTGAAGTTCTCCGTTTTCGGTAGCGGCTGGCCCAGCGGGCGCAGGCGGTTCTCGGCGATGTAGCCATTGAGGCTGCGCTCGATCAGGCGTTCCACCTCACTCACCAGCACGTTACGGCCGATGCGCTTCTTGATGATGGCCATGGGAACCTGCCCGGGGCGGAAACCCGGCAGCGCAGCGGTCCTGCGTTGCTCCTTCAAGGTCTTCTCCACGGCGGGTGCATAGTCCTCGGGCGTGAGCTTCAGTTTCAGGGTGGCCGTGAGGGTGCCGGTCTCTTCGCGTTCGATGTTCATGGTACGGTATCAGATTCTGCGGAAAATGCGACGAAGCAGCCATCGCCCGCCTATCGGCGGACCCTGGCGCGCGCAGTACGGACGGGGGGACTCGAACCCCCATGCCTCGCGGCACTGGATCCTAAGTCCAGCGCGTCTACCAGTTCCGCCACGTCCGTGTTTTTGGAAGGGTCGCGAAGATAGGGCCGGAGCCGGGCCGATAACCCCGGTGCCATCACGGCCACGGTCCTCGAGGTTCGCCGGGCCTTGCGTTGCGGCGGGCGGCGTACATTCGTCCTTCCCTCCGACGCGGTCCCCATGAGCGTTTCCGAACACTTCCTTCCGGTATCGTTGCCCCAACGTGCTCGCGTGGGTGCGGCAGTGCAGCACCTCCGAAAAGCGCGTACTGCTCAAGGGACTGATGGATGATACCGCCGCGCTGACCATCGCGAGCGAACCGAGCTTGGCAAAGGACTGGTCGGACGAGGACGAGGAAGAGGACAAGGCCTGGGAAACGTTATGAAAGGGGATATCGTCATCATCCCGTTCCCCTTCTCGGACCTGACGGGCAGCAAGCGCAGGCCCGCTCTGGTCATCGCCGACCGGGGCAGCACGGACGTGTTGCTCTGCCAGAGCACCAGCCAGGCCAAGTTCGATGGCAATGAGGTAGGGCTCACGCGGAACGACTTCGTCTCGGGCGGGCTGCCGATCGACAGCAACATCCGGCCCAACAAGGTCTTCACGGCGGACCGCCGCATCATCCGGTCCGTGGCCGAAGGATCACACCAGCGAAGTACAAGCAGGTCGTGCAGCGCATCGTCGCGTTGATATCCTGAACGGCGGAGCGGATCAGCCATGGCACGCACAGAAGGCACCATCGCGGCTTGGGTCCTTTGACGGACGGGCTACCTTCGCCCAACCGATGAAAAGCCTGGACCCCACTACCCTCGCCATCCCCGAACTGCATGGCTACTTGGTGGGCGCCGTGGGGCCACGCCCGGTGGCCTTCGCCAGCACCATCGACGCGCAAGGGCGGCCCAACCTCAGCCCCTTCAGCTTCTTTAATGTCTTCGGCGCCAACCCGCCGCTGATGATCTTCAGCCCCGCGCGCCGGGGCCGCGACAACACCACCAAGCACAGCTACCACAACGTGAAGGCCGTGCCCGAGGTGGTGATCAATGTAGTGACCTGGGCGATGGTCCAACAAACCTCATTGGCCAGCGCCGAATACCCCGAAGGTGTGAACGAGTTCGAGAAGGCTGGCTTCACACCGCTGCCGGCGCACAAGGTGAAGCCCTTCCGCGTGAAGGAGAGCCCCGTGCAGTTCGAGTGCGTTGTGAAGCAAGTGATCGAGACCGGCACCAGCGGCGGCGCGGGCAACCTGGTGCTGTGCGAGGTGGTGATGGTCCATGTGGACGAGGCCGTGCTCGACGCCAGGGGAAAGATCGACCAGCGGAAGATCGACCTTGTGGGGCGCATGGGCGGGGATTTCTACTGCCGCGCCCACGGCGATGCGCTCTTCGAGCTGGCGCAGCCCACCAAACATACCGGCGTCGGCGTGGACGCGCTGCCCGCCGACATCCGCGAGAGCCCCGTGCTCACCGGCAACGACCTGGGCCGCATCGCCAACCTGCCCGCCCTGCCCGACGAGACCAGCGTGAACGAATACAAGCTCACCGAACTTGCCGACCTCTTCATCGCCCTCGGCGACGACAAGCCCGCCCTGCGCAAGGCCTTGCACCAGCGCGCCCAACAACTGCTGGCCCAGGACCGCACGGACGAGGCCGTGCGTACCTTGCTGGCCTTCAACAACCGATAGCGGTTGCGGGTTGTTAGCACCTTTGCCCCGCACAGAACCCGCAACGCGGCAACCCGAACAACCCGCATCAGCAACCCGTAACCATCATGGCACAAGTCACCATCACCGGCACCGTCAAAGTGGTCGGCAAGACCCAGGACGTGAGCGCTTCCTTCCGCAAGCGCGAACTCGTGATCACCGAGCCCAGCGGCCAGCGTCCCCAGCACGTCCCTGTTGAATTCACCCAGGACCGTGTGGGCCTGCTGGACGATTACAAGCCCGGCGACGAGGTGACCGTGACCGCTTTCGTGAACGGCCGCGAGTGGACCGGCAAGGACGGTGTCACCAAGTACTTCCTCTCCCTCGGCGGCAACCGCATCGAGCGCAGCGGCGCGGCGGCAGCTTCCGGCGGCGCTTCCTACCAGCAGGCCCCGCCGCCCCCCACCCTGGCGGATATGCCCGCCGGCGGGGATAGCGAGGACGATCTGCCGTTCTGAGGATCACACCCTCCGCCCCTTCCACACCGGCCGCACCACCAGCGCCAGCAGCGCGATCACCGGCGCGTACACGGTGAAGGCCAGCCACGAAAGCAGCGCACCGGGAAGGCTGTACCGTTGTCCGAGGATCCGCTTGCCGTCGCGCAGGAGGGCTGGCACAGCCGCGAGCCACAGGGCCCAGGTACCTGCGAGGAGCAGAGCACGCATCAGGAAGTTGTGCCCCACGAGGGCGGGCCAATCGATACCGAAGGTGAGGGTGAGCAGGCCCCAGGGGAAGAGCAGGGCGAGCGCGGGCAGGGCCTTGGCGCTCCAGGGCACACCGCGCATCTTTCCCGCCCAGCGCAGCCGCTGCCGCAGGAAGCCGCGCACGGTGCGTTCGGCCTCCGTGCGCACCACCACGCCCGGGTGCGGCAGGGCCGCTACGCGCTTGCCCGCGCGCACCATGCGTCGCAGCAGGAACAGGTCATCTCCGCTGGCGTAGCGGTCGCCCTCGTAACCGCCGACCTCCAGAAAGGCGCTCCGCCGGAAGGCCATGTTCGCTCCGTTGGCGAGCAGCGGCCGCCCTTGCAACGCACCGGCCATGGCGCACATCATCAGCGCGGCCTGCTCATTCGCTTGCACACGGCCGAGCGATCCCTCGCCATCGGTAGCCACGGGCAGCAGGACCATGTCGGCCTGGGCACGTTGCGCGCAGGCCAGCACGAGGCGCAGACGCTCGGGGCCGCAGCGTGTGTCGGCATCGGAGAGCACGATCCATTCGGTCTCGGCAGCGTTGACCCCGGTGGTGATGGCCGCCTTCTTGCCTTCGCCCGCGCTGGGCAACCGGCGCAACCCGGGCCAGCGCGGCATCATCGCGCGCACCTTTTCCGCCGTGCCGTCGGTGCTACCATCGTCCACCACGATCACGTGGACAGGCCGCTGCGGGTGCTCCTGCACGTACAGGTCCTGCAACAGTGGCACGATGGTGTCGGCACCGTCGCGCACGGGAACGATGTGCGCCACGGACGGCGCGGCCTCGAGTGAAGGGGGGGCATCGGCATCCCGCACCGCCTGCGCCACGGTTTCGCGCCAGCCGTTGAGCACCGATGCGAAGAGCACGGCCAGGCCGAAACACAGGAGCAGGAGAACGGTGATCAGCATCAGGCTTCGGATGTGCCTGTGCGGATGCGGGCCACCAGGAGGATAAGGCTTCCCACCAAGGCGGGCGCCGCGATGTTCACCGCCCACAGCAGCATGCTGGCGATGACAACGCCCACGGGATCGCCTGTGGTGATCAGGCTTTCGGCCGCGGAGCCGCGCACGCCCAATTCCGTGAGCGCGGTCGTAGGCACGAGCGTGGTGACGAGGAAGACCACCGGCACGGATGCGAAGGCCGCGCCCCAAGGCACCGCTCCCACCGCGTGCAAGAGCCACGCGAATTGCAGGGTGAAGACCGCGTAACGCAACAGGCTCAGCCCGGCCACCACCGTGAGCCGCGCCCCGCCGAAGACCCCCAGCACGCGCACATGCCGCTCCCATCGGCGTGACCACGGGATAGCCAGGAAGACACGCTCCAAGGTACCGGGACTGAAGTAGAGGAAGACCGTGGCCGCGCCGATCAGCAGCGCGCACCAGCGCACCACGGGCCACAGCGCGCCGGGCTCCTGCCCGTTCATGTCAAGCGGCACGAAGAAGAGCACCAGGGCGCCAACGAGCACGGTGACCACGAATTGCGCGATACTGCCCAGCACCGTGGCGAAAGCGCCGCGCACGCGGTGCTCGGGTCGCAGGAAGAGCACGCGCCCTGCGAACTCACCGACGCGGTTGGGTGTGATGAGTCCGATGCTCGTGCCCCCGATCACGGCCGTGTACGCGCGCACGAAGGACAGGCGCTCCACCTCGCGCACGAGCACGCGCCACTTCAACGCTTCGATGCCCCAGTTCACCAGCATCAGCAACGCTATGGGCAGCAGCCCTCCCCACGGCGAGCCCGCCTGCGCGAACCAGCCGAGCAGAGGCTCGTGGTGCGCCCCGTCCCGGCCCAGCCGCACGTACAGGAACACACAGGCCGCGATGAACACGGCTACGCGCAGGAGAAGGAGCGTGCGTTTGCCCACGGTAGTTTAGCAGCGATCAAAAGTACCCGGGTGTCCCTTCCCTCCGAACGCATCATCCTCGGCATCGACCCCGGCACCACGGTGATGGGCTTCGGCGTACTGCTGGTGGAGGGCCAGCGCCTGCGGCTGCTGGAGGCCGGGGCCATCCGTTTCCCGGACGGGGACGACCATACGCTGAAGCTGCGCGCGATCTTCAACGGCACGCTCGCGATCATCGACCGGCACCACCCTGATGAACTGGCCATCGAGGCGCAGTTCTTCGGCAAGAACGTGCAGAGCATGCTCAAGCTGGGACGCGCGCAGGGCGTGGCCATCGCGGCGGCGCTGCAACGCGAACTGGCCGTTACCGAATACGCGCCCAAGCGGGTGAAACAGAGCATCACCGGCAACGGTAACGCCACCAAGGAGCAGGTGGCCGCCATGCTGCTGAGCATCCTCGGCGTGAAGGAACTGCCGGCCAGCACCGACGCCACAGACGCCGTGGCCGTGGCGGTGTGCCACCACTTCGGCGGTGGTGGCATCCCGGGGCACTCCGCGAAGGGGCGAGCGGCGAAGGGCGGCGGATGGGCGGGCTTCGTGCGCGCGAACCCGGGGCGGATCAAGAAGTAGGCGCCAAGTTCCCGCGGACCGGTCCACCCAGGGATCGAAGGCCCACGTCAGGCGTTCCGGATGCGCTCGGCGATCGCGGCGAGCTGTTCCGCGGACAATTTCAATTTGGGCCGCGAGAAGTCCATATCGCCCACATGGTCCAGCGGGATCAAATGGACGTGCGCGTGCGGCACCTCCAGCCCCACCACGCTCACGCCGATGCGGTCACAGGGCACCACCCTGGCGATGCGCCGCGCCACGCCCTGCGCGAAAGGCATGATGTCGCGGAGCGTGTCCACAGGCAGGTCGAAGAATTTATCCACCTCGATCTTCGGTATCACGAGCGTATGGCCCTCGCGCAGCGGGTTGATGTCCAGGAAGGCCAGGAAGCGCTCGTCCTCGCCCACCTTGTGGCAGGGGATCTCGCCATTGACGATGCGGGTGAAGATGCCGGGCATCGTTCAGCGCGTGATCTCGATGATCTCGAACATGGTGCTGCCGGCGGGTGTGACCACCTCGGCCACCTCGCCCACCATCTTGCCCAACAGCCCTTTGCCGATGGGCGAGCTCACGCTGATCTTGCCCACCTTGATGTCGCTCTCACTCTCGGCCACCAGGGTGAAGTGCTTGTGCGTATCGGTGACGGTGTGGCGCACCTTCACGGTGCAGTGGATGTACACCTTGCTGGTGTCCATCTGATCACCGTCCACGATGCGGGCGTTGGCCACCACCTCCTCCAGTTTGGCGATGCGGGCTTCCAGCAGGCCTTGCTCCTCCTTGGCAGCGTGATACTCGGCGTTCTCGCTCAGATCGCCCTTGTCGCGCGCGTCGGCGATCTGCTGGCTGATGTGGGGGCGCTCCACGGTCTTCAGGCGGTGCAGTTCTTCCTGCAGCTTCCGGAAGCCTTCCTCGGTATAATAGGCCGGGGTGCTCATGGCTGTGTGCGTTGGGAGAGGTGCTTGTGAAATGACGAGGATCCCCGCCGTGCGGGGATCCTCGTCCAAAGATAGGCCTGCTTACAGGCTCACGCGCAGGCCCACCTGATGCACCCCGTTGAAGGGGTTGGTGGCGCGGTATGCGTAATCGATGGAGAAGAGGCTCGCCTTCTCCTTGCCGAAGGCCAGGTCAACGCTCAGGCCCGCGCTGGGCCCCGTGAAGACCGTTTGGCGCAGGTTGTCGTCGGTGATGTCCTTCTCGTAGGTGTAGCCGCCGCGCAGGTGGAGCAGCTTGCGGAAGCCGTACTCGAGGCCCAGGGTGAACTGGTCTTTGGTGAACGAGTTGCTGGAGAAGTTCCCCGCCACGGTGAGCCGGTTCATCTCGTTGATGTTCCAATCGTAGGCCGCGCCGATGTTCATCTGCGAAGGCAGTTCGAAGCGGTCACTGCGCTGCTCGATGGTGAGCTGGTCGCTGCCTTGGGTGAGCAGGCCCTGTACGGCCATGCCATCGCCGCTGAAGCGCATGGCGGGCCCCACGTTCTTGAGGGCGATGCCGAAGTGGACGTTGTCCGTGGGCCCCGTTACGTAGTGGATGCCCGCATCGAAGCAGAAGCCGGTGGAGCGCACGTTGCTGATGCTCTCGCTGGCCACGCGCACGAGCACGCCACCATAGATGCTGTTGGAGAACTCCTTGGAATAGGCGATGGCGAAATTGCCGCTGGTAGGGCGGAACGAGCCGATGCCACCGTCCGGCTGATCAACGGTGGTCACTTGGATCTCGCCATAGTTGATGCTGGTGAAACTGATCCCCAGCACACCGCTCTCGCCGATCTTCTGGCCGATGGCGCCCGATTGGATCTTCACCCCACTGCCCTCCAGCCAGCGCGAGCTCGTGAAGTAGATCTCCGTTTTGCGCACGCGGGCCAGGCCGGCGATGTTGCCGTACATGCTCTCCACGCCGCGCAGCCGCGCGCTGTTGGCCAAGCCCCACCCCGCGCTGCGCGCCCAAGGGTTGATGAGCAGCTGCGTGGCACCAGCGGATCCGGCGCGGTCGGGGTTGCCCGCGAACGCCGGTACGGCCAGCAGCGACAGCCACAGGATGAGCGCGTGCCCGCCCCGGCGATGTTCCATCTTCTTCATGCTCCTTCGTTCTTGCTTGGGGTCAGAAATTCTGCAGGTCCACCGGGCGCATCACACCGAACCACTTGAGCACTTTCTCGCCCGAGCCCGGTACGTTGACGTGGCAGATGTACGTGCCTCCGGATACCGGCACGTTCTTGTGGTTCTTCAGGTCCCAGTCCACGAAGGTGAGGTCGTTGTCCTTCTTGAACTGCCGCACCAACGTACCACTCACGTTGTAGATGCTGATCGTGCACGTGCGGGGCAGGTTGATGAACTTCACCCGGTTGTCCAAGCGGCTCGTTTCGTACCCGCTGAACGCGTAGTAGGGGTTGGGCACCACATTGATCTTGTCCAGGTGATCCCGCTCCACCTGGTTCACCTCCGTTTCCGTGCGCAGGCCGTCGGTACTGAAGGTGTACAGGCCCAAGCCGCCATTGCGGTCGGTGGAGATGGGTGTACCCGTAGCGCCTTCGTACGGCACGTAGGGCAGGTAGGCCTTGCTGATGTCAAGGCGGATGCGGAGGTCGTTCGGGATCAACCCGTCTTCTGGCGAGAGCAGCAGACCGGCAAGTGCCGAACCCACCCACGCGCAGGAACGCCACACACGTGTACGGTCAGCGCCCGTTCCGCTACCCAGTCGCTCATACAGATAAGCCCCTTCATCGTAGTGCGGCATCTGCGCATCGTCGTTAAAGTTGCGACGCCGGTTGCTGAAGATGTAGGTCCAGTGGTTGTGCGCCATCAGGATCGCCGGATCGTTGAAGTCAAAGCCGTCAAGGAGCGGGTTCCAGATCATGTCCCGGGCCCGATCACCACCCCAGAAGCTGTTCTCGCCAAAGGCCATGTTCAGCCGTTCACCGGTCTCCAGATCGATGGCGTAGCCTGGGAACCAACTCATGCCGGTAGGCTGTGCGCCGTTGAGGGTACCTTCCCCATCGTTGTACCCGTTGTCACCGCTCTTGCGGCCGTTCTTGTCCACGCTGGGCTGCTCCTTGATCTCGAGCTTGGCGACATCGTTCACGAAGGGCAGATCGGGGTCCGAGCACTCCTCAAGCACCGCACAACGTGTCCATTTGCTCTTATCGGAAGTGATCGTCACCAGTATGCTGGGCGCCAACGACAGGTATGATTCAGCGCGGGCGGCATTCACGGCAGGGGCTGCGGGCTGGAAGTCCGAAGAGCCAGCCAAGCGGAATGGCGCCCATGTGCCGAACATCTTCTCATAGCTCTGGTCATCGTCATAGCCGAGGTAGTCCTCGTACTGTAGGGCCGTATCGCCAGCCAGTCCCGAGCGGATCCAGTTCCACTCGGTCTCTCCATCCTGGTCCGGGATCCCGGTATACCAAGCGATCGCGCCGTTGCCTTCATTGGCGTACTCGGCCGCCCAACCCAGAGGTTCGGTGTAGCCGTTGCTCTGCCCGCTGTAGGCCGGCTGGTCGATCGCGATGGAGATACCCCAATCAACGATCAATTGCTCGTTGGCCACCTCGATGGTGCGCTCCGCGTCCACCGTTTGCGTGGTGCCATCAGGATTGTGACGGATCAGGGTCCAGCCAGCATCGTTCAGGCGGGTGTACTGGTTGTTGAAAGCGGAACCCAGTTGTGGCAGGTCGGTGGTATCCTTCAGGTAGAGTTCAAAGTGGGCATCCGGCACACGCAACGGATCGATCACCTTCACCTTGACCGGGCCGAAGCCGGCGAGGTACTTCACCTCCTGCATACGGTGGTCCGGGCTCGCGATGATCGCGTCCTCCGTTTCACGCGCGATATCCAACGGGAGCCCACCATTGCCTTGGCCCTCCAGTCGCGTAATGGCGAACTGGTCACCGAATTGAGCATTCTGCACCGTACCACCCAATTCACTGGCCGGGGGGTGCGGGATGCCACTCCATGAGCGGATAGCGCCTGACGCGGACTTGCGGCCTGCTTTGTAGGGGTAGGCCTGGCCGCTTTGCTGGTTCGGATCCGGGTTGTACGGCTGGAAATTGTTGTAACCGTAGGCCAGGGCCATGTAGTAATACGTTTTGTAGTTCACCAGCCGCTTGTCGCCGGTGGCGAACAGATCCTCCGTCAACCGGATCGAGTGGACAACGCCGGTATCCGGGGCGTTCACCATCTCCGTGGCCACTGGCACCCCCATGTCCTGGTCGAAGATCCAGTTGATCAGCCGGTCAACACCGTCCTCGATGTCGTACACGCCGACCAGACGCACCAGGTCGTCGTTGCCGACATCGGACACGCCAACGTCACCATCGCGCATCTGGTAAACCTGATAGCCCTGGAAGTGGTAGTAGCGATCCTCCGCATCCTCCGGAATGGTGGGGTCCAGTTCCCGATAGTCCTCAGGATGGTCCACGTTATTGTTGCTGCCGTTCGGGTTGGTGAGGTACAGGAGCAATTCCCGATCGAGTTCCTGGATGTCCACATCGGGCGCGTCGGGGCCGTCCAGGATGCGGAAGCAATTGTCGAACAGGGCCTGCGCCTTATCGTCTGCCTTTTTCAGCGCCTCCACGCTGGCCCAAGCGCCGCCAGTGGTAGCGCGTGCGTACACCACGCCCACGGTGATGTTGTTGTAATCGCCGGGTTCCAAGGTGAAGGGGCCAGCGCTCTGCACGAAGCGACGATCGGGGTTCACCAGCGCACTTTCCTGCCAAGCGCCCTGGGGCACGCAATCGGTGCCCCAGCCAATGGGGTCGCTATCACCGGGGAACATGTAATAGGTGCGCACCGCGTTGGGGTTGTTGGGCTCGTAGCCCGTGGTGCCGCCATGCGTCATGGGCGTGCCATCCTTCCAGATGCTCTTCAGGTAGTTGTAGTAATGCACGGCCAGGCCCGGATCGTTGCAGCACGCGGCCCCGTCGCGGTTCCAGTAGATGAAGGCGCGCATGCCGAAACGCTCGTTGTCCAGCACGCCATCGCCGTATCCGATACCGATGCCCTTGTAGCCGATGCCATGCTGCATCACGGCCAGGCCGCAATCCGGGAAGGGTTCGCTGGTGCTGGGCGGGCCAGGGTTGTCCATGGTGTCGGGATCCTGATAGGGGCCCTCGAAGAAGTCGATGCCGATGGCGGGCGGTTGCACCCCATAGAAGGGTTGGCCGTTGCAGCCCTCGTCATTCTCGTCGCCGTTGTACACGTAGCCCAGGCCACGCTGCACGTCGCAGCCGGTGAAGTCGTCGTCCGCACAGCCCAGGTCCGGGTCGGCGTACTGACCGAAATAGGCATTGGTCAGCGTTTGTGTACCGCGATTGATGACCAGATAGTTGTAGAAGGTCATGTTGTTGATCTCATCGTTCGTGGCGAAGGCGAAGGCCTGCGAACGGATCTCCAGGCCGATGGGCTGGCCGCCCGTCTCGGTGTGCTGGTTGCCCTTGTCGTTCATCACCCACCAGATGTTGTAATCACCGAACAGGGGCACGGGATCATCCGGGTTGCGGGTATTGCAATCGATCACACGCTCAAGGTCGTAGCCGGGGTAATCGCCTGAATTGGGATCATAATCACCATCGCCGTTCACATCGGTGAAGGGGGCCAGGTAGGTATCATAGCCCGGTGTGTTATTGATCGCCGGCCAGTCATTGAAGACCGTTGGGGTGATATAACCGTCGGGGAATTCTGTTGCCACGTCACACTCCTGCGGATTGTTCAGGCATTCGTAATAGGCCCGGTGCCGCTCGGCATCCATGCGCTGGGTGGTGTAGAAGCGGTCATAGCGGCTGCAGACCTCGCTGGTCACCGCAGCATCGCCACCCGTGGTGAGGGGACCCGGCCAGAAATCGTTGCCCTGCCGATAACGGATGGCGGCGATCTTCAGCTGGTTATCAGGCGAAAGACCGCCCATCCAGAGGCCGCCCGCGAAAATGGCTCTGGCGCCGCTGCGGTCAGCGGTCTTGGGCACCTCATAGGCGGGCTTGTCATTGGCCTTATCGTACCAGAGCAGGCCACTCGTCGTGAGCAGCGCGCGCACGTTGTTATAGGCCAATTCGGTGATGGCCACAGCCGGCGTACAGGCCGCTGCCTTGGCCATGCCGGGCGTGCTATGGGCCGGCGGCATATGAATGCCGTGGGCCGTTTCGTAGTCCATGGCCTTGGCAGCGGGCGGCGCCAGTTGGATGGCGAGCGCAGCGGCAAGGGCGGTGCGGTACGGGGTGTTCGCTTTCATGGTTCGTTCAGAAATCGAAGCGCAGGCCCAAACGGATGGTGCGCGGTGCTCCGAAGTTGTATGGGTTGTCGACTTTCAGCGCGTACAGGTCGCGGAAGCTCTGTGGGTCGATCTGGTTGTTGATGTTGTCCTGATAACGGGCGGCGGCCAGGTAGCCATCGTCCGTGGGCGAACCGGTGGCGCGGTACACGCCCGTGACCATCTGGTTATTGAACAGGTTGGTCACCAGCAGGTAGATGTTCAGATTGGCCTTCTTGGCCTTGTCCGCGCCCTCGTCCTTGCCGAAGCTGAGGGGGATGTCGCGGTACACCTGCAGATCGGTATTGAACTGCCAGGGCAGGCGCGCACCGTTGATGGTGCCCACCAAACGGCCGCCGGGCGGGTTCATGTTACCCTCCTGCACCACGAGGCTGCTCAGGCTGTAGGGCGTGCCGCTGCCGAGGATGCTGGTGAAGTTGACCCCGGTGTTCTGCAGGATCTTCGCACCGCCGATCACGGGGCCATTGTAGTCGTTGCCGCCGCCGTAGCTGAAGTCCACGTTGGCCGTGAAGCGGTGGCGCTGATCGAAGTTCAGCGGTGCGATGGTGCGCAGATTGGGCTGGCCGGCATTGAGGAGAGAAAGGCTGGTGTTGGGGTCGGAGCCGGTACCATCGGCGAACTGCAGGGTGTAGCTGGCCGTGAGGCGGATATTGCCCGTGCGGCGCAGGTCGTAGGCTGCACTGAAGCCCTTCACCGTACCGAAGTCATAGTTGTCGTAGGTCTTGTAGGTCACCGGCCAGGCCTCGGCCACGTTGCGGATCTGGATCTGATCGCGCAACTCGCGGTAGAAGGCGCTGATCTTGAGGCTGGAGGACTTGCTGAGCACCTGCTGGAAGCCCAATTCGTAATCGATCGTCTTGGTGGGCTTCAGTGCCGGGTTGTTCAGTATCGGGTTGCTCGCGTTGCGCACATAGGCATAACCCAGCAGGTCCAGGCGGTTATTCCCGGTAGGACGCTGGGTGAGCACGTCATAGTGGGCGAAGAAGACGGCTTGGTCACTGATGGGGAAACTGAAGGCCACCCGGGGCATCACGTTCACCACCGGCTTGTACACCTCGAAAGCGTCCTTGCGCATTTGTGAACCGGCCAGGTCCCCGCTCTGATCGCTGTCATAGCCGATCAACAGTGGCTGGATGCCTTCGGCCGAACGTAGCACGCTGGGATCGTTGACGTACTCGCCCGCTGCGTTGAACCACTCGTCGCCGTTGCGGTAGCCCACCACGGCGGTGGGGTTCTGGGCGTTGTCCACGTACACAACGTAATCCTCGCCGATGCTGGAAGGGCGGTTGCTGATCTGTTGACGCAGTCCGCTGGACAGATCGTCCGCGTTGGCCGCCTCGCCCGCCGTCCAAGCCGGACGCAACAGGTACTTGTCTTTCAGCTTGTACTGGTTGGCATCGTAGCGGTCAACCCGAATACCCACGTTGAAAATGATGTCGTCGAAAGAGAACTTGTCCATCAGGTAGCCCGCCACGTAGATGGGCTGGAAGGGTGCTTGAAGGCGCGAGTAGAGGGTATCCTCGCCATCGATCTTCGATCCCGTGAAGAAACTGTCGAAGCTCGGCTTGGAGGTGGTCTTGTTGCCGAGGTGGTCGTACCCGTAGTAATTCACGTACTGCTGGTTCGCCGTTCCGAAGTTGATCAGCTCGTCCGCGCTGAACATGGACAGGCTGTACACCCCAGGGTCGAGGGCGTCGGTCTCGATGTAATCGTTGCCATCAGGGTTCAGGCCCAAAGCCAGACGCAGGTTGCGGTCGAAGTTCGTCTGATCCGGACCCACGAGGCGGTCGTATGTGTAGAAGGGCAGTACACCCACAGGGTATGTGATGGTGGGGTCACTGAAGTCCAACTGTTGCAAATGGAAGTTGGTGAGGCCCGTGCCATTGCCACGGATGCGGGTCCACAGGCCCACCGGAGCCAAGGTGTAGTTGCGGCTGGTCAGCTGCTCATACTCCACGCCCACGCTCACAGCGTGCTTGCCGATGTCCGCTGCCCCTGTCGCGCTCACACGGATCTGTTGCTGGTCGAATTTGCTGTACGTGTTGTTGAGCACGCCGGTATTGCGCCAGATGTCGTACACGCTGGGCGGGTTGGCCCCATTGAGCATACCGTTGCGCGACTGGATGTTCTCGAAGTTGTTGTAGAACAGCCCATCGATGCTGCTGATCCCCTGCAACAACAATTCTGGTGGGATGCTGATCCGCGGGAACAGGTGGAAGAACTGGTCCACCATGGTCGCCGAGGTGGGGTTCGCGGTTCCAGGGCTGAAGGTCACGAGCGTGTCGACGAAGCCGGTCTGTTCATACCGCCCCTCCACTTGTGAGAAACTGGGCGAGGAGAAGCGCTGGTAACGCCCGATGTGACCATAATCGAAGAACTTGTCCTTGTGGGTCGGATCCTCGATGTTCTGCTGCCGCTTGGAGTAGTCGAGCTGGATGCTGTAGTAGGCATTGCGGATCCCGCCTTTCTTCTTGACCTCACCACTGGTCTCCTCTTCGCGGGAATTGAAACGCTGGGTGAAGCGGACGAAGCCGCGGTAAGTGAAATCACGCACCTGCTGGTTGTTCTCGGCGTTCAGCAGGGAGTTGTTGCGGTCGAAATCCGCCCGCTTGTTGTAATCGAGCGAGCCGCCCACGGTGAAGTTGACCGAGGGCGTGGTAGCGATGTCGAACTTCACGCTGCCGAGGTAGGTGCGGCTGGCAGCATTCTGGCGGGTCTTGATACGCTCCACGTCTTCGCCGCGCAGGTAGTTGCTGCGGTAAACGGCCGCCACGTCGTTGCCGAGCACGCGAACGGCCAAAGGATTGCTCACCAGGTCGTCGCGCACGTCCTTCTTCACACGCAGGTCGCCTCCAAAGAGTGGGCTGCCATCCACCGCATCGGTGAACTGGCCGCTGAGGAAGAAGCCCAGCACGGGGCGGGTCTTGTTACCCGCGCTGTCCTTCTTGAAGAAGACGGGGCCGCTGAGGCTGGCTTCCACCTGGTTGAAGGCGTACTTGTCCAGGCCCACGATATCGGTTACATCCTCGCCCAGCTTCCAGCCGCTCGTGAGGTACTCCAAACCACCGAAGAAGGTACGGCCGGGCCCGCGCGTGGTGATGTTCACCAGACCACCCGTAACGTCGCCGTAGTTGGCGGGCACGCCGCCGGTGACCACCTGCACCTCTTCGATCGCGCTTTTGGGCAGACCGGTACCGGCACCGGCGGGCACTTTCACCCCGTCGATGTAGTAATACGTGTTCTCCGCCCGCGCGCCACGGATGCTGACGCCACCGCCCGTGCCCGCCGTGCTGGCCCCAGCCACGGTGGTGGCCACGCCCACGGCCGAACGCGCCGGCATGCGGGCGATCTGCTCACGCGTTACGGTGCTACCACTGGCCCCACCGTCCTTGTCGATCAGCGGCACCTTGTAGCGCACCACTTCCACCTCCTTCAGGTCCACCCCGCTGGTGAGTTCGACATTGTCGAGGAAGGTGATCTTGTTGCTGTTCACGATCACGCCCGTCTGCTTCATGGGCTGGTAACCCACGTAGCTCACCGTCACGTCATATGTGCCAGGCTCGATCGGGCTGATCTTGAAATTGCCGTCGAAGTCCGTCTGCCCGCCAGCTACGCGCGTGCCGCGGTTCTCCACCACCACGCTCACGAAGGGCAGGGTTTCTCCGGTCTTCTTGTCCTTGACGGTGCCCTGCAAGGTGCCAGCACCCACCTGGGCCAAGGCCGGGGTGGAGGCGAGCACAACAAGGGTCAGGGCCGAGAGTAGGCGACTCAGCATAAATTCAGGTGTTTCGTTGTTCTTCTGGGCGACGAGGGGGCGCTAATATAGGAACCACAACGATCTGTGAAAATCTTTGAAAGCCTTGTTGGGCGCGGGTTTCCGAAGGGCTCCACGGCAGCGGGGCCGGAAAGCGCACGCGATCGGCGGTTCATGGCCTGTTCGTGTTGGCGAAATACCACGACCACATGGTGGCTGTTTCCGAGAGGCACCGCGCAAGAGCCGTTCGATGGTATGCGGATGAAACGTTCCATCACCTTGTTAACGAAAGCGAAGAAAAGCAACTACACGCGAAGCCGGATGCCGCGAACGAGCAACGGTGGCGCGGAGTAAGGGAACGGGAGGAAGCCGGGGTCAGTGCTTGCGGAAGAGCCGCTTCAGGAAAGGATCGCGGTGGCCCCGCGGGCCGCTGCGGGCGGAGCTGCGCTGATTGCGCTTCATCCGCTTTTGCGTGGCCTTGTCCTGGTGCTTGCGGTGCTGCTTCAGCAGGCGTTTCTCCTCCTTGGCAAGCGACTTCTTGTCCTTGCGCTCCTTCTTGGCGAGATGCTTCTCCTGCTGCTTGCGCGAAATGCCCGCGCTATTGCCACCACCTCCCTCGGCATCCTGGGCCAAGGCCGATACAGGCGCCGTGGCGAGTACAAGAAGCATGAACAGGTTCCGAAGGATGCGTTTCACGGTCGAAAGATGCGGCACGGAATGCCTGCCGACGACCCCGGTGAACGGATCGCCGCGAACGATCGTTGTTCAACACCGGGCTATGGCCCAGCATACCTTCGCGGCATGTTGCGCCCCACCTTCCTCTGCTCCAGCGTCGCACTGCTGTTGTCCGCCTCGTGCAGGAAGGACAACAACACCGGCGTGCCGCCCGTGCAGCTGGACGTGAGCATCAACGTGAACCTGCCGGAATACGCGGACCTGCAGGTGGTAGGTGGCTGGGTCTACCTCACCGGGGGCTCGCAGGGGCTGGTTGTTTACCGCAAGAACCAGGACGAATTCACGGCGCTGGACCGGCACTGCCCGTACCAGCCGGAGAAC
>Ga0138256_10001629_pt1 | contig 24255 bp, 20 predicted proteins | sample KNB2016incub_MG_FD_105486 | JGI IMG/M metagenome (GOLD analysis project Ga0138256, IMG submission 105486) | Active sludge microbial communities from wastewater in Klosterneuburg, Austria - KNB2014incub_MG | ecosystem: Engineered > WWTP > Activated sludge > Unclassified | place: Austria...
AAAAACTTTGGATCAAGGCAATCAATCAATACATTCAATGCTTTTAGCTGTTCGCCTTTTGATAAAGCTTTAGTTACTGTTTGTCCATCGCCCCGCAAAGCATAAGTGTAATACATGCCACCCACCATTTTTGAAACAGCTTCCACTTGATAGCGATGAATAAAATAAACAGGCACCAGCACATCTTCGAGCATTGCCATCGGCATTCCCGGCCTAATATTCTTTTCACTGAAATTTGATAGTGCCACATTACGAACTTTCATTATTTCTTTTAATTCTGTTACAGCATCAGTTCCATTATCCCATAAATGTGCCTGCGGATGCAAACCACCTTCTGCTCTCGCATCTCTATCTGAAATAAATTGTAATCCTTTTGCAGCTGCATCCGTCAATATTTTATTCAATGCAGTCGATTCGTTTGTTCCTATTGGAAAATCACTATAACCAAAAGTAATGGAAGCTTTATCCCAATCACCAATTTTTTGATCATATGCATTGCTTAAATCAATTTTTCCTGCTGCATTCACCCTTACCAAAGGAGACGGATAATCCATCACACTTGCCCGGTTACTTACACTTGCTGCATAGTTATGCATCAATCCGATTGTATGTCCTACTTCATGTGCCGACAATTGTCTTAATCTTTCCAATGCCATCTTCAGCATTTTATCATCAGCAGGCACTCCCGTTTCATAAGGTGCTAATAAACCTGTAGCAATTAAATAATCTTGTCTTACTCTTAATGAGCCAAGAGACACATGGCCCTTAATAATTTCTCCAGTTCTTGGATCTGTTACTGATGCGCCATAACTCCAGCCTCTTGTAGACCGATGCACCCAATTAATAACATTATAGCGAACATCCATCGGGTCTGCATCTTCTGGTAATAATTTTACTTGAAAAGCATTTCTGTAACCAGCAGCTTCAAAAGCCTGATTCCACCAACTGGCGCCTTCTATTAAAGCACTACGGATTGGTTCTGGTGTTCCGTTATCGACATAATAAATAATTGGTTTAACCGGATCGCTTAAAGCAGCAGTCGGGTCTTTTTTCTTTAACCGGTGCCGCATGATGAACATTTTTTCTATTGGCTCAGATATCGGTGTGCTATAATCATAATATGAAATTGGTATAAAGCTGCTTCGAGGATCAAAAACTCTTGGTTGATAATCATTGTCTGGCAGCTGCACAAAGGAATGGTGCACCCTCAAAGTGATTGCTTCTGAAGAAGGTGTTACTGAATTTACATAATTACCCGTTGTTCCATCATTGTTTACAAAAGTGATGGTAGTTTCAAATTCAGCATTCTGCGGAAAATTTTTTGTTCTTGGTAAATAAATTACTGATCTGCTTTTGTCAACCGAATAACCACCTTGCTGATTCCTTCTTAAACTATTTGAAACCCGCATCGCATCTCTTAGCAAAAAATCTGTTGCATCTACCAATGAACGGTTTCCCGTTTCTGCTTCTACAGTAAATCCCCAAATAGTTGATTGTGCAAATGATTGTTCTACCGCTCTTCGTTCTGCTGCATCATTTGTAATGGCTCTAAAATTATAATTTGGTTGTATTAAAAGAATTTTTCTGCCTGTTTTTGAGAATTTTACAATGCGTTCGCCACCGAGTAAACCTCTGTCAAGACCAATATCATTGGAACCTAATCCTGCCGGAAGTGATGTAACATATAAAAATTCTGAATCCAGTTTATCTACTTCAAGGAATATTTTACTGGCATTTTCATCCCAATAGAAGTTCATAAAGCCCTCATATTTTTTTAGGTCTTTTGTTTTTTCTTCAATGGAAGGCAGTTTCTGTGCTGCAAGAAACAATGGACTTAAGATAAAAAGCAGTATAAGCTTTTTCATATGCAGATAGTTTTATCTGCTCAAGTTAAAGAAAGTAAAAAAAGGAAAGAAGAATTTTTTACAAAGGGAGTCAGGCATCTTTATTATTCTTCCACCAGCGATAGCCAATGAAACCAACAATAGCAAATGGAGCAAATGCCAGATAAAGAATTCCGGAATTCATTCCCTGTGCAGGTTTTTCACCTAATTGCTGCGTAGTTTTTGTACAGATAGAACATTGAGCGGACGAGGAAGTTGCTGACCCAAGCATTAAGCCTGCAATAAAGAAAATCAAAACCCACTTTTTCATACCAATATACTTTGATGCAAAGTTACGGCTTAACAGAAACTAAACTGGATGATTTTAAACATATCTAAAGCATTTCTAATTCAATGTCTGATTAGTACAAATGATATTTTCACCTTTTTCGACGCTTGAAAAGCGATATTTATCCAAAGCAGAAAAAACTGCAGCAGAACAACCTGGTAGCATTCTATCATGTAATTCTATAACCAACTTTCTTGTAAAAGGAAGCCAACTTTCAATATCGCTTTCAAAAATAATTTTTTCCGAGCCTTCAATATCCATTTTCAACAAGTCTATCTGTTGCCAGCCATTTTGTTGCATTACATCTACTATTGATAAGGCCTGTATTGTGCTTTCACTTTCCTCCGACACTTCTTCAACGGTAAAAGCATTATTTCCTCCGCCATTATCTTTTATTGCTAAAAATGTCTTTTTATTCCAAACTCCGGCTTTAACGGGTATGATATTTTCATACTTTGCTGCATTTTGAACAAGTATTTGAAAATTTTCATTTTCAGGTTCTATTGATATAATATTGGCTGTTGGATATTTTGTTGCGAGATAAATGGATGTTAAGCCAATATTGGCTCCTGCATCAATAATTGTTTTAGGCGTAAAGTCAAGATCGAGATCATAATCTTCTCGCAGTAACACTTCTTCAAATGTGGCGTAATCGTAGGGATTATTTCTTACCGAGAATGGGTGTTTTAGTTTTTTTAGCTCCCAGTTATTCCATTGCCCTGTTTTCATTTTTATATAAATAAAAACTGCTTCTTTCAAGCTAAGAAACTTTTTTAAATTAGAAAATCTGGACATGTAGCAAATGTATTAAATTGCCAAATGGTTACACAAAATGGATTTTATTGATAATATGGATCGGCAAAAAAAATTAAGACTTGATAATTTGCAGTATGGCTCGAAAAAAATAACAGGCTGAAATTTTTATTTTAAATTATATAGTAGTATCAACAAAAAAAAGAATCTGTTTAATGAAGTCAATCCTTTTTTTATCAGTCATGAACGGATCTGCCTGGGGCGGCAGTGAAGAACAATGGTTTCGTCTTGCCTTGTGGATGGCAAAAAAAAAGTATGACGTTGCTGTTAGTTGTTTTGACTGGCCCGAAAAAGCAGAAAGGTTAAACGCATTACAAAATGAAGGAATAAAACTATTCCTACTCCCTAAAAATAATAAAGGAATAATTGCCAGATGGAGGCTGCAAAAGCAGGTAAATAAAATCCATTTCGAAAAGTATGATCTTGTTTTTATTAACCAGGGAGGGGTTAAAGATATAAGTCATAGCCCTTTTAAAACAATTTATAAAAGGTGTAGAAAGTATGTAACAAGTTCTCATAACTACTACGAAAAGGGAAGCCTTTCTTATTTTAAAAAGAGCTTATTAGCAAAATGGTTTAGCAATGCCTCTTTGAACATTGGTGATTCTCAAAAGATTTTTGATGCGCTGCAAAATAAATTTAATATCCACTCTGCAAATAATAAAGTTGTTTATAACCCCATAGGATTCCCTTATCCAGAAAAAATAAACCCTTTTTCAACAGCTAATAACAACAGTGTGATTTTTACCATGTTGGCGGCTTTGGATGTTGTAAGAAAAGCGCAGGATGTATTAATTAACGCTTTGTCCAATGATAAATGGAAATCTAGAAATTGGTATTTGTATTTATACGGAGAAGGTGATGATTTTGAAATACTTAATAGTTTGATAAAACACAATAAAATTGATGATAAAATATTTCTAAAAGGGCATACAGACAATGTAGTTTCAGCACTTAACCAATCACATTTAAACTTACAGATTACTCATATTGATGCTATGCCTATCAGTGTGGTAGAAGCAATGGCCCTCTCAAGGCCTTGTATTGTTAGCAAAGTTGGAGACATGCCTATTTGGGTACAACATGAGCAAAATGGATATATCAGTTCTGCAATAACGGTAGAAGCTATTGATGAAGTACTGGAACTTGCATGGCATCAAAAAGATAAGTGGAGTGAAATGGGAGAGAAGTCTTTTGCTAAATTTCAAGAATTATACCCCCACCCTTATGAGGAAAATTTTGTTGCACTTCTAGAATCCTTATAGCAGCAGTAAATTTAAGCAGTTGGCTTTTTTACTCTAACATTGGATTTATGATTTTTATCAATAAATATTTCCTGATAAAACAAATGTTCTTTACTAATAAAAGCGTTTAATTCCTGCTTTAATATTAATGCAGACAAAAGATTGTCGGCTCTATATTTTACCGGAGTTTGTGCAGCAATTATTTTTTTTGCCCCTTCTTTACTTACTGCATATGCATGAATGCAATCATGAAAACCTGCTCTCAACAAAGACGGACTGAATTTTTGAGGAAGGCTTCTTTTTATCATTGATACAGGTATTCTGCTTAAACCAAACCGACCCATTATTTGATACCAAACCTGTTTTAACCTCTTTCCTATTGTGGCTTTTTCATTTTTAAGATAACCGAGATAAAACAACTCCCAATCTTCGGGTAGTTCTTTTAAGGCATCAATTATCAAAGGAAGGTTATCAAAATCAGGAACTACATCGTCTTCAAAAATCAATACCCGTTTCCAGCCCTTATCAACTATGGCTTGATAAATATTCCGGTGAGAAAGGGAACATGCTATTTCACCAGTGTTTAATGGAGAATAATATTTTCTGATCTCCAGTGTGTCCTTTTTATCATAAACATAATTATCGCTGATAAAGCTGCCATCCAAATCATTCTTATCAGTTCCATAAAAAAACTCAAAGTCTATTCCTTTCAGCCTTTCATTGACTTTCTCCTGCCGCTCTTTAAAACGAGGAACTGTCAACACTAATACCTTATCAAAGTACTGTTGCAATACACTGTTTATTTCAGGAATAGAGTTAGTCATATAACAAATGTAAAAACAAACAGCAAATACCGAGTGGTACTTGCTGTTATTATAAAGTAAGGATCAATTATAATATTTAAACCGCCTGTGCTTCCATTTTCTTCTGCACCTTCTTTCTATCATCTTCGTTCAGAATCACTTTTCTCATTCTGATGAAGTTCGGCGTAACTTCAATGCACTCATCCTGTTGGATATACTCCATACATTCTTCCAATGTCATCAATGTTTTTGGAGCTATGCGAGAAGCATCATCACTGCCGCTGGCACGGTGGTTGGTTAATTTCTTAGCTTCTGTAGCATTTACTACAAGATCACCTGGTTTGATATTCTCTGCAATGATCTGACCTGAATACACTTCTTCAGCCGGATCTACAAAGAAAGAGCCTCTGTCTTGTAATTTATCGATTGAATAACCAGTTGTTTTTTCTGTAGTCTTTGAAATTAATACTCCATTGTTCCTTCCAGGAATAGGGCCTTTCCATGGCTTATAATCTGTGAAACGATGAGCCATAACTGCTTCACCAGTTGTTGCGGTAAGCATTTGTGTACGTAACCCAATCAAACCTCTCGAAGGAATATCAAATTCAAGATGCTGCATTTCGCCTTTGGTTTCCATAATCAGCATTTCGCCTTTACGACGGCTTACCAGATCAATTACTTTACTGGCAAACTCCTCCGGCACATCTACCACCAGATTTTCATATGGCTCACATTTTACACCATTCACTTCTTTTACGATAACCTGCGGCTGACCAACTGTTAACTCATATCCTTCACGACGCATGGTTTCGATTAAAATACCAAGGTGTAAAATACCACGACCGTAAACCATCAAGCTATCACCTTCGTCACTATCTTCTACTTTTAACGCAAGATTTTTTTCTGTTTCCTTCATCAATCTGTCTCTCAGATGCCTTGATGTAACAAACTTTCCATCTTTACCAAAGAATGGTGAGTTGTTTACTGAGAACAACATGTTCATCGTTGGCTCATCCACACTTATTACTGGCAATGCTTCTTGTGTTTCTGCATCAGAAATTGTATCGCCAATATTAAAATCATCTATTCCCACTACTGCACACAAATCGCCTGCAATAACTTCTGTTACTTTTTTCTTGCCCATTCCTTCAAACACATACAACTCTCTCACTTTTGTTTTCTTAACACTACCATCGGCCTGCATTAAAACAACATTCTGCCCTTCTTTCAAAACACCACGGCTTACTTTTCCTACCGCAATACGGCCAAGGAAAGAAGAATAATCTAATGAAGTGATCTGCATTTGAACAGGACCTTCATTTACTTTTGGTGGCGGAACATATTTTACAATACCATCCAGCAAAGGGTCTATTCCTTCAATCTGCTCCAATGAATCATTGAACCAACCATTTTTTCCCGAACCATAAAAAGTAGGAAAATCTAATTGAGCTTCTGTTGCATCTAAGTTGAAGAACAATTCAAAAATTGCATCATGTACTTCATCCGGACGGCAATTCGGCTTGTCTACCTTATTAATAATTACAATTGGCTTTAGATTTAACTGTAACGCCTTTTGTAAAACAAATCTTGTTTGTGGCATCGGCCCTTCAAAAGCATCTACTAATAAACAAACACCATCGGCCATTTTCAATACTCTTTCCACTTCACCACCAAAGTCGGCGTGACCGGGAGTATCAATAACATTAATTTTTACATCTTTATATTGAACAGATGCATTTTTACTAAAAATGGTAATTCCTCTTTCTCTTTCAAGGTCGTTACTATCCATTATCAGCTCACCTGTTTCCTGATTATCACGGAATACTTTGGTAGCATGTAAAATTTTATCAACCAGTGTAGTTTTACCATGGTCAACGTGGGCAATAATTGCAATATTTCTTATCTCCATAATACTTTTTTCAAACGAGCGGCGAAGGTACATTAATTCTACGGCCAGAGCAAACTAAACAGTTAATTAATACAGACTTAAACGCCTAAACACAATGATTTAATGTAGTTTTAGCAAAATTAAAGCCATGAAATTTCTCAAATGGTTAGGCATCATTGTTTTAGTACTGATTGTCGTTTATTTTCTGGGACCCAGACCCGCCACCCCAACCTACAATAAAGACCTTCCTAGCCTGCCATCAGAGTCGCTGGCATTAGAAAAATATATCCGGGATAATGAGGCAAAGCATAAATTAAAACCGGATAACGAAGCCAGAATTGTATGGCTGAACGATTCGCTAAAAAACGAAACCGAGTATGCTGTTGTGTATTTACATGGTTTTTCTGCCAGCCAAGAAGAAGGCGATCCATTGCATTATGAGTTTGCACAGAAGTTCGGATGTAATTTATTTCTTAGCAGATTAGATGCGCATGGCATTGATACAACAGAGCCTTTATTGAATTTTACAGCTGATGGTCTATGGAATTCTGCCAAAGAAGCCTATGCCATCGGAAAAAAACTGGGAAAAAAAATAATTTTGATGGCTACATCAACCGGTGGCACATTGGCGTTAAAACTGGCAGCAGAATATCCTGATATTGCAGGGCTCATATTATTATCTCCTAATATCGAAATCAATGATTCAAAAGCATGGCTGCTAAACAATCATTGGGGTTTACAAATTGCCAAAGCAGTTGCAGGCACTTACCGAAAAGCCTCCGATACTACTGCCATATATGCTCAATACTGGAATAATAAATATAGGATAGAATCAACTGTTCAGTTAGAGGAGTTATTAGAGAGCACTATGAAGAAATCAACCTTTGAAAAAGTAACTCAGCCAACATTGCTTTTGTATTTTTATAAAGATGAAGAACATCAAGACCCAGTGGTAAAAGTTTCAGCTATGAAAAGAATGTTTATTCAACTGGGAACTCCAGATAGTTTAAAACGACAAGTAGCGCTACCAAATACCGGCGACCATGTAATTGGTTCTTATATAAAATCGAAAGATGTACAATCAGTTGTAAATGAAACGGAGAAGTTTGCTACGGAGATATTGAAAATGAATCAATACAACAATAATTAATACTTTATCGTTTAAAAGGATATGGCTGCAAAACTCATTTGCTTTCTATTATTACTTACAGTTGCAGGAGGTTCTTTTTCGCAAAAATCAAAGAAGTTTAAGAAGGCTCCGCCGGGAACAGTGCAAGTAAACGACACTTTGTTTGTTGACAAAACGGAAGTCGCAAACGTACACTGGCGGGAATATATTTTTTATTTACAGGGACATGACTCTACATCAGTTGAAAAAGCATTACCCGATACAAGTGTTTGGCTACCCGACACATCTACAAATTCATTAGAGTCTTATTATTTCAGACATCCAGGTTTCAATAGTTATCCAATAGTTGGTATTTCATATGAACAGGCTGTTCAGTTTTGCAAATGGCGTACAGACAGGGTTAATGAGTATTATTCGAAAATTCCAGAAGAAAAAAGACCCTTTAAGAAAGTCACTTACCGACTTCCAACAAAAAAAGAATGGGAAAGTATTGCCGAAGGATCTTTTTCTATTAAACAATTTCCTTACGGATATGACAGTGCTTTTAAGAAATGGAAAAGAAGGTATGTGCATAATTTCAATTGCGTATATCCAGGAGAGTCAAAGAAATCAGTAACCTCAGATAAATACTATACATCTCCCGTAGGTTCTTATTTCAAGAATTCGTCAGGAACATATTGTATGATTGGCAATCTTGCAGAAATGGTAGCCGAAAAAGGAATTGCCAAAGGCGGAAGCTTTGAGCATTATTTGGAAGAATGCAAAATTATTAATGACCAGAATTATACAAACCCTGAACGATGGCTTGGGTTCAGATGTGTTGCCGTAATTATAAAATAAGTTCATAGCAACCGTTTCAAGCGAAATAGTTTCAAATCCTTCACATTTCCTATCTTCCTCTCTCAATTGTTTGCTATGCCAAAAAGTATAATTGCCGGAATCGGTAAATACGTCCCAGATAATATTGTTACCAATAATGACTTGCTGAAGTACATGGACACCAGTGACGAATGGATTCAGGAAAGAACTGGAATAAAAGAAAGGAGATATGCGCATCGCACCGAAGAAACAACAACAACAATGGGTGTTGAAGCTGCAAAAATCGCCATTGAAAGAGCAGGCATCACTCCGCAGGATATTGACTTTATCATTTTTGCCACACTAAGCCCTGATTATTATTTTCCTGGTTGTGGGGTATTATTACAACGAGCTATGAAGATGAAAGAAATTGGTGCCTTGGATGTAAGAAATCAATGTTCTGGTTTTGTATATGCAATCACTGTTGCCGATCAATTTATCAAAACAGGTATGTATAAAAACATATTAGTTGTTGGTGCAGAGAAGCATTCCTTCGGACTTGATTTTAGTACCAGAGGCAGAAATGTATCTGTAATATTTGGCGATGGTGCTGGTGCTGTTGTACTGCAGCCAACTGAAGATGCAAACAGAGGAATACTAAGTAATCATTTACATAGTGATGGTGAAAGTGCAGAGATACTTGCCATGTTTAATCCCGGTACTCATGCCAACCATTGGATGCCGGAGCAATATGCAAATTTCGATAAAGCAGAACTTGGCCAAATGTTTTTTAGTCATGCAATGATTGATGAGGCACAAGTTTTTCCTAATATGGATGGACCTGCGGTATTTAAAAAAGCGGTTGTTAAATTTCCTGAAGTTATCATGGAGGCATTGACTGCAAATAATCTGCAAACCTCAGATCTTAATTTACTGATTCCACATCAGGCCAATTTAAGGATTGCTCAGTTTGTACAACAAAGATTAAAGTTAACAGACGATCAGGTTTATAATAATATTCAGCAATACGGTAATACCACGGCAGCTTCCGTGCCTATTGCACTTTGCGAGGCTTGGGAAAAAGGAAAGATTAAAGAGGGTGATTTGGTTTGCCTTGCAGCTTTCGGCAGCGGATTTACATGGGCAAGTTCATTGATGCGTTGGTAAGAGTATTTGCAACGATAATTGAATTCTGCCGTCTACTAATTAGAAAAAAAAAGAAACAATGAAACTAATTTTATTATCAGCAATTCTTATGTTAACAATCAATACGAATGCCCAAACAGGAAGCTGGATCATCAAACTCAACAACAAAGAAATAATTACTACTTCAGTAGAAGATGAAAATAAGAACTGCAAAAAACTTAAAAATGCTGATTGGAAAAAAACAGGCAATCTTGAAATCAGTTTTACAGAAAATGAGCCTGATGCCTGGTTCCGCTCTTTTATATTTTATGACGAAGACCAAAATGAGTTATTTAGAGCAGACAGCATAAACAGTCTTTCTATTTCCCTCGAAAAACTCAGAAAACTTTATTCAGGCAAAAAGGCCTTGAAAATTTATACTGCCATTGCTCCCAGAAATCCTGCAATGGCTGTTCGAATTCGAATAGTACATTTGTACTTATTCATGTTACCATAAAATGCCCCGTAACTTTATTTATATCGTTAATCCTATTTCAGGAACAAAAACTAAAAAGGATTTACATCAATTTATTGAGAAGAATACTAAGGAACAAAACATCCCTTTTCAAATATTTCCATCAGTAGCAAGCGGCGACTATACCTTTCTTCATCCAGTCATTAAAGAACAAAAAATTACTGATGTAGTAATTGCTGGTGGAGATGGGACCGTAAGTCAGGTAGTCAATAGTTTAATAGATTGTGATGTCAACTTCGGTATTATTCCCTGCGGCTCTGGTAACGGTTTAGCATTTGCAGCAAAAATTCCAAAACAACCAGCCAAAGCATTAGCTGTAATATTTAATGGCAAGCCAGTTGCAACAGATGCATTTTATATCAACAATGTTTTCGCCTGTATGCTTTGTGGATTAGGGTTTGATGCAAAAGTAGCACATGATTTTGCTAAACAACCAAAGCGAGGATTGACAACCTATATAAAAGAAGTAGTTAAAAATTTCTTCTCTGCTAAAACATATTCTTTTGATATAACCATAAATAATAACACTCTTTCTACTGATGCTTACTTTATCAGTATTGCTAACAGCAACCAGTTTGGCAATAATTTTACTATAGCTCCCAAAGCCAGCTTAAGTGATGGACTATTAGATATTGTAATTGTAACTAAGCAAAACAAATTAAGCCTCGTATTACAAACGTTGAAACAAATAACTGGTAACAATAAATTACAAAGTGAAGCGATTGAAGAAAAGAAAAAGGGGATTATTTATTTTCAAACAAATAAATTGACTGTCACCAATAATTCCGAAGCTCCATTACATATTGATGGCGATCCGGCAGAAACTCAATCAAGTTTTGAAATTATCGTAAAAGAAAAATGTTTCCGCCTTTATCAACCTGTGTAGGAGTAGTTGTTTTTGACTTTTCAAATATTTCCATCAACTTTTTAAAACTTTGCTGATTCGATGCAGAACCTACTGCATCCATAATATCTTGTTCCTCCTGTTTGGTTAAATGAAAATTCAAAGCTGCTTTATTTTCTTCTTTATCTGCCGCATATTGAAACGCAACTTTGTAAACAGGGCTTCCGCTTTGGCTTACATAATAATTCAGCATATCATTTTGAAAAAACTCCATCATCTTGAACCAGTTATGTTGCAATAATAAAAATGGCTTTGTAGCATGATCTGTAATATCGTCTGATAAATAAGGAGCTTCCCATGCGCCGGCGGCACGGTCTCTTATCTGTATTACCAAAACGCCACTTGTATTTTCTTTTATCCACTCTTCAAAAGAAACTAAAAACCGAAGTGTAGTTTCCTGACCGTAATTATCTCTCAAGCCAGCATCCATTACATCTATTACAGGATTGGATGGCAACCAGACATTCGGTAACACAATTGGAAAAGTAGCATTCATCCGCATGGCAGATAACATCCGAATGCTAAATGGATCTTGCTTTGCAAAAAAACTAGTGAAGTCAACTGCATCAGGATCTACTGCAGGTGTATTCATAGTATCCTGCGGAGCTTTCATCATAAACCTTACCGGTTGAGTGCTGATGACCATTTTACGACTGTCCCTTGTTACTACTGAATTAAAAAACATTAAAGGGATATTCGCCGCTTTTTCATCCGCCACATAATCTTTTAGTTGTTTGTCTAAAAAACCATTGGTGTTAGCATTCAGCTTTTGTTCAAACGCATAACCTCTATCCTTTACATAAGAATAAGGACCGACTTTAAATTTCTGTGCCGGAGAAATAAGGTCTCTTGCAAAAAAGGAAGTGAAAATAGGGTTGAGCAAATCGCCGGCAATATTATCCACATATTGTTTATCCTGCAATCGTATATTTTTTCCTTGTTGCTTTCTTAAATACAATTCCCGGAAATAAGCAGCACCAATCATTCCGCCGGATGCACCGCTTATCAAAAATGTTCTTTGTAAAATTTTTCCATTCGTTATGCTATCAAGATATTGTAAAACACTCATAGTAAATGTTGCACTACGATGCCCACCTCCACTGGTGTTTATAAATACTAACAGCGGTTTTTCATTGTCTTGCTTTTTCTTCCAGGTATCTAGGATACCTCTCATATTTTTTTTATCTGCCTCTACATTTTCAGGTTTACAGAGTTCGGCAAGGCCTTCCCTTGTGTAAGAGGGCCGTTCTGTTTTATTCCAATAGTTAATTCCATAAGCCTTGTTTCGTGGATCAATCCAGTCCAGCTTATAAAAAATATTCAATATTAATACAAGTGCTAACAGATAAGGAATGCTCCAGCTCTGCAAAAAATAGGTAATGCTTGCCGCCACACCTATCAAAATAGAAAAGAAAATTGTGATACTTGCCGCAGCCGGTAATTGAAAGAAAGCGTAGTCAAGAAAAAATCCGATAAGTAATAGAAAAAGAAAGGCAGCAAAGACGGAAAGTATGGCAGCAAAATGATGCTTTTTAAAAATTGTCGCCACAAAATCGTCAGTATAGTGGGATACATTCCTAACTGCTCTAATCTTAAAAGGTGTTTCAAAATAAACATCTACTTTTATTAGCGGCGCACCATGAAATACTTCCTTTACCGGTTTAAGATGAGTGATATAAGATTTTGGATTACTGATTACCGGCATCATTTTTCTGAGAATAGAACGATCTGCCCGGAAAAAATAAACCATTGAAACTGCCAGAATAAAAATCAGCCCACTAGCAAACCCGCCGAATAGAAAAAGTATTTCCGTTCGGTCAATCAACTCTTTATACAGTTCGAAATGATATGCCTTGAAAAAATAGAAGATCAAAAACAGAATCGGTATTATAGAGTTATTGATACAATATTTTAAAAACGGATTCGTGGTAGCCGACAAAAAGCGAAAGTATCTGCTGAATAAAATAAACGTAGCAATATTCCAACTCATAATAAACATGCCGATGGAAGCACCAACAATCGCCATGCTGAAGGCATTTACATTGCCCAAATATTCTGGCCCAAGAAAAAGAGAATCTGCCCCAAATGTTTTCATGAAACTTCCATTCACCACACTGAAAAGGATGAACCAAAATACCAACAACACCTGATATTTTCTGAGATGCAGCAATACCAGTTGTATAGGAAACGAATAAATAAACCCACGGAACCAGGTTTTCATGACAAGTCTAAATGGTGATAACTAAAAATAGGTATAATTGAGGGCTATTTCAAATTGCCAATCTAGATTATCGTATTATTTGGAGATAATAAAATTATTCGCTGGCAAATGTTTGATTTTATTAATTTTCCTTTGCCAGTTCAATTTTTAGCACATTAATAATATCATCGAGATTTTCGGATATTTTTAATACAAGCCCTTCCCGGCTAATAATGATATGAGTAGGGTATTCGCTTATGCTTAATGTGTTGAGCAAATAAGTTTCTTTTTCTGGGATAATCCGGTACTTAAAGACTGTTTTTTGTAAAAAATTTCTGAGGCTGTCCGCTTTATCAAATGCTAGAGAGAGGAATAGCAAATCATTCCTCTCTTTATAATCATTTACCAGCTTATTTAATCTGGGCATTTCTGCAACACAAGGCACACAGTTAATAAACCAACATTTAATCAAAATAATTTTTCCCTTTGTAGTTTCTGTCGAATAAAAATGATTTTCAAGATCAACAAAATTAAAATCTGGTAAAGGCAGCCCTTCCATCTTAAAATTTTTCAGTTCAATCATTGCCGTATATTTTATGTCCGTACCTATATCATAGCTGGATTTCTTATTTATTGCAATTAATTGATAAAGCAATGATGAATCTTTTGTATCCATTTTCAAAGGCAAGTAATTCCCTGAAGTCAATTTTTCCAGCAACTCCCTTTTTGTTATTGTATGAAATAACGAATCAATGGCTTTAAAATCCGCCGACAGGTTCACAAATTCCCTTTCATATTTTTGCCAACTCTCGTAATTTTTTTGTACATCAGAAACAGGTATCACAGGTTTCAACAATTCAGTGTTCTGTGTGTAAGCAGAAGTAGAAACAAATAAGACCAATGCAAAAAGTAATTTGCGCATTTGAAAAATTAATTAAAATCAGGTTGCCTTACTTTTAATTCCGTTTACAATATATCCGATCCAAACTAATGATAACAATAGCATCATTGCAACTAACTGATGCAATTGTGCCATCCATTCGAATGGGCCCCAGTGATTGGGTACAATTTTCAAACTCAGCAATACAGAAGCAATGCCGAGAATAACCTGTACAGTAACTAACAATATCGGCCACCATCTAGTTTTATGTAGAAGTGAAGAACCTGCAATTTTATAAAGGCGGATTGTTAATATTACAATAAGAATTAATAACAGGTAAGCTAGTCCACGATGAATAAAGTGAATAGTAATCTTATTATCAATCAGGTTCAGCAATCCTTCATTGTTTCCCCCGTCCGTACCGGCACGGGCGGGCATCATTCCTGGGGGAACAATATGACCATTTATATCCGGCCATGTTGGTGCAGCTGTTGCAGCTTTATGTCCCGCCATAAATGCACCATATACTAATTGTAAAACAAGAACGGATAATATACCGATGTTTAATTTTCTGATTGATGGGTTTACAACAATCTTTTCTTTTGGAACTAACAATTCCAATGCAAACCAGAATGTGTAGCACAATAACCCCAATGCAAAAATAAAATGTAAAGCTAGTTTAGTTGGTTTTACATAAATCGCATCACCTTCCAAACCGCTGGCAACCATTATCCATCCAATTGCACCTTGCAATGCACCCAATAAAAAAAGAATCAACATCGGTTTTACCATTGATGGCTTAAACCGCTTCTGAAATAAAAAAATAATAAACGGAATAGCGAATACAATACCAATCAGCCTTGCCCAAAAGCGGTGAAACCATTCCCAGAAAAAAATGTGTTTAAAATCTTGTAACGTAAAATCAAAATTCAGCAAATTAAATTGTGGTGTCGCTTTATATTTTTCAAATTCCAAAAGCCACTGCTGATTATTAGTTGGCGGAAAAGCACCTGTTACCACATTCCATTCTGTAATTGACAAACCAGAACCAGTTAACCTTGTAATACCGCCTAAAAGTATCTGAACGATTATCATTCCCACACCTATCAAAAGCCAGATGGCTATTGGTTTGGAAGAACGTTGTGTAAGCTCTTTTGTCATTGTGGGTGCAAAGTTAACTCCATCAATTTGTCTGCGATAACTTTTGTTCAAGATTATTCAGGAAATTGCAGGCTGATGCTCAAACCTTTTTACCAGAATGAATTAATGGAAGCAGGATGCGATGAAGCTGGCCGTGGCTGCCTTGCCGGACCGGTATTTGCAGCTGCTGTTATTTTACCTGTAAATTTTAATCATCCATTACTCAACGATTCCAAACAGGTAACAGAAAAAAACAGGAATGAGTTACGGCTAATCATTGAAGAGTCTGCCATTGCATTTGCCGTTGCCAGTATTGATAATGTAGAAATCGATAAGATCAATATTCTAAAAGCATCTTTTAAAGCCATGCATATGGCAATTGATAAATTAAAGAAGAAGCCTCAATTATTACTAATCGATGGAAATCGTTTTTACACTTATAAAAAAACTCCACACCGTTGCATCATCCAAGGCGATGCTATTTACACATCAATTGCCGCAGCAAGTATTCTTGCCAAAACTTACCGGGACGATTATATGCTGAAGCTGCACAAAAAATTTCCTCAGTATAGCTGGGATAATAATAAAGGCTATGGAACATTGGCTCACCGAAAAGCAATTGAACAACATGGACAATGTAAATTCCATCGGAAAAGTTTTCGGCTACGACCAATTGAACCAGTACTTTTTAATACCAATAGTTAAGCAAGGTTAAATAAGGTTAATCAATTGATTTTCTTTAAACTATAGTAAAAGCATTACGTCATATAGCTGAACAATTTTTAATAACAAAAAAATAAGAGCTCTATGAAAAAGATTTTATTCGCAGCACTGGTAATGATAAGCTTATCAGTAACTGCATCAGCACAAAAAGCAAGTGAAAAATCAACAGAAAAAAACCGCATCGAAAAAACTTTTAAAAAAGGTGATGCAGGTAAATTTGAAAAATCAAAATTCCATAAAGATGGCGACCGTCATAAAATGTGGAATCGTAAAGGCAAGAAAGGTGAATATGCTAAAAAACATGGCGACAGAAAAAAGCATGGCCAAAAATTTAAAAAAGGAAATGCGAAACGCTTTAGCCATAATGGAAGAAACAGGTCTTAATCTATATTAATCCATCGCAATGCAATAAACCTTTGCAATAAAAAAGCATCACCCAAAAAGGTGGTGCTTTTGCATTACAATAACAAGAAGATTTTAGTAACTTGTTATATGAAGATCAATTTGCTGACTATACTATTTCTTTTCGGTGTCCTTTCTATCTCCGCACAGAAAAATGATACCACCTTCCATATGCCTGCCGAATGGGAACCTCAACAAGCAGTATGGGTTGGACTTTTTGGCAATCCCGCAAGAGATACTGTTTCAGCAGCAATAATAAAAGCATTGCATCAAAATGTGCAGGTAAGATTGAATTATAGCTATGCGTATGACAAAAAAAGGAATAACAAATTTTTTCACAACTTAGAAATAGATACTACTAAACTGCAATGGATAGAAGATAGCCTTGATAATGCATGGGTGAGAGACCCGGGACCATTATTTATTAAAAATAATAAAGGTGAACAAAAAATAATTGATTTTGCCTGGATACAATATGGTCATCATCTTGTTTATAAAAAGAAGCTGAGTGCTTTAGCTTACGAAGCCGGAAGATCAGATATAAGAATGGCTGCAAAATTAAACTTACCAGTCATCAGTACTCCTATCATTGCAGAAGGTGGTGGTATAGAAACAAATGGTGCTGGTGTATCAATGTCAATAGAAGAAACTGCATTGCAAAGAAATCCCGGTAAAACATTAGTAGAAATAGAGGCAGAATATTTGCGAGTTACTGGTTGCAAAAAAATGATTTGGCTAAAAAGAATGATGCTGCATGATAAAACTGTGCCTGACCTGTTAATTGAAAACTGGACAAGCACCGGTGCTAACGGGCACATAGATGAAGCCGTACGTTTTGTTGAAACAAATACAATAGTAGTTGCTCAAATTGATGAGGAAGAAAGAAATAATAACCCGATCAGCAAAGTCGATTATGAAATACTAGAAGAATATTGTGCTACACTGAAAAAAGCATCAGACGTAAATGGTAAACCATTTAAAATTATCCGTATGCCTGCACCGGATTTAAATGTATATGCCAGATCTTATGTTCTTAATGACAAATCGATTAAACGCTTTTCTGAAAACTTTCCTTTCAAAACAGGAGATACAGTAAAAACAGTTCCATCTGTGAGCTACATGAATTTCTTTATTTCCAATAATGTTGTTCTTGTAGCCAAATATTGGAAAGAAGGAATGCCGCTGAAGGAAAAAGAAAAGGATGAAGTCGCAAAGAGAATACTCGCAGCAATTTATCCTGACAGAAAAATTATACAAATCAATCCGCTACCTGTAAATTATTTGGGTGGAGGCATTCATTGCATTACCCAACAACAACCTGAATAAAATTAATCATTCAATATTTTTAGTATGCCTGCAAAAATTATCGTTGCCGCTGTTTTAACTCTATTATCCTTTTTTGCCGATGCACAAGAAATGAAGTTTGAAGGCACACATCCTCAAAATCCAGATGTGCTAAAGCTGTTGGAAAGGGAAGGCATTATTATGGATAGTGTAACAAATGTGAAAGAACGGGATAGTTTAAGAAAAGAGCTTTTATCAACAGCCTGGTTTTATCATGGCATTGATGGTTTACCTATAAGTCTCGAAGGGCTAACAAAACGGCAGACAAAAAATCAATTTCAAATGCTGGACTTTAAAATCATCAGTGAAACATTATATCAGTATGAAACTACTGCTATTCTTATTTCAGTTTTCTGGCAAAAAAATATGGATAAAGGGGAACTGCGTGAAAACTATCGTTCCAATCTTATAGTAATGGGTTTGGAAAACGGTGTATGGAAAATGCAGGCGGATATTATTGGTATGAATCCTAAAATTAAAAACTAACAATATGAAATATCTTTTGCCTGTTCTTTTTACAATGATTATGTTTTGTGCATGTAACGATACAAAGAAAGATACACAATCAACAGGTCCTGTCTCCGACCTTTGCCATATAGACCTCATCGTTGATACTGCAACTTGGCTTGTCATAAAGAACGATTCTTTTTTTCAAAAGGAATTTGCAATACTGGAATCAGATACAGCTTACTATGGAGGTAATCCTAGTTATGATCTGTACGCATTGGGGCAGCTTAATTTTTTACACATCAGCCAAGCAAAGGGCTTTTGGGATAATCAGAAAGGAAGCGGCGTATTGATTTTTCAAACGCAAAAGCCGGGAATGAAAGATTCTATATTTACCAGCTGGAAACAGTTCTATAAGGATTCTTTATATGTACATATTTATAAAGGATCTGACTTTACACTGGAAGAAGTAATGCCTTGGTATAAATCTGATACAACAAAACCAAAGGAACCAAGTATATTTCCAAACCTGACCAGTTATTCTGCCGACGCCTATAAAAACTGGGGCATCACCGACTCAATGGTGAATGCAGGTTTGTCAATGAAACAATTTATGGCGAGTTGGGGTGGAAAAGAACTGGAATCAAGACTGTTTGATGCAATTACAGAACTGCACATGACCATTAACCAAAAAGAGTTTGTTGAAATGAGATCGGCCTTATTAGCTGCAGGATATACAGAAAACAATAAAATATTTACCCACTCATTTAATCCAGCTGTTTATATAACCGTGTCTGAAGAAAAAGGGAAGCCTAAATATTCAAAAGTTAAATTCAGGCTCACAAGGTCGGTAGAAGAAAAACAAATTATATTCGGTCCATCAATGACGTTAAAGCTGAACGGAGATGAAGGCTGGCTTATATTGAACTGATAAAAATTTATTTATGTCAAAACAAATGCTGAATGTTAAGCAAGCAGTAATACTGCTGCTTTTTATTTTTTGTGTGATAGCTGTCAATGCACAATTGAAATATCCTGTTGCCCGTACTGAACCTTTCGACACAATAATCTATGGAAAGAAGATAAGCGATCCCTATTTCTGGATGAGCCGGAAAGCGAATGAAAAAGAAATGCTGGATTTCAGTAAGGCACAGGCCAATCTTACATTGAGTATTCTAGATAGCATTCCCGGCACAGAAATATTGATGAATGAATGGGAGCAAGCATATGCCAGTATGCAGGATGAATTGTGGAGTTTGAAAGCTGTGGGCAAATCAGTTTATTATAACCGTGACTTAGGCAGTGAGGGAACCTGGTTATGTAAAAGAACTTCTCCGGATGCACCCGAAGAAAAAATAATGAACAGGAAGATCATCATCAACGGGCAAAAATATGCTGTACACAAAAGAGTATTTGCTCATAGAAAACCACTGCTTGCACTGATGCTTACCCAAAGCGGCGAAGCCAATCCGCATATAAGGATATTCGATATGGATAAAAAAGAATTTTTACCGGATAGTATCGGCCGGGTAATGTTCAACGATTCCCGTGGCGTATCCATGGCCTGGATGCCGGATGACAATGGCTTGTTGTACACACAGGCTCCGCCCACTGATATCAGCAGCGAAATTTATTACAACGGAAAAATAAAACTGCACATAACAGGAACTGATCCTCAAAAGGATGAAGCTATTTTCGGCACAAATATTATTCCTTCAATAACTTTCAGCGAATATGAAACACCCTATGTGTATAGTTTCAATAATTCACCTTACATCGTAGCAAGGATAAGAGCAAGTGAAGGGGATAACTATGCTTTTGCGGTGCACTATTCAAAAATAAACGGCAAGCAAACGCCCTGGAAACGGTTAAAAAATTACATCAACATGGGAGACGGGTTTGATGCTAACGATAAATTCCTGTATGCAGGCACCAAAGGAAAACCCCGCTATCAGGTTGTAAAAATAAATATGGAAACAGGCGAATCACCTGAAATATTTGTACCTCAGCAACCTGATGTAATTGCTGTTACAGATGCCGAATACAGCAGCGGCATTATTGCAGGAAAAAATGTATTGTTTGTTTTACTGAGAAGGGTTGGCGATATGCAGGTAATGCAGGTAGATTATAAGACAAAAGTCATGACGCTTTTACCACTTACCAATAAAGGCTCCATTACCGAAATGTCATTGCTGGACGATGATGATCTTGTTTTTGCATCAGGTTCGGCTGTAAGAAGTATTCAATATTTACGTTACAATCATCAAAATAAAAAACTGGCTCCATTATCTTTTGCAGAAAAAGTTTTTGATGCATCAGATATTTACAGCACCAAAGTTATACAGGTGCCATCCCGTGATGGAAAACTGATTCCTGTTTCGTTGGTTTATAAAAAAGGATTAAACCTCCAAAACAAAAATGCAATGTTGATTGATGGCTATGGCAATAGTGGCTCATCTAATGACTTAATTTGTAACCCAACATTATTCTCCTGGTTAAAACGAGACGGCATCTATGCGTATGCCCATGTACGGGGCGGAGGAGAACTCGGCGAAGACTGGATGAAGGATGGGCAGTTCCCTAACAAAATGAATTCGATAAATGATGTGGTAGATGTTGCAGCCTTTTTTGTAAAAAACAAGTACACATCTTCTGAAAAGCAATTGGTGATGGGTGGCAGTGCAGGCAGTTTTTTAGTAGGTATGAGTATTAACCAGCGACCCGATCTTTTTGCAGGCGGATTATTTTTATCAGGCCTGCCGGATATTGTAACCTACCGGGATGGTGCTTTTGCAAGAGAATCAAAAACTACTGGCCCTATTGGAACAAAAGAAGGATTTTTTGCCAGTTACAATATCAGTTCTTATTATCAAATACCCGAAAATAAAAAACTTCCTGCCATGTTAATTTCACATGGCGCTACAGATTATATTCTTGGGCTGCACCCTGCAGCCAGGTACACGGCAAAATTGCAACAGATGCAAAAAGGTAATCGGCCAATTTTATTTCTGGTAAATTGGGAAGCCGGCCATCAGGGCAGTGAGGAGGAAATGCTGTATATGTATAAGTTTGCTTTGTGGCAAACTGGGCATCCGGATTTTCAGTTGAAGTAATTTTATTTACTGACAATCCTCTCTTTAAAAAATTATTGCGGCTTTTTAATCGTTAAGTTCTGGTGCAGTGTATGCTTTAATCTGATTTTATTTTCCAATCTTTACCAATTCAATTCAATACTCCATGCAGGTCAGGCTATTGGCTATTCTTCTTTTTATGGTCTTTGTTTCATTTAATGCCCAACAAAAGGATGACACATTCCGTATGCCTGCCGAGTGGGAACAACATCAGGCTGTATGGGTGGGAGTCTTTAATGCACCTGGAAGAAATTTAGTGGCCGCCGCCATTGTAAGATCAATATACAAGCATGTACAGGTGCGGCTTAACTATTCAGCCGACAGTACCAAGCGAAAATTTAACCGGTTGCTGGATTCTTTGAAAATAGATACTTCAAAAGTAACTTGGGTTAAAGACAGTATTGCATTTAACTGGATTAGAGATCCAGGTCCTATATTTCTTATCAACAAAAATGGAGAACAAAAAGTAGTTGACTTTGGTTGGAATGACTATGGCAACTGTTTCGTTTATGATCAGCGATTAAAAAAAGCAGACAGTATTACCGGAAGAATTGATAAACGAATGGCCGCCTTGCTAAAGTTGCCAATTATCAGCAGCCCTATTGTTGCAGAAGGTGGCGGACTGGAAACAAATGGCGCCGGAGTATTGATGTCAATCGAAGAAACTGCATTGCAACGAAATCCCGGAAAAACGTTGAAAGAAATTGAAGCAGAATATCTGCGGGTGACCCATTGCAAAAAAATGATCTGGCTAAAAAGAATGACGCTACAGGAAAAAACCGTGAAAGGATTACATATAGAAAACTGGAAAAGCAGCGGTGCTAACGGGCATATTGATGAGGTAGCTAGGTTTGTTGCCCCCAATACCATTGCATTGGCACAGATTGATAAATTAGAAAAAGATAAAAACCCGATTAGCAAAGTTGATTATGATATCCTTGAGGAGTGCTATGCCATTTTAAAAAAAGCAACAGATGTAAACGGTAAGCCTTTTACGATTATCAGAATACCAAGCCCCGACCTGAATGCCAATGCTGTTTCATATATAGTGAATAAAGAAATAAGAAAAGGCTTTTCTGAGGAAATCAAAACGCTAAAAGATGGCGACACATTGAAGTATGTACCTGCTGTCAGTTATATGAATTTTATGACAACCAACGGTGTGGTGCTTATTGCCAGGTATTGGAATGAAGGTATGCCACCGAAGGAAAAAGAAAAAGATGAAAAAGTGAAGAAGATATTTGAACAACTATATCCCGACAGAAAAATAATTCAAATCAACCCTACTAATATTAACCGAATCGGCGGAGGAATTCATTGTGCCACCCGTCAGCAACCGGGCATCTTTAGGTATTATTAATGTGCTTACTGTTAATTGGCCCACTCACCCAATCCTTCTCTTAGCAAAACAGGTTCATCACCGGTAAAGTCAACAATTGTTGAAGGTGTTGTACCACCTATACCACCATCCACCACAAAATCAACCTCATTCCTAAAATTTTCATACATCACTTCAGGGTCGGTATAATCTTCTACCATTTCACCTGGTAATGATGCGCTAAGTATGGGTCGTCCTAATTCTTTTACAATCGCCATTGCAATATTATTATTAGGAATGCGAAGGCCGATAGTATCTTTTTTGCTTTGCAAAATTTTGGGCACCAGCTTACTTGCCTGCAAAATAAAAGTGTAAGGACCCGGTAAATATTCTTTTAATGCCCGGTAAACAGAATTAGAAATCGGTTTTGTATAATCACTAAGATGGGAAAGATCACTGCAAACAAATGAAAGCTGTGCCTTTTTAGGCTCCACCTGCTTAATCCTGCAAATTCTTTCTACAGCTTTTTGTTGTAAAATGTCGCAGCCCAAACCATAAACGGTGTCGGTAGGATAAATGATAATTCCACCTTTTTGAAGGCTTTCTACTATCTGTTTTATCAATCTTGGCTGCGGGTCTTCGGGATGAACATGTAATATCATATCAATCAATTGCTTTAAAAATACTATGTTTTTGCAAAACTTTTTTTTACCTGTCGTCATTTAACAGGCAATTTGTATTTTCACCTCCGCTTATCTTTGCTAAAACAAAAAAACCTCCATGCAGTTAAAGCCGGTTGCCACTTTTGATTCTCTAGATCCGGAAGTGTTTAAAAAGGAATATTATAACCCCGGTGTGCCGGTAGTTATCAAAAACCTTGCTAAAGAATGGCCAGCTTATAACAAATGGAACTGGGATTACTTCAAACAGCTTGTTGGTGATAAAAAAGTACCACTTTATAATAATGTAAAAAGTGATGCCTACACTCCTATTAATACGGCCGACGATTATAAAACCTTTGGAGAGTATATAGACATGATAAGTGCAGGTCCTGCTGCTTGGCGGATTTTCTTGTTCAATATTTTTGACCATGCGCCTTCTTTGATAAAAGATTTTACTTGGCCAGAGCATATGATGAAAGGGTTTATAAAAAAATATCCGATGCTTTTTACTGGAGGTGCTGGCAGCATTACGCATATGCATTACGATATTGACCTTTCCCATATTCTACATACACAGTTTGGCGGAAGAAAAAGAGT
>Ga0138256_10001630_pt1 | contig 24251 bp, 16 predicted proteins | sample KNB2016incub_MG_FD_105486 | JGI IMG/M metagenome (GOLD analysis project Ga0138256, IMG submission 105486) | Active sludge microbial communities from wastewater in Klosterneuburg, Austria - KNB2014incub_MG | ecosystem: Engineered > WWTP > Activated sludge > Unclassified | place: Austria...
ACCCCGCCCGAACCCCACCGCACCGAAGGTGCGGCGGGGACCCCGCCCGAACCCCACCGCACCGAAGGTGCGGCGGGGACCCCGCCCGAACCCCACCGCACCGAAGGTGCGGCGGGGACCCCGTCGAGCAGTCTGGGGGAGGGGCAGGAACCTTGGCGACGGATCGTCGAATGGTCGCTGGCACAGGTCGCGGTGCTTGTCGCGTTCGCGCCGTGGGCGATCTACGCGGGCGGGCGGATGTCGTCATGGCGGGTCGTTCAGGAAGGGCCAAGCCTGTGGTTCACCGTCAAACTGTGGCTGACCCTGTTGGCGACCGGAGTGTCGACGGATATCGACAGCGCCTGGCCTTGGGTCGCCGCATTCGCCATCGCCATCGCCATCGCCTGGCTGGTCACGCAGCGCGTCGGTCGTCCTTCTCCCCTGCCAACCGTCCTCCCCCTCCTCCTCGCCCTCCTCCTCATCCCCCCCCTGTCCATCTGGGCCATCACCCAACCCCGCTCCCTCTTCTACAGTCCCAACGTCGAAGCGCGCTACTTCGCGCCCTTCGCAGCCCCCGCCCTGGTCGTGGTGGCTGCGATCATCGCCCGCGCCGCCACTCGGCACCGCTCTGCCTGGGGACTGGCGATCCTCGTGCTCGCCCCCTCGCTCGTCCACCTCCCCGCCTATTACGCCCCCCGCCGCGCCACCGACACCATCCCGACGATGGCCCTCGCGATCTGGAGCCAGGCCGAGCCCGGCGACGTCGTCCTGCTCGTCAGCGGCAACCGCTACCCGCTGTGGCTGTACCACTACGATCGGGCTTGGGAGCAGCCGCTGGGCAACCCGCGCTACGAGTTCCCGGCGGACGCGCCGCCACGATGGGCCGATCGGCCGCCCGTCGTCCTGTTCCCCGACCGCGGCAGCGAGACGTTGGCGGGTCACGACGACTGGCAGGCGAAGCTTGATGGGATTGTCGACGCGCATCCGCGGGTGTGGCTCGTCGAGTATGGGCGCGATTTGCAGGATCCGAAGGACGAGGTCGAGGCGTGGCTGGCGGGGCGATTGAAGCGGGTGCTGTCGGAGGGGTATGGCGCGGACGCGCTCCACCTGTTCGCTCGCGACGACCGCGAGCCGGCCGTCCGAGCGCTCAGCGCGCGCTGGCCCGGTGCGACGCTGCTCCACAGCGATCCGGCACTGCGAGGGGCACGCTTCCCCAACATGTTAACGATCGGTTTCCGCCCCGCGCGGCGCGCGTACGCGGGCGAAATCGTCAACGCGACCCTGTTTCCGATGCCCGAAACGCGGACCTCGCTCGCCAAAGCACCCGACAGTTCGACCTTCACAGCCTGCCAGATGAAGGTCGTCAGCACGGTCGACCCTGGCGACGGCTACTACCGCGCCGATTGGACGATGTCGGCCACGGCAAACGTCACAGACGTATCGCCCCGGCGCCGAGTCCGAGCCTCGCTGTGGATCGATGACACGGGACATCGCCATCTCGTTGAGGTCAGCGGCTGCGGCGAACCGTGGCTGCCGATCTGGCCGCTCGATGTCCTACGCCGCTGATGCCGGCAGCCTAATCTGTCCACTCCAACTCCACCTCCCCAAACCGCACCGTGTCCCCCTCCCCCACCCCGTGCTCGCGCAGTATGTCCAGCACCCCGTCCGCCTGCAGGATCCGCTGGAAGCGCTCGACCGCGTCGTCATTCTGAAAGTTCGTCATCGCCGCGATGCGCTCGACCCGTACGCCGGCCACACGCCACGCCCCGTCCTTGTCGCGCCGCACGGTGAACGCTTGCTCGTCCACGGCACCGGGGCGGAGGACCGGGATGGAGGGCGCGGCCACCTCGGGCGGCGGCAGCGACCGCACCAGGCGGTGGACGTGGCGCAGCACGTCGTCGACACCGGTCATCGTCAGCGCGCTGATCCCGTGGACGTCCGTGGCGCCGGCGGCGGTCAGGGCGTCGCGCAGCTCCGGAAGGCGGTCCTCGACGTCCGGCAGGTCGAGCTTGGTGACGGCCACCACCTGCGGGCGGGCCGCCAGCGCAGGGCTCGAGGCGGCCAGTTCGGCGTTGATCGTCCGGTAATCGGCCACCGGATCCGCCGCGCTGCCGTCGACGAGATGGAGGAGCAGCCGCGTGCGCTCCACATGGCGCAGGAAGCGGTCGCCCAGCCCGGCGCCTTCGCTGGCGCCTTCGATCAGGCCCGGAATGTCCGCGAGGACGAGCGTGTCGTAGCCGATGTCCGCCACGCCGAGGTTCGGGACGAGCGTCGTGAACGGGTAGTCGGCGATCTTGGGCTCGGCCGCCGTCACCGCCGCCAGCAGCGTGCTCTTGCCGGCGTTCGGCAGGCCGATGATCCCGACCTCGGCGATCAGCTTGAGGTCGAGCCGGATCCGCCGCTTCTGACCCGGCTCGCCGTTCTCGGCCTCGCGCGGCGCCTGGTGCGTCGGGCTCTTGAAGGCGCTGTTGCCGCGCCCGCCCCGCCCGCCCTTGGCCACCGTGAGCGTCTGGCCGTGGGTCACGAGGTCGCCGATCAGCTCGCCGGTGTCGGCATCCCAGACCACGGTCCCGCACGGCACGGCCAGGCGGAGCGCTTCGCCGTTCTTGCCGTGACGGTCGTGGCCGCCGCCGTGCCCGCCGCGGCCGCCGGCGTGGCGCTGTGTGAAGCGAAAGCTGTACAGCGTGTTCTGGTTCTCGTCGGCCACGAGGATCACGTCGCCGCCCTTCCCACCGTGTCCGCCGTTCGGACCCCCGCGCGGCACGAACTTCTCGCGGCGGAACGCCACGGCACCGTTGCCGCCGTCGCCGCCCTCGACGTCGATCGTCGCTTCGTCTAGAAACACGATGGGCCCTCGAATCGGGTGTGCCGCAAGTGGCCGCTCACGGCGCGGCCCGTTCGGCCCGGGCGAGGTTGAGCGCGGGCACCGTCGCGGCGTCGCCGGCGGGCGGCGCCAGGTGGGCCAGCCGCTCGGCGACGCGCTCGACGTAGGCCCGATCGGCCGGCGAGAACGCCGCCGGCTCGTCGCTGTCGATGTCGATCTCGCCGATGACCCGCACGTCGTCCGACGCAACGTCGGCACGCGACGCGGCATCCGCGCCGGATGCGTCACCATCGCGTGCGCCGCCCGGCGCCAGGATCGGCACGACGATCTCGCTCCGCGTCGAGGCGAAGCACGCCAGGTAGCGCGGGTCGGCGGCCACGTCGTCGACGACGATCGTCCGGCGCTGCGCAGCCGCCGCGCCGCAGATCCCGCTGCCGACCGGAATCGTCACGTGCTCGGTCGGGTGGCCCACGAACGGGCCGAGGTGGAGAACATCGCCCTGCATGAGGTAGATCCCGGTCCAGTGGAAGTGGTCGAACTGAGCCGACAACGAGACGACGGTCGTCGCCAGCACTTCGGGCCACGCGGCCGAGCGATCGGCGCGCTGCGCATCCAGATAGGCCAGGAGGGCGTTGGCGTCGCCGCCGGCGACGGACATCGGTGGATCATGTTTCATGGTGGGACCTCGGGGGGAATCGTGCCGGCGGAGCGCCGAAACGAGCGTGCGCAACCGTCGCAACCGTGGCCCGCGCTCCACCGGTGACGGTTGCGCGACGGCGGCGCGGCGGTTTGGGGCGGTCAGGGAGGCCGACCCCGTATGCTATACTCGCCCGGCCTCAGGGCCAACCGCCGCCCACTCCGGGCCCCGGCACACGGGTCCGCCCCTTGCCCGCCGTCACGGCCCCCGCCCACGCGGAAGCCGCTCGCCGCCGACCAGGTTCCCATGGCCACCACCCGACCGCTGCCCACGATCCCGGCGCCGGCGGCCCGCCCACGCTCGAGCTGGCTGCTGCGCATCCTCTTCACGCTCGTCGTCCTGTTCCTCGGCGCCGAGCTCGTGACGCTTGGCGCGATGGTCGCCTTCGCCGGCCTGTCGTGGCGCGACAGCACCGCGCCCGTTGCGACGCCGGATGCGACGCCGGCCGCCGTTGCGCCGGAAGCCGACGCCGCGGCGGCCGCCGCGGCCGGCCCCGGCGTCTGGGACCGCCACGGCCCGGTGAACATCCTGCTGCTCGGGATGGACCGCGACATCTGCGAGGGCGCCGACCCGGAGTCCAACGCGAACCGCACGGACACGATGATCGTCGTGCGCATCGACCCGCGGACGGCCAAGGTGACGATGATGAACCTGCCGCGCGACCTCTGGGTCTTCGTGCCCGGCCACGGCAGCCAGAAGCTCACGACGGCGCACTACTGGGGAGAGGCCGAGGGCTTCGAGCCGGACGGCGGCCCTGGACTGGCCAAGCAGACGATCTGGGACAACTTCGAGCTCCCGATCCACCGCTACGTCCGAGTGGATTTCGACGGCTTCCTGAAGATCGTCGACGCCGTCGGCCCGATCACCGTCGACGTCCCGCCGTCACCCAACGACCCCACCGTCGGCCTGCACGACGAGAACTACCCGACGGCCGACTGCCGGCACATGACGATCGACTTCCCGCCGGGCCCCAACGACCTCGACGGGGAGCGCGCGCTCCAGTACGCCCGGTCGCGCTACTCCACCAGCGACCTCGACCGCTCGAAGCGCCAGATGCAGGTCCTGATCGCGATCAAGAAGGCCGGCATGCGGCCCGGCGTCATCCTGGACCTGCCCAAACTGATCCCGGCCCTGCAGGACACGGTCGACACCGACCTCACCCCGCGGGAGATCTCGTCGCTGGCACGCATCGCGCTGCGCATCGGCGACGGCGACATCTACCGCATGCCGATCGACGAGCGCGTCGTCTACCTGGACTCCGTCCCGTCGGGCGAAAACATGACCTCGATCGTTCGCCTGATGCCCGCCGAGTGGAACCTCGTCCGCAGCGCCTTCCTGGCGATGGAGCCGGACCCGCTCGTCACGCCGACGCCGACCCCGACGGTCGTCGTGGTGCCGACGGCGGCGCCGGTGCCATAGGCAGCCGCACCACCGGCAGCTGAAGCTGGCCGGCTGGATGGCCTTCGGCCATGACGCCCGCCTTCGCGGGCGCTGCCAGCATTCTGGGTGCCCGCGAAGGCGGGCACCTTGGCGGCCCGCCTCCAGCCGGCCGGCTTCAGCCGCCGGTGCCTATCGATCGCCCATGTGAGCGGAGAGGGGCTCGAACCCCCGACCTCCTCGGTGTAAGCGAGGCGCTCTGACCAACTGAGCTATCCGCCCGGACGAACGCAGGGCCGGGCCCACCGAGGGCCGGGCCGATGCGAGATCGGGCCATTGTAGCGCGCCCGGCTCCGGCGCAGGCGCGTCACATCGGCCAGAACAGCGGAACCAGGAAGAGGACGACGGCCATCAGGATGAGCGTCAAGGGAAAGCCGACCTTGACGAAGTCGCGGAAGCGGTACTTGCCCGGCCCGTACACCAGGATGCAGGAAGGCTCGAAGGGTGTGATCAGCGACACGGATGCCCCGAGCATGATCGCGATCGCGAACGTGCGCTCGTCGGCGCCGAGCGACCGGGCAGCCTCGATGGCGACCGGAAGCACGACGAGGGCCGCGGCCGCGTTCGACATCGGCTGGGTCAGGATCAGCGTCAGCGCGAAGAAGCCCGCCAGGACGACGCGATCCCCCCACGGCTGGAGCACGCCGACGATGCCGTCGGCCAGGAAGCTCGCCGTGCCGCTCTGATCCATCGCGATACCGAATGCCGTCATGCCGCCGATCAGGATGAGCAATCGCCAGTCGATGAACTCGTAGGCCTCGTCCATCGTGATGGCACGCGACAGCACGGCCCACAGAGCGGCGGCGAGGATGCCGATCGGCAGCGGGACCCAGCCGAGGAAGCCGAGCACGAGCGCCGCGCCGAAGACCGCAGCCGTGATCAACCCGCTGCGGGGCGACGCGTAGAGCGCGGGATCGAGTTCCTCGAGCGTCCAGAGGTCGGGATGACGGCGCAGATACGTCAGGCGCTCGGCCGGTCCCTGAACGAGCAACAGGTCGCCGGTCTGCAGCACGACGCGCGACAGCTTGTCCACCAAGGAATGACCGTGCCGATAGATCGCCAACACGGTGAGCCCGTAGCGCTCGCGGAAGTTCGCTTCCTGGAGGTTGCGGCCCTGCAGGTCCGATTGCGGTGTGACGATCATCTCGACGACCCGGATGGCATCGCCTTGCGTTCCGAGGTCGGACAGCTTGCTTTCGGGACGGATCTCGATGCCGGCCCTCGCCTTGATCTTCACCAAATCCTCGGATCGCCCCTGCACGAAGTACACGTCGCCGGCCCGGATGACGGTTCGCGGCTGCGGCATGAACGTCGTGCCGTCGCGGGCGACCTTGAGGACGCGCACGCCCATCGCCGCCAGGTCGGAGCCGAAGATCCGCTGCCCGATGAGCGGCGAACCCTCGGGGACCACGACTTCGCTGAGGTACTCCCGGATCTCGTATCCCTCGGCCAGCGTTTCCGGCCTGTGATCGGGCAACAGGTGGCGCCCGACGAGAAGCATGTACGCAATGCCGACCGCGACGATGACGAGACCGATCGGCGCCAGCTCGAAGAGGCCGATCGGCCGCATGCCGTGGCGTACGATGTAGCCGCTGACCGCCACGTTCGTCGACGTCCCGATCAACGTGCACGTGCCGCCCAGGATCGAGGCGTACGCGAGCGGCATCAGCACCTTCGACGGGCTGACCTTCATCTTGCGCGCAACCCCGAGGACGGGCGGCAGGAAGACGGCCGTGGTGGTGGTGTTGTTGGCGAACGCCGACATGGCGCCGACCGTCGCCATGACCGCGAACACGAGCCGGTTCGTCCCGCCGCGGGCCAGCATGTGCAGGCGCGCGCCGAGGGCATCCATGACGCCGCTGCGCTCGAGGGCGCCGCTGATCACGAACAACGAGGCGAGGATGACGAGGATGGCGTCGCTGAACCCGGCGAACGCCTGGTCTACCGTCAGGACACCGGTCATCACCAAGGCGATGAGCATGATCAGGGTGATCACGTCGACCGGCACCTTCTCGGTCGCGAACAGCACGACGGTGACCCCGAGCAGGCCGAGGACGATCGCGATCTGCATACAGCGGGCTCCGCGGGCACGTCGGGGGCCGGAAAGCCGATGGTGTCGGACGGGTGCCGCCGAGTCAACCCGCGCGTCGCCGCGGGCTGGTCTATCATGACGCCCCGCCCCCCGGCGACGCGCGCCGGAACGCGACGCGCAGAGGAGACCACGATGGGCGTGATGGCCACCGATATCGTCGACGGCACCGTTCGCGCCGGCGGCGCCAAGCCCCGCTTCAAGTGGGACGACCCGTTCCTCCTCGACGACCAGCTCTCCGAAGAAGAGCGGATGGTCATGGGCGCGGCGCGCGACTACGCCCAGGCCAAGCTCATGCCGCGCGTCCTCATGGGCCACCGGCACGAGACGTTCGACCGCGCCGTCTTCGAGGAGATGGGCGCGCTCGGATTCCTCGGCCCGACGCTGCCCGAGGAATACGGCTGCGCCGGCGTGGGCTACGTGAGCTACGGCCTGATCGCCCGCGAGATCGAGCGCGTGGACTCGGCCTACCGCTCGACGGCCAGCGTCCAGTCGAGCCTGGTGATGTACCCGATCTACGACTTCGGGACCGAGGCGCAGCGCCGGAAGTACCTGCCCAAGCTCGCTTCCGGCGAGTGGGTCGGCTGCTTCGGCCTGACGGAACCGGACCACGGGAGCGACCCCGGCGGGATGATCAGCCGCGCGGTGAAGGTGGACGGCGGCTACAAGCTGAAGGGTGCCAAGACCTGGATCACGAATAGCCCGATCGCCGACGTCTTCGTGATCTGGGCGAAGACGGAGGACGACGTGATCCGCGGCTTCGTCCTCGAGGCCGGGATGCCGGGCCTGTCGGCCCCCAAGATCGAGGGCAAGTTCTCGTTGCGTGCCTCGCCGACCGGCATGATCGTGATGGACGACGTCTTCGTGACGGACGACCACCTCCTGCCGGGCGTCGAAGGCCTGAAGGGTCCGTTCAGCTGCCTGAACAACGCGCGCTACGGCATCTCGTGGGGTGTGATGGGCGCGGCCGAGTTCTGCTGGCACGCCGCGCGGCAGTACACGCTCGACCGCAAGCAGTTCGGCCGGCCGCTGGCCGCCAACCAGCTGATCCAGAAGAAATTGGCCGATATGCAGACCGAGATCGCGCTCGGATTGCAGGCGGCCCTGCGCGTCGGCCGCCTCAAGGACGCCCACCAGGCGACGCCCGAGATGATCTCCCTTATCAAGCGCAACAACTGCGGCAAGGCCCTCGACATCGCCCGCGTGAGCCGCGACATGCACGGCGGCAACGGCATCGCCGACGAGTACAACGTGATCCGCCACGTCCTGAACCTGGAAGCGGTGAACACGTACGAGGGGACGCACGACATCCATGCGTTGATTCTGGGGCGGGCACAGACTGGGATCAGCGCGTTCGATTGATCAGGTCCGCGAACGACGCCGTGGCGTGTTTTAGCTAACGCGCCGGCCGATCGCGCCTCCCTTCACCGCCACGGCCGGCGCGACCCGCTCTCGCGCGATCGCCCGCGGGCACGAAGGACACCTCAGCCATGCGTCGTATTCTGTTTCCCTCGATCGCCCGGGCGATCGTGCTCGCAGTCGTCGTCGCCGCCACGGCTCTGGCCGCCCTCCCGACGCGACCCGCCGCCGCCCAGCCACCCCCAACCGCGTCGACATGCGTCCCCCGCCCCGAGGCCGTCGCCGAGCCCGGCGTCCTCGCACCCGGCGAGGTGACGCGCATCACGCTGCGGGCCGCGTTCGACGGCTGCGGGGTCATCTCGAGCGAGCTGCACATCGTCCTCGTGCTCGACGGCTCAGGCTCGATGGCCGACCTTCAGGTGACGGTGAAAGCCGCCGCCGTGGCCCTCGTCGACGCGTTGATGCTGCCGGTGACGCCGGGCACGCAGGTCGGCGTGGTCATGTTCAACGATGCGGCCAAGGTATTGTGCCAGCTGACAAACCGGCGCTCCCAAGCGGTCGGCTGCATCCAGCGGGTCGGCGCCGCGGGCAACACGTGCATCGACTGCGGGATCAAGGCGGGCCTTGGCGTGCTCAACCACGGACGGGCCGACGCAACCGCCCGCGACCGGTTGCGGGAGGTGATGATCGTCCTGTCCGACGGCGCGAACAACAGCGGCTGCGGCCCGATGATGGGTGCCGCCGGGCAGGCAAGAGGACAAGGGATTCAGCTCTTCCCGATCTGCCTCGGCGGCGGCTGCGACGTGGCGTGCATGCGCTCGATCGCGACGAGCCCGCGTTCGTTCTACGAGGCGCGCCAGGTCGGACAGGTCGGCAGTATCTTCGAAGCGATCCGCGGGCAACTCGCCTTCGGCTGGCTGCGCCGGCTGGTGATCACGGCGACGCTGGGCGCGGACATGACGCTCATCGAGGACACGGCGAACCCGCCCGCCGCGTCGGTCAGCCCCGACTTGCGGACGCTGCGCTGGGACGGTTCCGACGTCTGGCTGCCGAGCCCTGTCTACCGCTTCGACGTTCGCGTCCCGATGGCGACCGGCACCTATCCGGTGCTCACGACGTCGACGGCCGCGTTCACCGATGTCGTCCGGGCCGGCGGGGCCTTCGCGTTCCCGATCCCGCGCGTCGAGGTCATGCTGAACCCCCCGACGCTCACCCCCGGCCCCGCGACGCCGACGTCCGACCGACCGCCGTTGCCGACCGCCATCGGACCGACCGCAACGCCCGCGCCGCCCGACCCGGCCGCCTGCCCCCGCCTCGCCGCCCGCATCCCCAAGGCCGCCATCGACGCCACCCTCGCCGACCCATCCCGCGTCGGCGGTTGGGGCGTTCCGTGCCGCGTCGGCCAGCCGCTCGGGCCGATGAACCCGCCGCGGCGGTGGTTGGACCTGCGGAACGGGAACCTGCCGTGGCATCCGGTGTTCAACGGGGTCGTGTTCAAGTGTGGATGCGGGTGACGATCTTAGGGCTGACCACCGAGCGGCCCAACGCGCGGCGGCAACCTGCGTCTTCTTGACGTTCCTCGGGGAACGAACGCACATCCCCGGCTGTCCAACCGACCATCGGCGCGGCCCTGTCACCGCCGCAGCGAGCACCGCGCCCGCCGCCGAAGCCGCCGATACAGCCGCCGGAGACGCCCATGATCGCCCGGGATGCGACCGCCCACCGCGCCCTCGCCCGTTCGATCGCGACGTCCGCCGTGCTCGGCGCCGCCGCGCTCCTCCTCGCCACCGCCGCGCTCGCCACGCGCCCGCCCGCGGCCCACGCCCGACCCGCCGCCCGCCCACCCGGTCAGGTGCTGTCGACGTGCGTCGCCAAGACGACGAAGGTCGCCCTTCCGGCCGAGGTCGGCGTCGGGGCGACGGCGGAGCTGACGCTGACGATGGCCTTCACCGGCTGCCCAGGCGGCTACGACGGGCCGCTGCACGTCGTCCTCGCGCTCGACGCCGGGGGCGTGATGGTGGTGGGCGATGCGAACCAGCAGATGCGAAAAGCCGCCCGCGTGTTGATCGATCACCTGTTGTTGGAGACCCACCCGAACACACAGGTCGGGGTCGTCTCGTTCACCAGCGCTGCCAAGGTGCTGTGCCAGCTGACGAACCGGTCTGCACAGGCCTCGGGTTGCATCGGCCGGGTCGGCGTAGGCGGCCAGAGCTGCACGGACTGCGGCATCAAGGCGGCCCTCGGCGTCCTGAAGAGGGGCCGGCCCGAAGGGTCCGACGGGAGCGGTATCCGCGAGGTCATCATCGTCGTGACGGCCGCCATCGACGCCGCCCTCGCCGACCCGTCCCGCGTCGGCGGCTGGGGCCAGCCGTGCCGCCTCGGCCAGCCGCTCGGGCCGATGAACCCGCCGCGGCGGTGGTTGGACCTGCGGAACGGGAACCTGCCGTGGCATCCGGTGTTCAATGGGGTCGTGTTCAAGTGCGGGTGCGGGTAGCGTCGAGTCCGTGTCGCCGCGGTTCGTGGCGCCTCCGTGCGCGCGGACAGCGCCCCGACCTGACGATGCCTACCCAAACACATCCGCGACGCGGATCGCCACATCCGGCGCCGCCAACGCCGTGATCACGTCATCCCCTCTGAAACGACCGACCTCGGTGTACGTCGCGGCCTCGGCGTCGATGCGCAGCACGAGCACATCGCACGCCTTCGGATCGACGATCCAGTACTCGGGGATGCCGGCGCGGGCGTACTCGGCTCGTTTCTTGATCCGGTCGCGCTTGATGCTCCGCCTGTCCGGTGACACGACCTCGACCGCCAGATCGGGAGGCTCGGCGATCTCGCCAGCCAGCCGATCGAGATGCGCTGTCGTGTAGAAGCCGATGTCGGGTTCTCTGATCGTACCCGAACGCAGACGCACCGGCATGGGTGCCGGTACCGCCTCACCTGCGGTCGATCCAAGCAAGCGGCGCAGGATTCGGGCGACGATCAACTGGTGGGCCGGAGTGGGCATGTTGTGGATCACAAGCTTGCGATCGACGAGTTCGATGAACGCGTTGCGGTCGCCGGTGAAGGACACGTACTCCGCCTCGGTCCAGTGACGACCTTCGACCGACTGCCGGAGCGACTCGACATCGTGTAGCTCGGTGGTTCGGGTCATGAGTGGGCACCCCTTGCTTGCAAGCGCTCGAAGAGTAACGTACCGCGCCGAGTCTCGGAAGGTCGAACGCGCCACGTTCGCGACGCGCTGTGCGACACCGTCCGTACGATCTCGGTCATCGACACGCCGCGATGGGTCGCTGTGCGATCGAGCCATGCCGTGTCGTCCTCGGACAGAGTCACCAGTTCCCGAATCATTGTCGCCTCCTCGATCGCACGTGGCCGAAGTGGCCACCACCGCAACGACGTCGACAGCGGGTACGTCAGTCCAACCCCGCCCCCCGAATCGCCGCCACACACCGCGCAAAGTGCGCCTCCTCATCGACCCCCATCTCCTCGATCCCCAGCGCGATGTCCTCCCGCGACACCGCCGCCGCAAACGCCTTGTTCTTCAGCTTCTTCCGCACGCCGCCCGCGTCCAGCGACGCCAGCCCGTCCGGCCGCACCTTGCCGCACGCCACGATGAACCCGGCCAGCTCGTCGCACGCGAAGAGCGCCTTGGCCAGCGGCGTCGTCCGCGGCACGCCGGAATACGTCGCGTGGCCGAGGATCGCGTCGATGATGCCCTCGTCCACATCGCCGCGCTCCCGCAGGTGCGCCACGCCCACGAACGGGTGCTCGGCGGGTGTCGGATGCCGCTCGTAGTCGAAGTCGTGCAGCAGCCCGCACACCGTCCAGCGCTCGACCTCGCCCGGAGCGAGCTCGGCGGCGTATGCAGCCACGCAGGCGGCGACGGCCTCCATGTGGTGGCGCAGCGCCGGATTGGCGGTCCACTCGTGCATGAGGGCGCGGGCGGCGGGGATGGAGATCGAGGTCGTCATCGCATCGTCCTGGAGGAGCAGCGCCGATCGGCGGCCCGGCATCGCCGATGGATCGTAGCACTGCGGGCCACCGCCGTCAGCGCCCAGAATGCCCGGCCAACGGCCCGTCATCGCAACGCCATGTCCGATCGGCGCCTTCGGCCGTGTTCTTATCCGTGGGTCGGTCCGCCCACCGCCGCCGACCATCGCCGCGACGTCCCGTCGACTCGGGCGAGCGTCATCGCCGACAACAACATCATCGCCGACAACAAGGAGTCCATGCCCATGTTCCGCCTCATCCCCCGCCTCATCCCCCGCCTTGCCCTACCGATCCTCGTCGCCGCCGCCACCGCCACCGCGTTCGTCGCGCTGCCGGCGCCCACCCGCCCGGCCGCCGCCGCGCCCGACGAGCCGGCCGCCGCGGAGCACTTGGCGCTGCCCGAGGATGCAGCCAACGGTGATCCAACGACCAAGGCCTACGGCGCGCCCGCGTCCCCGTGCGTGGCCGTGGCCAGTCGCGAGCCAAACCACATCGCGGCGCGCGTCGGCGAGCCGGTGACGGTGACGATCCGCGTCGACACGGCCTGCCAAGGCGAGCCGTTCCCGGTTCGCCTGGTGTTGGCGGTGGACACGTCGCTCCTGATGGCCGAACCCGCGGGCGATGCGCTCCGGACCGCGCTGGACACATGGATCGGGACGCTCGGTCTGGGCGACGGGCGCCGATTGATGGTCGGCGTCATCGGCTTCCACACGAGCGCGACGGTCTCGTGCAGGCTGAGCGACAACGTGAAAGCCGTCCGCCGCTGCCTCGCCCGCCTCGGTACGAACGGCGACGCCCGGCCGGCAGTCGGCATCGCCGAAGGCATCGCGCTGCTCCGGCGCAGCCGATCGAATCCGCCCGGACCGATCGAACCGCGTGAGATCCTGGTGCTCGTGACGGCGTGGCCGAACGACCCGGACGCGCCCGGCAACACCGGCTGCGGCGAGGTCATGCGCACGGCCGGAACGGCCAAGGGACAGGGCATCCTGTTGGCCACGCTGGCCGTCGGCGGCGCGGCCCACGCGCCGTGCCTGCGCAGCGCCGCCACGTCGCCGCGCTATGCGTTCGCCACCGGCTCCGGTCGCGCGGGCGACGCGCTGGAGGGACTGACGAACATCCTCGACGGCGCGATGGGCGAGTACCAGACGGTGTTCGTCCAGCGGATCGCCATCACCGACACGCTCCCGTCTTCCGTCGAGCTCCTCGCCGACACCATACGCCCCCGGCCCAGCATCGCCGATCCCGCCGGCGCAACCGTCGCCTGGGCGGAGTCGGTGGTGCCCGCGCGGTCCATCACGTTCGCTTACCAGGTGATGCCGTTTGCACCCGGCGCCATCGTCCTGCCCCGCCGCGCCGTCGGCACGTTCCAGGACACGCTCGGCCGCCGGCGCACGTTCCCGATCCCGCAGGCGTTGATCGAGGTGGCGGGGCCGTGAGGCTGGTGTCGACATCACGCCCGATCGACGTCGGCGAGGCATCGCGCGGCGCAATCGAAGTACCATGCGCCCATGGACAACCCTGCGCCCACCGGCCGTCGCACCAACGGGATCGCTGTCGTGGTCGTCATCGCGCTCGTCGTCGCGCTCGTCGTCGCGATGGCTGCGGCGATGGCGGCGGCGATGCGCGGCCAGCAGGGGCGATCGCGTTCGGCTGACGACGCCGTGACGGACAATGCCGTTTCGGTCGCCGGCACCCCCGCCGCCGTCGTCGCCCGCGGCGCCGCGCTCTACGCCGCGCATTGCGCCAGCTGCCACGGCGCGAACCTCGAGGGCCAGCCGGACTGGAAGCGCCCGCTCCCCGACGGCTCGCTGCCCGCCCCGCCGCACGACGTCAGCGGTCACACCTGGCACCATGGGGACGGCGAGCTCCTGCGGATCATCGCCAAGGGCGGGACGATCTACATGCCCGAGTCCAAGATGCCGGGGTACGAACAGGTGCTGAGCGACGACGACATGCGCGCGGTGCTGACGTTCATCAAGTCGTCGTGGGGTCCCGAGCAGTTGGATTGGCAGGCGCAGATCACGGCGGGCGAAGTCGGCCCGCAGGCCGCGCCATGAGCCGCGCCGGCCTCCTGCATCCCATGCGGTGGCGCTCCATGCGGTCTGCGGCGGTCATCGTCCTCACCACGGCCCTGGCCATCGCCACGCACCCGGACCTGCGCGCGCAGACCGCCGACGTTCCGACGGCGGCCCGGCTCGCGCTGCCGTTCGTCGGACGCGGCGTCGACATCGCGTCGCTGCCCGTTGCCCCCAGCGCGCCGCCGACCGCAACGGCCTCCGCCACATCGTCGCCTTCCCCTTCCCCCTCGCCCACGCCGTCGCCGGATGCGACATCGACGCCCACCCCGACGCTTGCCCCGACCGCCGCACCTACCCCCGCCGTCGCCGTCGACGGCCCGCGCATCACCACCGCACACTACGACCTCCACGTCGAGCCGGGTGTCGGACTCGACGGCGCCGACATCGGCCGATTTGTCGAGTCCGCGTACCCCCAGCTGGCGGCGTTCTTCGGCGCCGAGCCGCCGGTCGTCGGGCCGACGGGGCGCCTGCCGGGCAAGATCTTCGGGTCGTCGGCCGCGATGGCCGCGGCGATGGCCGCGGACGGGATCACGTACGGCGGCGGCGGCGGCTACTACCACCCGGCGAATCGCACCTTCTACGCCTTCGCCCAGCCCAGCGCCTTCTTCACGCGGATGCTCATCCTGCACGAGGCCACCCACCAGTTCCACTACCTCAGCGCCACCGGCAACCAGGGCTACAGCGGCTTCTGGTACGGTGAGGGCCTGGCCGAGCACTTCGGAATGCACAACTGGGATGGGACCCGACTGGCGCTGGGCATCGTCCCGGCGATCTCGCTGGAGGACTACCCCGCCCAGGCGCTGGCCGAGTTCGATGCGCGTGACCGCGACCTGGCGGCCCTCGTCGCCGACCGCGCCGGCTGGACGCGTCCGAGCGGCTGGGGCGTCGTCAGCTGGCTGATCGACGAGCGACCGGCCGAGGCACGCGCGCTGTTCGATCGCCTGAACCGCCGCGAGAACCTCGTCACCGCGTGGACCGCCGTCTTCGGTCCCGTCGATGACGCCGACGCCGCCGCCTACCGAGCCTGGCTGACCCGCCACCAACAGCCGTGGCGCGAGGTCTGGCGCGCGTTCGAGCAGCGGGGCGATGCGCTCATCGGCGCGTCGGGCGTGAACGCGATCGCCGTCCGCAAGTGGGTCGCCGACGCGCAGCCCGACACGGACGACGACGATCCCGCATCCGCCCCCCTCGCCGTCTCCCTCGAGCCGCTCGCCGGCCCGCTCCGCGCCGGCATCATCGTCGGCTACACGGACGCGGCCCACTTCGTCGTCGTCCAGCTCCTGGCCAGTCGCGACATCTGGGCGTTCCGCATGTCCCCCGCCGGCTGGCAATGGCTCGCGGGCGCGCGGGCGCCGGATGCGGACCCGGGACGTGCGGCGGGGCGCGACGTGCTGGAGGCGCGGCCGGCGGACGGCGGCGGCTGGACGGTCGCGGTGAACGGCGCGGACGTGATCACGGTGCCGGACGAGGGGCTGGTGGGGTTGAACGTGGACGGGTGTACGGTGGCGTTTCGACCCCTCCCGGCGCGCTGACGCGCGCCTGTCCTCCCCATCGGAGATGGAGAGGACGGACGTGTTGTGGCCGAGGGTTGGATACCGGCGCTGCCGACGCTTGTGGATGCGGCGGCCCGGCGAAGACGTTGGGCTGCCAGACGTCGGCCCACATCCGTTGCCCCCACCCCAGAAGCATCCTTCCTCCACCTCCGGTGGGGGAAGGTGGCAGCGCCGAAGGCGCTGACGGATAGGGGTTTCCCCGGCCCGCCGTCCACAGTCCCTCGTTTCACGTGTTCAAACCACCATGCCCCCAATGCCCCTTGCCCTTCGCCCCGCCCTGGCCGCCGCCCTCGCCCTCGCCACGGCCTTCTCGCTGCTTGCTGCGGCGCCCGCCGCAACGTCGCACGCTAGGCGCACACACGCCCTTGAGCCGACGGCCACGCCCCTGCCCCCGTGCGCCGTCACCACCACGCGCACCGTCGCCCCGCTCACAGCGCGCGTCGGTCAGCGCGTCGACGTGACGGTGACGCTTACGGCGGGCTGTCCGATCGAGCGGTATCCGCTGCACATCGTCTATGTGATCGACGACTCGGCGGACATGGACAGCCGTGAAGGGCGCGAAGTCCGCCACGAGGTGCAGCAGGCGATGTCCGAATTCGTCCCCCACGAACGGATGGATCTTCGTGTCGGGGTCGTCGGCTACAACACGCGACCGACGGTCCGATGCACGCTGACGCGGGACACACGGGCTGCGGCACGTTGCTTCAATCGCCTCTTGCCTCGCGGCCAGGCTCGACTGGACGTCGGCATCACGGCGGCGCTGGCGCTGCTCACCCGCGCCCGCTCCTTGGCCACTTCGCGCGATGAGATCACGGAGGTGGTCATCCTCGTGGCCCGCCAGCCGCGCGGCGCAACGCAATGCAATCGGGCCCGGTCGGCAAGCGCACGGCTGAAAGGCGAAGGCGTGACAGTGATTTCCGCCTGCAGTGGCAGTGAGTGCGACGAGGTCTGCATTCGGGACCTAGCCACACGCTACTTCTGGCGGTGGCGGTCATCCGCCGACGTCGGCCGATTCCTCCGATCTCTGTTCGCGCCCAGCAATGTTTCCTGGACATCGATCCACCTCAAGGGCCTTGCCTTCACCGACACCCTCTCCTCGGCGGTGACGCTCATCCCAAATAGCGCCCAGCCCGACCCCGTCGCCACCGGCCAAGCGCCGACGACGATCACTTGGCGGATCACCCATGTTCCCAAGGACGGCCTGACGATGACCTACGGCGTCCGCCTCGACGCGATCGGCGCGCTGACCGTGCCGGAGCGTACGAGCGGGTGGTTCAAGGACAGCAAGAACCGTGTCGGCGCGTTCGATGTGCCCGCGAGACAGGTCGACGTGCTGCCGTAACGCACGTTCGTGGGACGGCCCCCACCCTCCCCTGCACCCCATCTGCACCCCCTGTCGCCTCTCTGTCGCATCCCCGCCCCGAACCCCCTTGACGCCTGCCGATAACGGCACCATCCTACGCCCGCGGCCGCCTCTGCCGAGCCGCTTCCAAGTCGCCTCAGCCAAGGAGCCGTCGATGGCCGGTCGCACCGCCCCGCGACCCACCCGCCACGTTCGCAACGCCCACCACGCTGACGACACCCATGTCGTCGTCGATGCCAACGACAGCACGCCCCCGCCCACGTTCGGCCGCGCGTTCTTCGTCGCCGTCGTCCTGTGCGGCGTCCTGTCGGCCGCGCCGTCGGTCCACGTCGGCACGGTGCAGGCGCAGTCGAATCTCGACGACTTCGTCTCGGCTTGCGCGAACAACGGCGCCGACCCGTGGCTCGTCACGGCGGCGTACCCGCGCGGCAGCTCGGGCGACGGGGAGGCGGCGCTCGTCGCGTTCCACGATACCCGCAACAACAGCGACCACCGCACGCTCGCCACGGCGGGCCAGATCGGCGCGGCCTACGGCCTGGCGTTCGATCGCCAGCGCGCCGTGCTGTACGCCGGCGCGTTCCACAAGCGCGGCACGCACTTCGGCCCGGCCGGGCCGGGCGGGGTGTACGCGTACGACGTTCGAACCGGGCAGCTGAGCACGTTCGCCACCGTCCCGAACGCCGGCGCGGACAGCCACAACGCCGGGGCCAACTACTTCCCGGACGCGGCCGCCCGCAACGGGGCCGGCAAGGTCAGCTTGGGCGATGTCGAGCTCTCGGCCGACGGCACGGAGCTGGCGGTCATGAACTTGAACGACCGCCGGATCTACCGCTTCGGCGTGGAAGGCGCCGCCCTGCTGGGCAGCTTCGCCCACGGCGCGACGAACCAACCGTGGGCCGGCGACGCCCGCCCGTTCGGCCTCGGCTGGCACGCCGGCAGGCTCTACCACGGCGTCGTGAACAGCGCCCAGACCTCGCGGCGCAACAACGACCTCGAGGCGCGCGTCTACAGCAGCAACGCCGACGGCAGCGACATGCGGCAGGAGGCGCGGACGATCCTCTCGTTCGACCGCGGCTGGATCTGGCCGGGCGACGGCGAGGCCAAGTGGCAGGTCTGGCGCGACCCGCCGGGCACCGTCGACGACGACCACGGCCGCTACCCGCAGCCCATTCTGGCAGACATCGACTTCACGGACGGCGGCGACCAGATGGTCCTCGGCTTCCGCGATCGCTTCGGCGACCAGACCTTCTACACCACGCCGCCCAACCAGCCGCCGCCCGGCGAGCGGATCTACAACACGCCGGCCGGCGACATCCTGCCCGCCTTCCGCAAGAACGGCGCTTGGGAGATCCAGATCTCGCCCGAGTACTACGACGGCGACTTCGGCCCGCAGCGCGACAATCACCAGGAGACCAGCTACGGCGGCTTGGCCGTCATCCCGTGGGCCAACCGCGTGGCCTTCGCCGGCAACTCGCCGCAGCGGATCAGCTCCGCCGGCGTCACGTGGCTCTCGACCACCGGCGGCGACGCGCAGGCGCGCGAGGAGCTCTACGTCTTCGGCCAGGGCGACAACTTCGGCAAGGCGAACGGCCTCGGCGACATCGAGCTCCTGTGCGCCCAGCAGCAGGTGACCGCGACACCCGCGCCCAGCGAAACGCCGTCCGCCACCGCCACCGTCCCGACGGCAACGGCGACGAGCACGCTCACCCCGACGCTGACCGCCACCACGACGGCAACCACCGTCGTCACGGCCACGTCGACCGTGACGGTCACAGCCACCGCCGTCAGCACCGACACGCCCACTACGATCCCGTCGCCGACAGTGGTCATGACGGTCACCGTCCCGGTCTCCCAGACCACGCCCATCGTCGTGACCGTCACCTCGCCACCTGACACCCCGCGCCCGCCCGACACCCCGGATACGCCCGAGGAAGAGCACGAGGAGCGCAAGGACACACCCCAGGAGCAGCCGCCGCCGACGCCCGTCGAGGTCGGCCCGACGCCGCTGCCGGGCTGGCCCCGCACGGGCGGCGGCGGCACGGCGCACCTTCGCCTGCCGCGACGACTCGGCGGGGATGCGTCGTGGGTGTGGGTGATGATGTGCGTGGGGGTGGCGGTGGTACGGAGGCGGCGATGGGGGCGGATGCCGCGAGTGCGGGTGGTGATCGTGCGGCGGTAACCCCTATCCGTCCTATCCGTCCTATCCGTCAGCGCCTGCGGCGCTGCCACCATTGGGTCCCAAACGCGCCTGGGGGAGGACAGGCGCGCCTCAGCGCGCCGGGAGGGCCTGCACCCCCTACGCCCTAACCCCCAACGCCCCCCCCTCATACGTCACCCCGAGCGGCCCAATCTCCACCCCCTGCTCCCCCGCAACGACCTTCCCCGCGTCCCACGCCGCCATCCCCAGCCGCCCCGCCACGTCGACGACCCTTGCCGCATCCGATGCCGCCGCGTACACCGCGAACCCGGCGCCCATGTTCAACGTCGCATACGCCTCACGGTCATCCAGCCCTGCATGGTGCTGGATGAAGCGCAAGACGGCCGGTACCGGCGGCAGAACGTCCAGCACATACCGCAGGTCGGCGCGAGGCGCGCGCATCAGCTTGCGCCAGCCATGGCCCGTCACGTTCACCAGGTAGCGGATGTCCACGCCGGCCTCGAAGAGTGCGGCGACGAGCGACGCATAGATCGGCGTCGCCGCCAGCAGCACCTCGCCGAAGCAGTGCTCCCCGACCAGCGTCCCGTACCCCTCCGGAAGCCGCTCCGCCACCCGCCGCGCCAGGCTCAGCCCGTTCGCGTGGATCCCGGTGCTTTCGATCAAGACGATCCGATCCCCCGCGGCCAGTCGGTCACCGAGCACCAGCCGCTCCTTCGGCGCGATGACGCCGATCGCCGCCCCCGCCAAGTCGATCGTGCCTGGTTCGATGATCCCGCTCAGCGCCGGCGTCTCGCCCCCACCCCACGTCGCCCCCGCCAGACCGCACGCCGCCGCCCAGCCGTCGACGAGGTCGCGCGCCCGCTCGCGGTCGTCGAACCACGCCCCGTCGCCCACGGCCCAGTACGCCGTGACCACCTGCGGCGCGGCGCCGACGACGATCAGGTCGTTGACGATCATCGCCACGGTGTCCTGCGCCAGCGCGTCATAGTGGCTGCGGCCGGTGATCGCGCGCGTGGCATCCGCCACGAGGCTCTTGGTGCCGAGGCCCTCGATGACCATCGCGCGATAACGGTCGCCCTCGTCCCAGACGAACGCGCTCTCGCCGCGGCTGGCGGCCACCTCGGCGTGGTCGAAGCGCGCGAGGGCGCCGGCGGTGGCGGCGGCGGCGCGCTGGGCCATGACCTTGGCGGGGTCGAGGGAGGTGTAGTCGACGCCCGTCTGGGCGTAGGTTAGGGGTTGCTTCAGCAGAGATGGGGTGTCCGGGTCGGGGGTGCTCATGGGCGGAGTATCGTCGTGGGCTTGGTTGGGGTCAACGATCGTACACGCGCGCTGCGCACCAAGTTAACGGTTGCGCGGCGGCCGCGCGGCGGTGAACCGCGGTTGCACGCACCGCGGTACACGGTATGCTGGCGCCACGCCCTTCGCACCGCCGCCGCATGATCCAAGGAGCTTCCGATGCCCTCCACCGACCCCACCGCCCCGGCCGGCCGACCCAGCGGCAGCCGCAGCCCCCGCGCCGGCCTCCCGATGCTCATCGCCCTCCTCTCCGTCACCGCCCTCGCCGCCGGCATCGTCACCCGCATGTTCCCCAGCCTGCCGACGCGCCAGGCGGTCGGGCCGGGCGAGCGGTTGCTGGAGGAGGTGATCGTCGACGAGTTCGCGATCATGGCCGAGGCGAAGGCGCTGGAGCACGTCGTGCTGCAGCTCGATCTGCAGAGGGACTGCCCGTGGCCGGACTGCACGGTGCCGTGGGGGCACGTGCCGACGTTCACGCTGTTCGATGACGGGCAGGTGGTCTACACGGGCACCGGGGACTTCCCCCGCTACCTGGTGCAGCGCGGCATGGCCCTTCCCGAGGAGTGGGCGCCGCTGCTCCAGCAGGTGTCGGCGCTCATCGACGAATCGATGTCCCCGTTGTCCCGTTTGTCTCCGACGACGCCCTGCCCGGCGAGCGGCGGGTGCAGGGGCGCGGACGTCATCGTCCGCATCCGGCGCGAGGGTCGACTGGAGACGTACGCCGCGTCGGAGGGCAGCGATCCGGTAACCGTCGATGCCTTCGAAGCGATCGTCGAACGGATCCAGGGCTGGCCGCCGCCGATCGACCGCCAGGTGTTCACGCCGAACATGGAGACGGTCTGGGATGTGACTGCGTCGGCTGCGGATGCCAATGCCTACCCGGCGCCCCCGCCGCCGCACAGCGACATGTCGTACTTCGCGGAGACGCAGCTGCCCAGCGAGCAGTTCCCGGTCATGGTCGAGATGGGCCGCGGAACGCAGCTGCACGACCTCGACGCGAATGGACGTGCGGTCGACGATGGGACGGATGCCGACACGTTCCCGTCGGCGTTCGACAACGGGTTCCCGGAAGCCTACTGGTATCGGCCTGAAGGCCACTGGCTGATGCGCCCGGTGTTCGACCGTGGCGGGGTCCCCAGCGCCAAGGAACCGATGAAGCTGGCCGTCGTGCCGTGGATCTACCCGAGCGCCAACGTGGACGCCGGGATGGGCGACGTCGAGGCCCAGATGGACGTCGAGGCCTACGCCGAGGCCCTGCTCAACGCCGCCGTCGCCCGCGCCGTCCACGACGCGACGGCCGAGGCCCTCCTGTTCCCGATCCCCGACGAGACGGCCGTCCCGGAGGCGAGCGGCACCGACATCCTGTCGAAGCGGATCGTCCCGCCGTCCCCCACCCCCTTCCCCACCGCCGCGTTCGTGCAGTGGTCCGACGACGGCCGCCCGACCCTCCCCACCGCCCGCGGCATCCAAACCTGGATGCAGTGGTACCGCTACGACGAGGACCGCGCCGCCCTCATCCGCCTCCGTCAGGCCGGCTTCGAGTGGTTCAAGCAGCGCTTCGCGTGGGCCGACATGCAGCCCACCGGATCGCAGGGGATGGACACGGCGCACAGCGACCTCTACATCCAGACGGTGAACGACCTCGGCGGGCGGGTGATGATCCAGCTGGCCGTGCCGCCCGCGTGGGCGGTCGATGCCGGGAGCGACGACCCGTTCAACCTGATCGTCTGGGGGCGGTTCGTGAGCGCGTTCGCGCTGCGCTACAGCGGCAAGGTGGACGCCTACGAGATCATGAACGAGCCGAACCTGGCCCGCGAATGGGGCGGAGCCCCCGATCCGGCCGCCTACGCGCGCGTCCTGAAGGTGGCGTACGACGCGATCAAGGCCGCCGACAGCAACGCCGTCGTGATCAGCGCCGGCCTGGCGCCGACGGGGGACCGGATGCCGGAGGCGATGGGGGATGTGACGTTCCTGGACGCCCTGTGCACGGCGATCAGCGGTGATCGCGCGAACATCGCAGGCGCCCGGCCGACCGGATACTACGATGCGATCGGCGTGCATGCCGCAGGCTTCAAGGCGGCACCGGACGTGTCACCGGAAGAGGCAGCCGCCAGCGCCGAACTCGGCGGTGATCGGACCTTCACGTTTCGACGGATCGAGGACCTGGCGCGGGTCGTTGTGGGCGAGAACCGGCGGCCCGGTCCGTTCGTCATCACCGAGTTCGGCTGGACGACGGACCCGCGCCCCAACTCACCCTACCATTGGATGGCCGTCGACCCGGCGACGCGCGGCGAACACATCGCAGATGCGTTCGAGATGGCGCCCTCGTTGTCGCTCGGCGACAGCGGCCAAGTCGGCCCCATGATCCTCTTCAGCGCCGCCGACCGCGCCTGGACCGCCGACGACGAGGCGTTCTGGTGGGCGGTGGCGGATGCGGATGGGCATGTGGATGGCGTGGTGCTTGAGGCCCTGGGGATGGGGACGAACGAGTTCTCGGACGACTGAGCGCCCAGGGGCCACGTGACCGTCCCCGAAGCACGACTGCCGAGCGGCGGACCCACCCTCTGCCGAACCGCAATAGGAATCGCGCCGGACCGTGGAAGGCTGGGCGCGATTCCTTCCATGGTCTCGCGCGATTCCTTGGTTGGATCGGCGAACCTCCATGGTTGGATTACCAGCGACCCGCCATCGTAGGGGCGACGCATGCGTCGCCCGCAGGCCGATCGGTCCACGATCCCCATGCGGCCCACACGTTGGCGTCGCCCCGATCCCGCGCGGCGGGGCGGGCGGCGGGGCGGGCGGCCGGAGTGGTGCGTGATGTGGGCGGCAAACGGACGACGCATGCGTCGCCCCTACGCGGACGGTTGTCGTCGGGCCGGGGTGCCGGCATCTGGGGCGTCCTACCCCACCACCACCGTCTTCACGTTCACCCACTCCATCACCCCCCACCGCCCCAGCTCCCGCCCGTACCCGCTCGCCCTCACCCCGCCGAACGGCAGCCGCGAATCCGATCGCACAAAGGCGTTCACGAACGCCGCGCCGGACTCCAGCCGCTCCCTGGCGATCGCCTCGCCCCGCGCCGCGTCGCGCGTGAACACGGCCGCGCCCAGCCCGTACGTCGACGCGTTCGCCAGCGCGACGGCGTCGTCCTCATCCGCGGCCTCGACGATGGCCGCCGCCGGGCCGAACAGCTCTTCGTCGAACGCGGGCATGCCGGGCCGCACGTCGCACAGCAGCGTCGGCGGGTAGAACGCGCCGGGGCCGCTCGGCACCACGCCGCCCATCACAAGTCGCGCGCCGGCCGCCACCGAATCGACCACCTGACGGTGCAGGGCGTCCCGCAGATCGCGGCGCGCCAGCGGGCCGAGCGTCGTCGCCTCGTCGTGCGGATCGCCCATCACCACCGCCGCCAGCCGCTCGATCAC
>Ga0138256_10001631_pt1 | contig 24220 bp, 24 predicted proteins | sample KNB2016incub_MG_FD_105486 | JGI IMG/M metagenome (GOLD analysis project Ga0138256, IMG submission 105486) | Active sludge microbial communities from wastewater in Klosterneuburg, Austria - KNB2014incub_MG | ecosystem: Engineered > WWTP > Activated sludge > Unclassified | place: Austria...
GGGGCACGCGTGGTTGTCCGAACAGTACCTATCCACACATGCACTGTGCGCTTTTGGAGTCTAAGCCGTGGCCCAACTGTTTGCGACGCATGAGCGAATTGTTCCGACATGGTTGGCCGTCGCGGGCCACCTGCTGTCGCAACCCGGCTACATCGCCCGCAATGCGCTTCTAGAGATTGCGAACCCGGGAGAGATTTCGAAAGAGGACCTACTGACTCTGCGAAAGGTGGACGCGGCAATGCAAGCGAGCGTGCCCGGCCTAACGATTGAGACGGTGGCCAGCACGATCTTTCCGCAGGGGCTCTACACGCGCTATGGCCGCCCCGACCTCTACGGTCACTATCGCGCTGTCATCAGTCGAGCCCGAAAGGATAAGACCTGGGGAACCTACTTCGACCGCATGACACGGCGCGTCGGACCGAACGGCGAGAGTGTCAACCCGTTGGAAACGCTGGTTGAAAAACTGAGGCGAGCCGCCCTGCCGGCGAGTCGGACCTACCAGTCCGTGTTCGAACTTTGTCCAACCGATCCGGCGATCGAGCTGGCCGAGATTGAGATGGGCGGAGAGCTGGCCACATACGACCCTACACACGACGCATTGTTCTTGCGGGGTGGGCCTTGCCTCAGTCACCTGAGCTTCAAGATTACCAACAAGACGCAAGTCGACCTGACCGCGATTTATCGCTCCCATCACTACTGCTCACGAGCGTTGGGAAATCTTGTTGGATTGAGTCGCTTGCTCCGATTTGCAGCACGTGAAGCTAATCTGAAGATCGGCACGTTGTCGTGTCTCTCCACCCATGCCGAGTTGGATTTAGTCAGCTGGGGTGGGCCGGGAGCGGGTAGCGTGGCCAAAGGAAGGGCCGTGCTAGCAACACTTGCCTGAGACGGTCGTGCGTTCAAGCCAGCGGCCATTTGCCCACAGAGTAGCCACAGGACGGCAATGACAATGAACGAGACCGAAGCCGCCCAGATTGCAGCACTTCTGAACGCCCGCAACTCGCTGACTGTTCAATATGACGTGCGTCGCGTGATGATGCACGCCAGTCAATACCGACTTACGCAGCAAGACGGGCTGGTGGTTGCATGCGTCCAGTTGCGACCAGTGCAGTGGTACCAGTGGGAGGTGCTCCACCTGTCGGTTCACGAGCAATACGTACGGCGTGGTCTGGGGGCCGCTCTCCTTGCGAAGGCCATTCACGAGGCGAGCGCGTCGGGCGTTGAGCTCCTGCAGTGCACGATTCGCGCAGGAAACGCGGAAAGTGAGAAAGCATTTGCCCGTGCCGGCTTCCAGAAGGTCAACTCGTTCTGCAACGATCGTAGCGGTAACGTCGTGGGCGTTTGGCAGTGCATCGTTCCGCCAAGGCGAAACGCATCATAGGCATCAGAACATTGGTAGCTGCTCGGCGACCGTTCGCTTCTTGCGTTTTTGGGGATACAGCGCCTGTATCCCTGCTCTGAAATCTTTCACCCCACCGTAGCTCGGGTGTCTGACCGTCACGACTTCCACCCCGAACCCTGTGCTGTAGTGTGCGGCGTCCTGACCAATGGCCACGATCCTTCGAATTCCAAGCCATGCGATCAATGCGTGGTTTATGTCGTTAACCGCAGCGAGTTCTTTCGATGTGAAGCGGCGATTGGTGAAAGGGTTGCCGGCTTCGTAGGGGTGGAAGGGGAAGACATTCCACAGAAACGGTGGATTGAGAAGCCCGCTGATCACCGTCCAGATCTCTGCGGCTGTCCTCTCGGCGACAGCGGGGCCTTCCGTGGCTTGTCTCGCGCTCGAACCGCCATACACCTTCGACACGACGGGAAGGTGGCGCTCGTCAGTTAGTGCAAGTCCGGTGCGGCGACCACCTCGGTAGCCGAGATCACGTCCCATCCATAGCGTGTCGACTTGTAGCGCCGCAGCCGCGCGCAGAAACACCGTTAGGTTGGACCGCCGCGCCGCGATCGCGTCGGGCCTATCGTATGTGTCACACACGTCCGCATACGGATTGAAGACGTTGTGCAGCCGAACGCGAGACAGCGCGTCAACGATTCCTTCAGGCGTCATGTCGCCTCCGGGAGCAACGGCTCAAACAAGATGGTGTGCTGATTCATGTCGACGTGCACCAGCCCGCCCTCGGCGGAAAGCAGATCGCGAAACACCCTGAAGCCATCCAGAACCGCGCGTTCCCACTGCCAAAGCGGGCACGCGTCAACCTCGTAGCCTTCCACCATGGAACGAATTTGTTTGAGCAGGCCGTACTCGAGCTTGCCTTCTTCAACTTCGGCGTAGAGCTTGCGCGATTTGGCGTGATTGAAGATCCACGTCGCGATGCCTTCCTCGATGATCATCGCCCGAGCGCCGTCCTGGTTCTCGTCGACCACCGGGTCAGACTTGCGCTTGCGCTTCAGCAAGCCACGGACCACAGGTGACCAGCCCAGATGCGCCACATAAGCGAGATGGAACACGTCGTGAAAGCGGTAGCCGTCCGGCTCGACGCTGTTGTCGGTAAGACGATCACCCACGAAGACGCCGGCGATGCTTTGGACTACGTGAGGTCGCGCGCCGTGTTGGCGCTGCTCGAACTTGACGGAAAAACGGCGCTCGAAGCGCTCGTAGGGAGGATACTGTGGCCCATCGTCAAAGAAGGGAACGTAGACACGTTCATCGTCGCCAGGCCACCGGTCCTTGATCTTTGCGAGGTTGGCATTGGCAATCGATTCGAGCTGAATACCAAAAGACGCTGCCGTCATGGCTAGGAGGGCCAACAGCACTCCGAGGCGAGCGCCACGGGAGTGCTCTTCCTGGAATTCCTTCTGTGGACGACCATCCTGAGCTAGCACGCCGGCCGTCGCAGCCAGTTCTCCGAGGAGCTCGGTGCGACTCGGCCGGCTGTCTGTGTTTTGAGTACCCACGAGGGCATCGATTTGTCGAAAGGTCACCTCGTCGACAACGTGCTTGCTCGCTTCACAGAATCGTTTTCGCAGGTCTTGCAGACACCCTTCGCCCAGTTCCGTTGGGGAGACACTGCCCAGCTTGGCGATCGCTGCCAGATACCAGAGCGCGTCCCCGATCTCTTCGGCCGCAAACTGAGTTTCCGTCTCGAGCAATTCGTCACGACTGACCTTCTTCAAAGCTGCCAGTAGCCCACCGATCTCACCGAAGTAACCGAACCGCAACTTTAGCAGCGCATCGGGATCCTTCGTGAAGCGATCGCTTTGCGCTGCGCGTCGCGTGAACTCGGCGAGCGTCAGGGCTGAGCGTTGAATGACGATGCCGTCCATGTAGAAGATCCGGAATTGGGTCCCGTCAATGATGGGGGGGATTGCGTCCGCAGTGCCAAAAACTCGGTGCGCAGCTTCTTGCAGCACGCAACCAACAACGTCTTGTCGGCTGGCAATGCTCCCATGCGCAGGGCTCGCTCCCGAACGGCAACTGTCACGTCGTAGTGGGGATGGGATGCGCTCTCTTGGAACCAAGCGCGCCGCAGCCCGAGGGCGGCGGCGAAAGTGTGAAGTTCAGCGAGGGTATCGGCGACGAGATGACACCACTGGCGGCCTCGCCAGGAGATTCGTTCGTTATCGACGTACACCGCCATTGACGCTCTCCATTTCCCGCACATTGTGTGCTCATAATGTGCAAATGGCAACTCGGTTCCCAGACCCCGACACCGCCTCAAGGCTAGGTGCGCACCTTCGCCGGGCCCGTCTCTTGCGCGGGCTAACTCAGCAAGAAGCAAGCATGTTAATCGGCATCGAGCGCTCTCAGATTTCGAAGATTGAGCGCGGCCTAGCCCGCACATGCAACAAGCGCGTGCAAAAATTGTGCGGATTTTTCGAGGTTTCGCCACTAGGCCGCTCGGCAGTGTCTGAGCAGAACCGGTTGGAAACGCTTCAGGCTCGGATCGAGGCGCTAGCTAAGGGTGCTCCCCACTTGCTATTGATCGTAGAAGCCACTTTGGCGGCCATCGAACTCGCGGCCGGCACCCTCGCTGCGCCCGAAACTGACACTGTTTCGCCTCACTGACGCTCGCCGACCTGGAGACAGCACTACCTGTAGCTGAAACTGGCAGCACCCAGCGCTGCGGGTCGATCTCTAGAGGCGACCATCACGTAGCGGCAGGAACCCATTCGTGCAGGCCGTCGCCCTTCGGGACGTTCAGAGCGCCGGGATCGGAAGGCGACGACGGCCCGGGTTTCTTGGTCGTCATCAGGAACTCGTCGGCCAGATGCAACGCCCGCGCGGCCTCGTTGCCAATGTGGCCCCAGCGCTTCCACTGCGCCCGGATGCGCCTGGCATGCTCCTCGGTGTCGCGGATGAGTTCCAGCTCAAACGGCAGCGCCCGAGAAAGCAACAGGCGAAGATCGGCATTGCCGTCGGCGGAGAGGCGCAAGGACTTGAACCTCAGCGTATGCGTCACGCGGTTCCGATGCACTTCCTGCCACACCAGTTCAAGACCTCTGCCGCGTACGCGGGTGAACAGGTTGAGTGGCGCGTACAGCTTCTTCGCCCGCTTCCCGATTGCGGTCTGGGCATCGACCTCAACCTGCGCCTGCTCCCGCAAGGACTCTCGCTTCGTCCGGAACGCAGTCACCAGCTCGGACGCCTGCCCCTGCAAAGCGCCCAACGCGCTCTCTGATGCGTCCAGAGCGGTGTAGGCATGGCCTTGCATTTCGTCGCGCCAGCCATCAAGCAAATCGAAATCCAACAGCATCTCTGTCTCCTTCCATGATGGGATGATTGTCGCGTCCGCCGGTATGTCTAATAGTCGGGAGTTGGATCGCAACTCCAGTACAGTCACCGACCGACCGACCGACCGACCGACCGACCGACAAGCGCAAACTAACGCCGACTCGGCCTCGCAGATCACCGAAATGGGCCCATCTGCGAGCACTATTACGACGCCGCAGGCGCCCGATTCGAATGGTCGAGATTCGGATTGGCTTTTGGACCCTGAGGTCTCGCTGCCGCCTCAAGGAGTTACGAACATCAGTGGCGCGTGATCGCCAGCCAATGGTCGAGATTCGCGCCACTAAGCCGCACTCGCGAGTGACGCGAGCCGAAACTCGACCATCGGAACTGCCCCATGCTCTGCAGCCCTTGATCTGCCTCGCTTTGCGGGGCTTGGGGATCTCGACCACAGGCTCTGCCAGGCCAATCACCGCAGCCAGTAGGTCGCGAACCCCTGCCCGTCGGGTGTTGGCTGGCTGACCCGCGTGGGGCATCGGGTATCCTTCATGGAATTGCGCGCACTCTGACCGGCATCCGCTCTGCGTCGTCGGCCGACGCTGCGCGCTCACCATGGAGAGAGCGCATGCCCCGCACCAAAGGCGCGGCCACCAAGAAGGGTGGCAAGTCGAAAACCGCAGTCGCGCCGAGCGTTGAGCTGACCCGTGAGCTGTTTCAGGCGGCGGTGTCGCTGAGACGCACGATCGAGCCGTCGGACTACAAGCGCTATGTATTGCCGATCATCTTCCTGCGCTTCCTGTCGCTGCGCTATGAGCGTCGCCGGGCTGAGCTGGAGAAGATGGTCCGCGAGCCGGGCAGTCCGATCTACGGCGATGCCGCGGCGCTGAACGACCCGGATGAGTACCGGGCCAAGAACGTGTTCGTGGTGCCTGAACAGGCGCGTTGGAGCCGGATCGTCGAGATGGCGCGGCAGGATGACATCAAGCTGCGCCTGGATAACGTGCTCGAAGCGGTCGAGGACGCCTACCCGGAGAAGCTGCGTGGGCTGCTGCCGCGCATCTACGCAAACTCCAACATGGATGCCGAGGACCTGCGCGGGCTGATTGCGCTGTTCTCGAAGGACGTGTTCGAGAAGGACCACGGTGGCGAGGACTTGCTCGGCCGCATCTACGAGTACTTCATCGGTGAGTTCGCCAGCAGCGAGGGCAAGCGCGGCGGCGAATATTTCACCCCAGTTTCGATCGTCCGCACCTTGGTGGCCATGCTCGAACCGGTGGAGGGCAAGGTCTTCGACCCCTGCTGCGGCTCCGGCGGCATGTTCGTTCAGTCCGACGCGTTCACCAAGCACAGCCACCGCCTATCGTTCCACGGCCAGGAGAGCAAGGAGTTCACCCTGCGCCTGTGCCGGATGAACCTGTTCATCCACGGCCTCGACGGCAACATCAAGCTGGGCAGCTCGTACAGCAACGACCAGCACGAAAGCCTGCGCGCCGACTACATCCTGGCCAACCCGCCGTTCAACGATGGCGCGAAGGGTTCCGACGGCTGGGGCGCGCGCCTGATCGCCGCCAACGATCCGCGCCTCTCACCCTTCGGCGAGCCCCTGGTGCTCAGCCCGCGAAATGCCAACAGCATGTGGATGCTTCACTTTCTGCACCACCTCGCGCCTGGCGGCACGGCAGGCTTCGTCATGGCGACGGGCGAGCTGTCCAATGCGGAACTCGCGCGGCTTGCGCTGCGCAAGGCGTTGGTCGAACACGACATGGTCGACTGCGTGGTGTCGCTTTCCGGCCAGCTGTTCGCCAACACACAGATCCCATGCGCACTGTGGTTTCTTTCGAAGAACCGCGCTGGTGAGAAGGGTTACCGCGATCGCCGAGGAGAAGTACTTTTCGTCGATGGCCGCAAGCTAGGCAGCCTGATTCCTGGGTCACGCAAACAGAAGCAGATGTCCGATGAGGAAATCGAGCAAATTGCCGCCGTCTATCGACAGTTCAAGCGCGAAGGTGTGCCGGAGGACGCGAAGGGCTTCTGCAAGGTTGCGCGTCTCGACGAGATCGCGGCACACCGGTACACGTTGACGCCAGCACGGTACGTCGGATCGCCGGACGGCGGCATTGAAGATGATGACTTCGATATCGCGGCGCCCAGATTGGCGGCCGAGCTGGGTCGCCAGATGCGGGAGTCAGCAGAACTTGACGACAAGATTTCGCAGCATCTTGTTGATCTAGGCATAGCGGCGCTCGTCACGAGCGAAACGGCATGAGCAATTCTCAAGCGGCGAAACTCAGTGAGCTCGCCACAGAGATCACCGTCGGCTATGTCGGTCCAATGGTGAACGAGTACAAAGCGTCCGGAGTACCATTTCTGAGGTCACTTAACGTCGAGCCGGGACGAATCAATACCAACGAACTCAAGTTCATCGACGGAACGTTTCACGCGAAGTTGCGCAAGTCTGCGCTTCGTCCAGGCGATGTGGTTATCGTGCGCACCGGAAAGCCAGGTGTAGCGTCCGTAATTCCGGACACTCTGGCTGAAGCGAACTGCTCTGACCTTGTCATTGTTCGACCAGGGCCAAAACTCGATCCACGATTCCTCGCTTACTACGTGAACTCCGTCGCACAGGAACATGTGGACGCACATGTTGTTGGCGCTGTGCAGCAACACTTCAATATTGGATCGGCAAAGGAAATCGAGATTCCGCGTTGGCCTCTCGAAGCACAACGGGCCGTCGCACGCATTCTTGGCGCACTGGACGATAAGATAGAGCTCCATCGGCGCATGAACCGCACGCTGGAGACCTTGGCGCAGAAGCTGTTCAGGTCCTGGTTCGTCGACTTCGATCCGGTGGTCGCGAAGAGCGAAGGCCGCAAGCCCTTCGGTCTCTCCAACGAGCTTGCAGCGCTGTTCCCTTCGGAGTTCGAGGACTCCGAGCTGGGTCCGGTCCCTCGGGGGTGGCGACCAGTCCCGTTAGGAGACGCGATCCGTTTGGTTCGAGATCTCGTCGATCCTCAAGAAGCGGGCCTGGAGGAATTCGACCATTTCAGCATCCCCGCATTCGACAGCGGTCAACGCCCTGTGCGGGAGATGGGGAGCGCCATCAAGAGCGGCAAGTATCTGGTGCCCGATGACGCGATTCTTCTGTCGAAGCTCAACCCAGAAACGCCGAGAGTGTGGTGGCCGACGCCTGATGCGCAACGACGCGCGATCGCGTCGACGGAGTTTCTCGTATGCCGCGCCAAGCCTGAAGTGAATCGCGTTTGGCTCTACTGGCAGTTGCGAGACGCTGACTTCCTCGACGAGTTCGCGACGCGGGTTACCGGGACATCGAACAGCCATCAGCGCGTGCGGCCCGACGATCTATTGAGGCTAGAGCGTGTTGACGCTGGCCAGGCATTACGAGACCGGTTCGCCGGGCTCGTCGAGGCCTCGACAAAGCGCATGGTCGCCAACTTGGCACAATCGCAGAAGCTCGCAGCTCTTCGAGATCTGCTCTTGCCGAGGCTGTTGTCTGGGGAGCTTCGCGTTCCGGTCGCCGAAAGAGCGATTACGGCGGCTCTGTAGCCGGAGCTTCGCCCGAGATCCCTCTTTTCGCACGCGAACGGTATCCTTCCGGACATGATGACCGGAAGGTAGCCAGGATCGCGGTGGGCCCGAATGTCGAAGGGGACAGAAAGCCAGTTCGAACTGACCACCATTGAACGGCTGGAACGGCTGGGCTATCGCTTCCTGCCCGGCCCGGATCTGACCCGCACCCTCGATGAAGTAGTCCTGCGCGATGTGCTGCGGGCCAACCTGCAGCGTCGCTACCCCGATCTGACCGAGGCGGCGCTGGAGATGGCCGTGGGCCAGATCTCGCGGCCCGATGGTGTCGATACCCTGCGACGCAACCTGGCCTTCCACAAGCTGCTGCGCGAGGGCTTCCATCTGCGAATTCGTTTGCCGGACGGTCGCGAGCAGGATCGGCATCTGTACGCGATTGACTGGGCCGACGCGGCGAGCAACGACTTCCATGTGATCAACCAGCTGCCGATCGCCGGTCGGAACGACCGCCGGCCGGACATCCTGATCTACGTCAACGGCCTGCCACTGGCCCTGTTCGAGCTGAAGAATCCGTACTCGGACATCCCCAACTGGCGCGACGCGCTGAACCAGATTCAGCACTACATTGCCGACGTGTCGCAGCTGTTCGACTACAACGCGCTGTGCGTGGTCAGCGACGGTGTCGACACCCTGCATGGCGTGTGGACCGCCAACGAAGAGTGGTATGCGCCGTGGAAGTCGATCGACGGAGAGCACGTGGAAGCCGGCACCACCGGCAGCATGAAGGCGCTGATCGAGGGCCTGTTTCCGCGCGACCGTCTGCTCGCCTACGTGCGCGACTTCATCGTGTTCGAGGTCGCCAACGAGAAGATCGTCAAGAAGGGCGCCAAGTACCACCAGTTCTTCGCGGTGCGCAAGGCCGTGCAGCGTACGCTCGCCGCCTTCGTGAGCAGCGAGAAGCGGCTCGGCGTTATCTGGCATACCACCGGCTCAGGCAAGTCGCTGTCGATGTTGTTCCTGGCCGGTATCCTGCGCCGCGACCCGGCGCTGCGGAATCCCAGCATCGTGGTGGAGGTCGACCGTACGGATCTGGACGACCAGTTGCACGACCAGTTCGTGCTCGGTCGCGGCCTGGTTGGAGACGTGCGCCAGGCAGCGTCGGTCAAGGACCTGCGCAACCTGCTGCAGACCGCCGGTGGTGAGGTGATCTTCACCACCATCGCCAAGTTCCGGTTGTCGGACGACGAGATCGCCCACCCGGTGCTGTCGGAGCGCGACAACATCATCGTCATCGCCGACGAGGCGCATCGCTCGCAGTACGGCTTCGCCGATGGCTATGCGCGTTACCTCTACGACGCGCTGCCGAACGCGCGGCGACTGGGGTTCACCGGCACGCCCGTGAACTTCTCCGGCGCCGACACGGTGGAGGTGTTCGGCGACCTGATCCATGTCTACGACATCCGCCAGTCGCAGGAGGACCGTGCCACCGTCCCGATTTTCTACGAGCCGCGGCAGATCAAGCTCGGCTTGGCGAAGGACGATGTGGACGCGGCGCTCGCCGAGATCATTGAAGCGCGGGAGATCGAGACCACCGACCTGGGGCGCCGCAAGAGCCGTTGGGCGGCGCTCGCCGCCGCGGCCGGCGCGAAGGATCGCGTCGAGGTTCTGGCCAAGGATTTGCTGACCCACTTCGCGCAGCGGTGCAGCACGCTGAAGGGCAAAGCAATGGTGGTCTGCATGACACGCGAGAACTGCGTGCGCCTGTACGGCGCGCTGACGGCCATTGAAGGCTGCCCGGAGATCAAGATCGTGATGACCGGCAACCTCGGCAAGGACCCGCCCGAGTGGAGCCAGGCCGGCCACATCACCACCAAGAAGGCGCGCGACACGATGAAGGAGCGGATGAAGAATCCGAAAGACCCGCTCTCGATCGTGATCGTATGCGACATGTGGCTCACCGGCACCGACATCCCCTGCCTGCACACGCTCTACATCGACAAGCCCATGCGTGGCCACAGCATGATTCAGGCGATCTCGCGCGTGAACCGGGTTTTCAGCGACAAGCCGCACGGCCTCATCGTCGACTACATCGGCGTGGGCGACGAACTGCGCGAGGCGACCAGTCGCTACTCGCAGGGTGGGGGGCGCGGTGAACCGGCGCCGGACATCGAAACCACGGCGGTGCCGTTGTTCTTCAACGCTCTGGATGAGGTGCGCGCGTCGTTGCCGGCGGAGCGGGATTACGGCGCCTGGCGCGCGCTCGGCAACATTGAACTGGAAGACCTCTACGCGCTGGCCTTTGGCTGGCTGACCGAGGACGACAAACGGAAGGAAGCGTTCCTCGATGCCGAGTTCAAGCTGACCAGCGCATTCCTGCTGGTGCGCCATCTCGATCCCTGCCGCGGCAGTGCCGATGAGGTGATCTTCTGCCAGCGCGTGCGCAAGCAACTGCAGAAGGCGACGCCGACCAAGTGGAAGCACAAGGACCTCGACGCCGCCGTGCGCGACCTGGTTGACGACAGCCTGGAGGGCCAGGGCGTGGTCGACATCTTCCAGGCCGCCGGCATCGAGAAGGCCGACATCTCAATCCTGGACGACGCGTTCCTCCAGACCTTCAAGGATCGCCCGCACGAAAACCTTCGGCTCAAGCTGTTGGAACAGCTCGTGCGCGACGAGCTGACCCGCATGAAGATGCGTCGCGGCGCGACCGTGAAATCCTTCCAGGAGATGCTCGAAGCGACCCTGCGCAAGTACCACAACCGCCTGATCGACGCCGCCGCGGTGGTGAAGGCGATGGTCGAGATGCGCAAGCAATGGGAGGCCAGCCACGCCCGCGCCGAACAACTCGGCCTCACCGACGAAGAACTCACCTTCTACGACGCCGTTACCCAGCAGGCCGAAATGCTCTACGACGAGACACTGCTACGCGACCTGATCCACGATGTTGTGCAGGCGATCCGCCGCAACCTCAAGGTCGACTGGACCGAGCCCCACCGCGACGCCGTCTACGCAGAGATCCGCGCCTCAGTGAAGCGCGTACTTCGCCAGCGCGGCGTCCGCACCGAGGACCTGGAGCCGTTCTGCGAGCGGCTGATCGAGCAGGCGCGTGTGGTGTTTGCGGATTGGCCGGTGGCGGCGTAAGACGGCATTGCGCTGATCAGGCCCCCCTCGCGACGCGAGGACAGAGTCCTTGCAGGAAACCGCCGCGCAATCATCAGCCGGGATCTGGCTCCGGCTCCCAGCGATCGTTGGCTTTGCACCAAGCCTGCCAATCGACCTCGCGCGGCTCGCCGACCAGGTCGAGCTGAGTCTTCAAAGCGCTGTTCTCGAAAAGGATCAGGTTGTCACATTCCCAGCGGGCGGAGGGAACGATCAGGCCGTCGTTGTCCAGAAAGGCGACGGCCGATCCGATCTCCTGCGTGCGGTTGTAGTCCAGTTCCCCGAAACGGTCGAGATCGACGCCGAGTGCTCCGAGATCAGCCCTGATGAGCCTCAGCGTTTGTGAAGCGGTTACCTGCAATGTGTGCAAGATGACTGGCCTTGATGGGCGAGGGACTAGCAGGCTCCAGTGATACGAGATCTCGGCGATAGCTCCATCGGCATCCAGACTGGTGTACAGGACAGGGTAGGAGTCGTCCTTCGGTGCCCACCTGCCTCCCCACGATGAATAAGCCGTGGGATCAAGGTTCCTTCGCGTTGCACGGTAGACGTGCCCCTCGAAAGACTCAGTCTTGAAGCTTGCTAGCTTGTCGAGCAAATCAGGGTTGTGGATCAACCTTTCGTCCTCTCATGCGTCAGATGTGGACGCCCGCTTTGAGTCTCTCGATTGCATCGATGACCTCATCAACCTTGCCTTCCTGAATCAACACGGCAGGGCTGTTCCCGCGCAACAACCTCTGTCTGGAGAACAGCCACAGGCGAGCTTCCTTCGGCTCGTAGATGTCCGACAGCTCATCCACGATGTACTCCAGCGCAAGAAGATTCTTCTGCGCATCCGGACGCGGGAATGCCTTCCCTTGATTCCAGCGAGACACCGTTTCCGGTCGTGCGCCCAGTAGGTTTGCAACATCCACCGAACGCATGGCGCCCTTCTCCTGGATCGAATCCAGCTTTCGTGCGATTGCGTTACTCATGATGGGATCCCTTGCTCAAAAACATCTCCGGTCTAGACTGGTTAGCGAATGATGTGGGCTTCGCGAACTGCTCTCGTCTCAGGCACCACCGCAAACGAGCGCGGTGGTGACTTCTCCAACTGCTTTCCGAGCGCAATCCTCAGGTTGTCCAACCGCTTCCGATTCGCCTGGAGCTTGGCAATCAACTTATCGTCGTCCAACGACAGTGAGGCAGCCTGCAGTGCCCGGTCGGTAGCAGGGCGCAGATTCTTGTCCAGGAACTGATTCGCTCGAATCGATTCCGGATACTGCCCCAATTCAGCGATTTCCTTCATCCTCTGTACCACGTAGTGCCGCCTGGGATCAGCCAGCATGTCCCGGACTCCCCGCTTGCAGCAGTGGGTGTCGCGACACGCGAAGGCCGCCTTGGCCTGGGGGCTTGCTTCAAGCAGCAACTCCGCTTCCTTTGCGTGCAGCATCGCATCGATTCCCGGGAAATACACCGGCATCTGTGGCGCGAACCCCTTCGACTTGCGAGCGCTTCTCAAATACCCGGAGTCAAACGTCTCGAACACACCGATGCCGTGTGCGATTCCACCAACCGCTCCGAACGCCATCAAAGCCAACCCAACCTTCCCGCCAATACAATCACCGACCAGCTTGCGACCCAGTTGGTGAAAATCGGCCGCGGCGGCAATGAAGTTCTTGGCCGCGGTGGGCGTCGCATGAGCACCCTTCAGACCATCGATCTTCAACCAGATGGCATCGGCTCTGATGTTGATCAGCGCACTGATCACCTGAGCCCGAAGGTGCGGCTTACGGAATACCTCGTAGCTGAGAGCCAACGGGTAGATCAGCGGAATGGAGCGTCCGCCGTTCTGATCGAGGTGCTCGCGCAAGCGACGCGTGGTCTCCACATCGATCGCAAGCCAAGGGTCATCGCAGGCGCGCAACAGATGTGTCGGCGCCAAGACCTCGGTGTAGCCATGCTGCACGGCATGATCGCCGATGGCTGCCATAAGGCGGCGTCCGGCCATTCCCTGGAAGTCTCCGGGAAGGTGCATGCGCTCCTTGTCCGCCCAAGGGAGCTTCGCAAGGGTGTTCGTGTACCCGCCGGGCAACGCGAGCTGCATGGCCTTCGTGTCCAGAATGGCGTCGAGCCGAGCAGCTAGCACCTGTTCCTTGAGTTCCTTGTGCCGGTCCTCCTGGGCCGCGTCGAACACGACACCGAAGCAGCTGGTATCGCCGGCCGCAATCAGATTCATCAACGCGAGATGGTCATTGCGACCCGCCCGCAAATAGAGGGCGAGCGGTTCCGGGGCGGGCCGGACAGCGCGCGGCTGCATATGGGTCACATTGGTGCGCATCGCCGGGCTCCGGCAGTCCATGGTGCGATGACAATAGCATTGACATAACAATTGCGCAATGTCTTGACGTTTGCATTGATCATAGCGCTTATATCATTGATATATAGTGTTTTAATCAAGCCGTCTCGCTGGTCGACCAGACCGGAACCCTGAAGCCATTGGGGCAATGGACGGGGGGAGGCCTAGCCTCGGTCGATGACTGAGGCAGAGGACCGCTCTCGAAGCTGCCCTCGCCCACGAAGATGCCCATTCACGAGTGCTGGGCATCTTCGACCACGGGGGCATCTTGGCCGGCAGCCCTCAAGGCCCAGATCCAACCTTCGCGAAAGTCAGCCTTGCGCGGCTCGATCCCCAGGCGCTCGCGAGCACGACGCACTACCTTGGGAGTGAACCCGTATTCTTCGGCCTCTGCGAGAACCGCCTTGGCGGCCTTTGGGCCTGGAGAAAGCAACAAGGACAGCCATTTCACGCAGTCCCGAGTCGCCGACGTTTCCTCGGCCGGGGAGGCAGTCAGGGCTTCGTCGGCGCTCATGTCGATCGACCCAGGAATCCACTCGACGTAAGGCACGCCGGCATCCGTCGTGCAGATCCGGTAAGAGATTCCGCTGCCCATCGGCGCCAGGTTGTTCTTGACCGGCAAGAGGTAGCGCACGTCGGGCTGGTCTTCTGGGGTAGCAACCAACAAGCAGGCTCGCGCGGCGGCCACGAATCCCAGGCTTCCGGTGGTGCGATAGATCGCCGCGGCGCTGCTTCCCTTGTTGAGATGACTGACAGCGATCAACGAAACGCGATGTTTGGCCGCCACGGCGCACAGCGGTGCGAGAAGACCTCGCACATCGGAGTTGCGGTGCGTGTCGGTTTGACCCATGTATGCGCTGATGGGATCGATGCTCACCATCTGGACGTCCCTGGTAGCTGCAAGGAGTCGATCCAGCTCCTCGACATGACCAAGGCCGAAGTGCTCGCGCTGGCCATCCACCCCCAGAACGTGTTCGAGAAGGTGAACCCGAGAAGGATCGGCGCCGGCGGCGTCGAGGCGTGGGCGGATCGTGTCCTGCGGATCATCTTCAGCGCTCGCGAGGATGACACTACCGCTTGGGCACTCGGAATCATCGGGCCAAGGCTTGCCTCGGGTGATGTGGGCAGTAAGGGCAGCAATCAACGTCGACTTGGACTGCCCAGGATCGCCCACGATCAAACTCAGTTTTCCTTTGGCCAGCAGGCCAGGCCACAGCCATTGGATGCCGGTGGGCGCAACCTCCGACATGCACTTGGTGACGGCTATGGACGAACTCAGCCTTGCTGCTACTGGATGCGCGACGACCACCTTAGTCATCGGTCCGCGCTCCTTCGGGTCGCGCCAGGATCCAATCGGGGGCGTGCTCCACGGCGGCATAGCGGACCCCGTCCCGAATCAGCGCCTGCGCGAGCCGCAGTTTCATCGCGCGCGCGCAACTGGAGAAGTGAGGCCATGCCACGATCACAGCCCGCAGCGGTGGCCAGATCAGGTCCTCGGGCGGGCAGTCTTCCGGCAATACGAGGGCGCACCCCAGACCAAACTGCATGCGGCGCTTGATCGCGCGGTCCCAACACTGGTCCCCTGCGAATAGGTATGTGTTGGGCTCGTAGCCGTCGCGCAATACGGCCCGAACTTCGCCCGAGTACGGAGCCTGGCGGCGGCCCACCACACCAAGGGCCGGGAGGTGCACAACGCCCACCCGCTCGGTCGCAGCGTCCCTGCTGCGTGCGGAAATCACGCTGCTTCTCCGTTACCGTTGCGGCGTTCACAGCGTTTGGCGATCCACTCCTCGACCTCGTCGGAGATCCAGCGGACGCTTCTGCCGAACAGGGGGACCTGCTTGGGAAACTGTCCCAATGAGGCCAAGTGGTAGATGTGGCTGCGGCTGACGGCAGTCAGGGCCTCGACCTGATCAATGCGCAGCAGCCGGGAGATCTTCTTTTGCTCTTCCATGGTTGTCCTTGTCGGTAGTCTCGGCGTCCGGGGTGATCGCCGGAACACAGGCTAGGCGACTGGGGACGACACGGATCAGCGAAATGGGCCCGTTTGCAAGCACTATTCTCACGGCAAGCACGGAAGCGCCCCACGACTTGAAGCCGAGGAAAGCGCGTCCGCGGGTAAGCTCGGCGAGACGCGCAGACTGGCCTAGCCGACTGCGAGCGCAGCCACAATGAACTAAGAACACAGGAGCAGCGGCGGATGAAGCGGAGCGAACAAAAATACCGACTGCACGACTCGCACGCCCTGTCGGCAAGCTGCCTGCCGTGTAGCGACGACCCTGGCGCTGGACGGCAACCCGTCGTAAAGAAGTGCCGCTCCGGGACTTCCGAATGCGCCCACTGCTTCGTCAGTCATGGGCGTTCCACGTGACAAACCTGGCTCAGGTGACTCCTGCGTTGGCTCGCGAGCTATCGCGCAGCGAGCAACTCTGGTCCTGGCAGGTGAGTCGCCTGCACAAGGTGTCCTTCCCAAAGAGTCGGCGCACGGTCTTTGCGATGGGAATGTATCAGGTGGCCGCCGATCACCAGGCTTCCATCGCGTTGCTTGTGAAGGCAGGCCGCATCGGCTCAGCGCTCGCCTTGGTTCGCTCCTGCTGCGAGGCCGTCGTGATGGGCATGTGGATCATGCATCGCGCCCCGGATGACCAGCTCGAAGCGATGGGACGCGACGAGTACTCCCCACCAGCGCTCGACAAGCTCGTCAAGCAGCTCGACAAGGCGGGCCTGTTCGATCGCCCGATGTTCGAGGACATTGAAGAAGAGATCGAGCGCATGCACGGCTTCACTCACGGGGGCTTGCAGCACATTGCAGCGCGCTACATGGGAGACCGGGTGGGCGCGAACTACGCGGAGCGCGACGCGATATGGGCTTTGCGTACGGCCGATCTCTTCGCAGTCCTCGCAGCACTGGAAGTCGCCCAAGTGACAGGCGACGAGGCGCTGGCAGAGAGCATGTATCACGAGGCTCGCACGATGCTGGGCTTCGATGGATCAGGAACCGAGGTGCTCTGACCGGTCATCTGTCAGGCCGCCTGCGAGGGTCGCGACAGGACCGGGTCGCAGACAATTCTGGCTCTGGGCCCACCAGCGGGCCCACCGGTCTCAAGTGATCGCCGGTGACTCCTTGCGGGGCAGCAACTTAGCCCCCGATAGCAATTTTTGCATCGGCAAGTAGCCAGTGGAAACTTGCGGGATATCCAACGACGAACAATGGCAGCCACCTGCGATAGTCAAGGCGCTTGATTTCTAGGACCTTTAGTCCTGCCCTACCATCGATTGCACACCAGTCAGGGGCTCGGTCTGTGCCAAGTTCGTCGCGAACGGCATCGTCGTGGACGCTTCCGGTACCCATTACGCCGGCGTGGACCCGAGGCTCGCAACATGTGAAAGTCTGATCAGACCCATTTCGGTTATGCGCCTGCGTACACAATCACAGCAACGAACCGGCGCTTGATTCACGCAGCCGCGACAAGCACCGCAAGAAGCCGGCCGATTGGAAACCAGAAGTCTTGAGTGAGCGAGGAGACAGAATCCGTGCAACCCAAATCTTGGATTGCGGCCGCGGCAGCGATCGCGCTCGGGCTGATTGGCCGAGATTGCTTTGGCGCGTCTTCGATCACCAACCTGAGTCCCGCGCAGCGGGCACGGGTTGCGGCGATGGTTGTGTTGGAAGGGCATGAAGCCAATGCGCCGGGGAATCGCGTGATCGGTACCGTAAAGGGCGTGTCGTGTAGGCGATTCGCTTGGGAGACGGCGCCTGCTAGCGAAGCTGAGGCAATGCAGCAGTTGTTCATCGAAGCGGCAAGGGTAGACGCGAATGCAGTTGCCAACGCAGTCTGCGAAGTGAAGAACAAGGTGGACTGGCGTCACAACTGCCACCACTCGGTGGTCTGCGTTGGCGAGGCGGTTGCCGCGGCGAGCTTGCCTCCGCGGCGGCCCGCAGTGACAGCTAATGACGGAGAAGCGTTTGCGCCGGATGACCCTGCTAGCCAGACGCCGGCCGAGGTTGCGACCGGTACCGGATGGGTAATCGCACCGGGATTCGTCATCACCAACGAGCACGTTGTCGCCGACCGTACGAGCATCAAGGTGTTTGCCGACAAGACCCGCAGCGGCATCACCCGCGTGCTCATTGCCGACAAGGCTAATGACCTCGCCGTTCTGTCGCTACCGCAGGAACTGGGAATCACCAGCGCGATTCCCGTTGCCGGGACTTCAAGCGGTCTTGGGGCGACGGTGTTCACGATCGGCTTTCCTATGAGTGATGTGCTCGGCAGGGCGCCCAAGGTGGCCAGTGGAATCGTCAGCGCTGCGTCTGGACTTGGCGACGATCCGCGCTTCTACCAGACCAGCATCCCGCTGCAGCCGGGCAATAGCGGTGGTCCGCTGCTCAACGAACGCGGCGAGGTCATCGGCATCACGTCTTCAAAGCCAAACACGCTTGCGATTGCGCTCGCTACCGGTTCGGTCGTCGAAGGCGTCTCCTATGCCGTGAAGATTCCGTACTTGGCGCCCCTGCTCGAGGGGTTGACGCCGCCAAGTTTGCAGATCAATGCGGGATCGCCACAGGAGAACGCGAAACTCGACGCCATCATTCGCGCGGTCGGTCCATCAGTGTTGTTCATCGAAGCGCGTTAGCGAGTCGCTCAATCGGCGGGCGAATTGCACCTGACCCCGTTCTTACAGATCTCCATTCCCCGAGACTCGACCCGAGCCACTCGGATTGCCAAGGGTGCGCCGCTTGCGCAGCGCTTGGCGTCGCGCTACACGCTGCTTATGCGCCACGTGATCGACCTGGTCCCGATGCCCGGCAACCCCGCTGAACCTGCGGGCGTCGTGGTGTGGGATGACCGCGCCAGGACCGAGACCGGCGACGAGCCGGCAGCGAGCCGCCTGCGCCGCATGATCGCGGCTGCCCAACGCGCACGCCTTGTGCCTTTTCCCGACGATGTGATTCAGATGGCGGCCACGGCCGCAGCTATACGCCCGGCGCGCAGTGGCGCCGTGGCCGGCGATGAGTGTAACTTCGCGCCTGATACGGTGTATCTCCGCGTCGGGGGCATGAGCGTCCCGGATTACCCAGCTGCCTCCTGCGCGCACAGTACTCGCCCGACCGCCGAAGGAACCCGCCGCCATGGCCTACTCCGCTGAGATCAGCCGCGCCAATCCAGGATGTTTTCTTTTTCTCATCGATCAGTCCGGATCAATGTCGGATCCCTTTGGCAGTGGCGGAACCCGGCGCAAGGCCGACGGTCTGGCAGACGCCACTAACAAGCTGCTCCAGACGCTCGTCCTTAAGTGTGCCAAGGAGGAGGGGATCCGCGACTACTTTCAGGTAGGCGTATTGGGCTATGGCAACTCGGTTGGTTCGGCCTTCGGTGGCGCATTGGCCGGGCGCGACCTCGTGATGGTGAGCGAGATTGGGAACAATCCGGCTCGCGTAGAGGACCGAACGCGTGAGCGAGAAGATGGGGTCGGCGGAATCCTGCGAGAGCAGATTAAGCTTCCTGTCTGGGTGGACCCCGTCGCCAGCGGAGGGACTCCAATGTGCGCCGCTTTTTCTCGCGCCAAGGACATCCTCACGTCCTGGGTCCAGCAGAATTCGGCCAGCTACCCGCCAGTCGTCATAAACATTACCGATGGCGAGGCCACCGACGGCGACCCGGTCGCTGGCGCTGAAACGCTCCGGGGTCTGTACACCAATGACGGGCAGGTCCTCCTCCTCAACGCGCACCTGTCCTCGAATCCGTCGACGCCCACCATCTTCCCGAACAGCGACGCTACTTTGCCGGACCAGTTTGCCCGGACGCTCTTCAAGATGTCGAGCGAGCTCACGCCGGCGATGAGAACTGCCGCCCAGAGCGAGGGACTTCCAGCGAGCGAAGGCGCAAAGGGCTTCGTATTCAACGGCGACCTCGTCTCCATCATCAAGTTTCTTGACATCGGCACACGTCCCAGCAATCTCCGCTAGCAGTGGTCAGAACGTGGAACTCGATGTCGAGATATTCGCGCTCCCGAAGCTTGGCGCGGACGCTGAGGAGTACGAGGACGCCGCGTCGCCGTCTGGGCGATGCCACTGTTCTGGATCCCACTTCACATTTGCTGTCGCCGACGGCGCCACGGAGGCCAGCTTCTCCGGGCTGTGGGCGCGTCTACTGGTCGAGGGATATACGAGCGAGTGCGCTAACGCGTCGCTGATGGACGTCGTGACCCGCGCGGCGGAGAGCTGGACAGCCAGCGTCGGAGCGCGAGTATTGCCCTGGTATGCGGAGCAAAAGGCAGCATCAGGTGCGTTCGCCGCGTTCTTGGGAGTCAAGGTTGATGCGTTCGTGCAGGATGAGCACGAGCTTGTTTCCTATTCCGCAGACGCTGTTGGGGACTGCTGCCTGATCCACATGCGCGGCGGCACACTGATAGCTGCCTTCCCGCTGACCAGGAGCGAGGAGTTCAACTCGACACCCAGCCTCCTAGCGACACGGGTCGAGCCGAATTGTGACGTTGAGATCCATCGGACCTCGGGCTTCTGCAACGAGGATGACATGCTGTTGCTCATGTCAGATGCCATCGCGCGGTGGTTTCTGGCCGAGCTCGAGAGCGGTGGCCAGCCCTGGGAACAGATCCGCGACCTCGAAACCAGTGACGGTGTTCTATTCCAGGATCTCGTTTGCGAGCTTCGATCTTCTAATGTGCTGAAGAACGACGACACTACGCTGATGCGCATCACAATCTGCTAGACATCGGAGAATGCCTCTTCCGTCCGACACTGACTACGCCGCCGCCGTACAAAACCCGGCGAACTGCTTCGCCGACAGGGAACTGCGGACCGCCACCGTCGAACTGATGGGACCCGCACTCCCAATCCCCAAAGCCCGCTCTGGGAATTTTGCCACCGTCTACAAACTCTCATGCAATGGCGCATCGTGGGCAGTTCGCTGCTTCACGCGCCCAGTTCATCCGGATCAGCGCCTCCGGTACGACGAGATCTCGACGGCGCTGTCCTCGGCCTCGATTCCGTACTTCGTCGGTTTCCGCTACCTGGAACAGGGGATCCGCGTTGGCGGAGCATGGCATCCGATCGTGAAGATGGACTGGGTGCAGGGTGAGCCGCTAGATGTGTACATCGCGCACCACTTGCACGACCAAGGCGCGTTGCTGGCACTCTGTAGAGCTTGGGTCGAGATGTCAGCGGTTCTTGCGCGCCACGGAATTGCGCATGGTGATCTCCAGCATGGAAACGTGTTGGTAGTTCGCGGCGAACTGAAGTTGGTCGATTATGACGGCATGTTTGTACCGAAACTTGCAGGACGAGGAAGCCACGAGAGTGGGCATCGCAACTATCAACACCCCAAGAGAACAGAGAGCACGTTTGGCTCATCGCTCGATCACTTCAGTGAGTGGGTGATCTTCGTCTCGCTCTTGGCGCTTGCGGCGACTCCGCGACTGTGGAGTGCATACCGGGGCGGCGACGACTGCCTGTTGTTGCGGCGGGCAGACTTCGATAGTCCCGACCAATCCGCAGTTCTGGCGGAGCTTTGCGCGATCGGCGATTCGAAGGCACGGGCAGCGGCAACCCTCTTTAGAGCTCTGGTCCAACTGCCCCCAGATGAAGTGCCGCCCCTGAATGCGTCACTTGTTAGTGGTTCCACCAGCGTTCCCGTTGCGCACGCGGGCGCTCTGCCCGGCTGGATTGCAGGGCATCTACCACCGGAATCAAAGCCTAGGGAGCCGGCCGGGAGCGTCCCGCTTGGCGCCGCATCTTGGATTCTCGGTTACCTCGATTCTGCTCCCCTCCCGGCCGAGTTTCAGCAGTCTGTCTCGCGGGAGCGTGGGCTGCTCGTCGTCACCATAGTCGCGCTGCTCTCAGCTTGGTTGGTCGCGCCATCAACTGCAATAGTGTTCATGGCGTTGCTGTCCGTCGCGGCACCGCTTGCTCACGTTTCATATTGGTATCTCCTCTACCGAAGGACGGGCGAGTCCCGATTGGTGACGAATGCCGCGGCGGCCCTCGATCGAGCAGCTGCAGACGAAAGGCGCTTGGCGCGTGCAGTAAAGGAGGCGAGCAACCGACTCGCGGAGCTCTCCAAGAGTCACGCTCAGGAGGCGAGATCGCTGGAGCTGTCGCGTTCGAAGATCGAAGCGTCGATGCAGGCAGCAATTGCCCCACTGAAGTCGCAGCTGCAACAGAAGATTGAAGCTGTCAAAGCTCGCCAGAAGTCGATTGACCAGCGAGAAGCAGCGGAACGCCATACCGTGACGATGCGCCACAGCCCCGGCATTTCAGTGGCCCAGAGCAACATTGCGCACATCCAACAGCAAGAAGGCCTAGCCACGTCGGCCGAAGTCAGGAGGCTCCAGCGAGAGTGCGTCGAGCGCGCGCTAAGAATGGTGTCCATTCTGCAGGTATCCGTGAATCGGACTCACCCGTTGCACCTGCTTCGGTCGGCGGGAATCACAACCCTGTTGGAGGCCGATCCCCGGCGAGTTCTTCGCGTCCGTGGGGTTGGAGAGAAGACTAACGCTGCTATCCAGCATCATCGTATTCAGGTCGAAGCCCAGGCCATGCGGTCGGCCCCTCAGACTCTGGACCCAGCCCAGTACGTGCGCATCAGTGCACCGTTCGTCTCGAGGCGGGTGACCGCAAACCAGGAGCATTCTAGGCTCATAGCCGCGCGCGATGAGGAGCTTCAGCGCATTATGATCAATTGCGAATCCGAGCGCGCCGACGTTGCGGCCGTGCTCTCGCAAGCTGAACTCGATTTCTCGACTGCGGAGAAGCGGGTTAGGACCGCCTATGGCACGCGGCTTGCGGACTGCGGCGTGCGTTTAGCTCGCGCTGCGGCAAACCGCGTTAAGGTGGAGTCTGTTGCGGAAAGCGTCCTCGCCGATGCGAGAAAGGCGCACTTCTCGACCGAGTTCGTGCGACAGCGGATGCTGCGCGATTTCGACCGGCTCAAGTGCCTCCGCTTCAAGGCGTACGTGTGCCGAATTTTCCGAGCGGCCTAGCAGGCTCTGGATGCGACCTGGCTCGCTTTAGGCAAGGATCCGACACAAATCACGCCCCGCCCCATTTTGCGGTCGCCGTGAGTTCGCCTGGCAGCGAGCGATAGGCCGCGTTGCGATACCTCGCGTCTCGCATTCAGCGGCCCCCTTCCTTCAGGGCGGTAGACGGTTCTCCTACGCAGGACGATGGCGGATTCGGACTCTCGACGTTGAGGCCCTTGGGGCACACAGGCCTACCGGCTTTCTGTCGCTCTTCGTGACCAGCAACTGCGTAAGCCTATGATTAGACAGCGGTTCACGGCTTTCATCGCACCCGGGACCGCTCTTGCTAGCAGTGGTACTGGCAACGCGTTACGCTCCCGTCGCACGGCCGGAGATCCACCCATGTCCAAGACTGCTATTCCCGGTGGCTTCCTTATCGCCATCGAAGGGATAGATGGGGCCGGCAAGACCACCCTTGCACGGGGAGTCGCGGCCGCGTTGGCGAGTTCTGGTGTGGTCGTTGCTACGTCCAAAGAGCCGACGCAAGGACAGTTCGGTCAGAAGCTTCGGGCGAGTGCCGCAGTTGGGCGGTTCCTGCCAGACGAAGAACTTCGACTTCTCCTTGCCGACCGTCGCGAGCACGTCAACCAGTTGATTAAGCCAGCCCTCGATCGAGGCGAACTAGTGATCCTCGATCGATATTACTTCTCGAATGCGGCCTATCAAGGTGCCGAGGGCTTAGACGTCGACGAAATCCTCAGAGCTAACGAGGCGTTCGCACCAGCCCCCGACCTGGTTCTAGTCCTAGACATTGCGCCATCGATCTCCCTCAAGCGCGTGGCGGGCCGTGGAGACTTTGCAAACCATTTCGAGCGCGAGGACACACTTAGCCGGTGTCGCGCGATTTTCTTGAAACTGGCGACGCGCTACAGGCATGCCAAAGTGATCGATGCGCGAAAGCCGGCCACCGAGGTTCTAGGCATATCGCTCCAGCACTTGCTCGCCGCGCTAGCCGAGAAGTTGGTGGCACCCGGCCTGACGGTGGAGGCTGCGGAGATCTTTCGTGCCGTGATCGCTGGAGTGAAGTACACAGCGGGCGACCCGCCCAAGTTGCGGCCGACCCTCAACTTGGTTGCAACCTCTGATCGATAGCACAGGACCGCCTAATCCGGGCGTCTTGCTGCACGTACGCCTGGTCCGCGCCCTTGTGTTCGAGCCGGGCCCACCAGCTGGCCCACCACGCAACGATTCCTGCAAGAAGCCTCATACCGTCACGAGGTTGCGCGCCATCGTTGCATTCTGCATCGGGAAATAGCGCGACGTCCGCATCCGTCCAATGACTTGGATCCCCGCGCCTTACAGCACCCTCCACCAGGGCACTGCCAGCACGTCTGGCACGAGCCATTCGACCGTGCGCCCCGTGTGCAGAAGGAGCCCGGCGCGCGACTTGCGCCCGTACTCCTGCCGGAAGGTGCGCAGGTGCGCGCAGTCCGCGAGCCGCGGCTTCGAAGTCGCTTTCA
>Ga0138256_10001632_pt1 | contig 24217 bp, 22 predicted proteins | sample KNB2016incub_MG_FD_105486 | JGI IMG/M metagenome (GOLD analysis project Ga0138256, IMG submission 105486) | Active sludge microbial communities from wastewater in Klosterneuburg, Austria - KNB2014incub_MG | ecosystem: Engineered > WWTP > Activated sludge > Unclassified | place: Austria...
ATCACGTCGGCGTAGGGCAGGCCGGGCTTGACCATCAGCCAGTCGGCGCCTTCCTCTTCGTCCAGGCGCACCTCGCGCAGGCACTCGCGCACGTTGGCCGGGTCCATCTGGTACGTCTTCTTGTCGCCGGCGCGGGGGGCCGAGTCGAGGGCGTCGCGGAACGGCCCGTAGAAGCCCGAGGCGTATTTCACCGAATAGCTGCAGATCAGCACGTCGGTGTGGCCCGCCTCGTCCAGCGCGGCGCGGATCGCTCCCACGCGACCGTCCATCATGTCGCTGGGCGCGACCACGTCGGCGCCGGCGGCGGCCTGGGCCACTGCCATCTTGGCCAGAAGCGGCACCGTCTCGTCGTTGTCGATGCGCCCGTCGATCACCACGCCGTCGTGGCCGTCGGACGAATACGGATCGAGGGCGACGTCGGTGATCACCACCAGCTCGGGCAACGCGGCCTTGAGCGCACGCACCGCGCGCTGCAGCAGGCCGGAGGCGTTCAGGCTCTCGGTGCCCCGCGGGTTCTTCAGCGTGTCGGCGATGGCGGGGAAGAGCGCCACGGCGGGCACGCCCAGATCGAAGGCCTCGCGGGATTTCTGCACCAAGAGCTCGATATCGAGCCGCGCGTGGCCGGGCATGCTGGCGATGGGATGGGCCCCGGGCCCTTCGTGCACGAACAGCGGCAAGACCAGGTGCTGCGCCCCGAGCGCGGTCTCGCGCACCAGCCCTCGGACTCCGGCGTTCACGCGATTGCGTCGCGGTCGACAGATCGGCATGGCCCGGATCTATGGCACTATTCAGGGCGCGCGAACAGCCGTCCGGCTTGTGCTAGCCTCGCGCCATGGCGGGGTCGAAGACGGTCCGAATCGCATCACGAATCTTCCTCGGCGGCGCGCTCTCGATCTTGGCGCTGCACTGCTCGGCGGGTGGCGACAGCGGCGGCGGCAGCGGCGCTGGAAGCGGCGTGGGGGGTGGCGGTGGCAGCGGGGCGCAGGGCAGCGGTGGGGACTCGGGGCTGATCATCTCGCCCGACGGCGAGGCCCCCGACTATTCGACGGACGCGTTCTTTGCCGTCGACCCGCCTCCGCCCGACTGCAGCGACTCGGGCGCGCAGCCAATCAAGCCCGGCGGCACGCCCGAGTGCCCCGACGACAAGAACCTTCAGGGCTGCCCGTGCAAGACCCAAGGCGCCACGGCGCCGTGCTGGCCCGGCAAGCGCAAGAACCGCAACCGCGGCGCGTGCAAAGACGGCGTCACCACCTGTTCGGGGGCGTCCGAGTTCAAGCTGGCCTGGGGGGAGTGCAAGGGTTACACCGGCGTTGCCCCGCCCACGTTCGAGCCGCCGCCGGGCGCCACCGGCAAGGCCGCCTGCACCTGCTTCAGCGGCGGGTACTGGGACGTGAAGAACACCAGCCCGTGCTTCTATACCGACGGCTCGGGCAAGGTGGTGGGCGGCGTCTCGACCATTCTCGAAGCGGCCGGCCCCCGCTGCCCCACCCAGCAAGAGGTGGACTTCGCGACCGGCAAGGCGCCGGTGCAGCCGTTCAGCCCGAGCACGCTGAAGGTGGACTGCAACGGCTACTTCAAGCTGTGCTTCACCTTGCAGGCGCTGTCGGCGCAGGGCGGCACCAAGAACCCCGCCGCCGATTGCCAGGTGATGAAGGTCTGCACCGAAGGCCACTATGGCGACGCGGGCAAGGGTCCGGGCGGCGCAGACGGCGAGATGAAGATGCCCGACCTGCCGTCGTGGGTCACCAAGACCGCTGCCGAGACGGCGTGCGCCGGGCTGTTCTACAAGAACGGCGGGTACGGCAGCTTCGCCGTCGAAGGCATCAGCGACGAGTGCGATCAGGTGAAGAAGACCTTCATGACCTTCGACTATTGCCCGATCTACTGCAACGACCCGGCGAACAAGTCCAAACCCGAGTGCGTGAACTGCACCACCGGCAGCGGCGGGCCGTTCTAGGCAAGGCACGCGCGTGGGCATCCTCTATCTGGCAGCGCTGATCATCGGCTTCGGAACCATCGCGCTCCAGCTGGCGATGGGGGGTGACTCTCACAGTGACGCCGACGTCGGAGGCGACGGCGCTGACGCCCATCTCGACGCCGACGCGCATGGCGACGCCGACCACGGCCATGGCGACCACGGCCACGGCGAGGGCGGGTTTCTGCCGATCTTTCTCTCGCTGCGGTTCTGGACCTTCACCTTCCTGGCGTTTGGTCTGAGCGGCTCGCTGGTTCATTACCTGGATCTGGCAAGCTCACCGGTCACGCTGGCCATGGCGGTGGCGCTGGGCCTGGGCGCGGGCGTGCTCGCGTCGCTCACCTTCCGGGTGCTGTCGAAGAGCGAGGCCAACTCGGGAGCCACCGATCGCGACGCCGTGGGGGTGGTGGGCCGCGTGCTCTTGCCCGTGGGCAAGGGGGCCCGCGGCAAGATCCGCATCGAGCTCAAAGGGCAGACGGTGGACTACGTGGCAACCACCGACGACGAGCGGCTCGAGCCGGGGCAGATGGTGATGATCGAGGAAATGCGCGACACCACCGCGCACGTTTCGCGGGCGCCCGCCGAGCTATTGCCACCCAAGCGCGAGTCGTAGCGCCCCCCTCCGAGGTCGCCTATGCTCGCGGCCGATGCAACCGCAATTGCCGCCGGAGCTGGGGCTGGATCCGGACTCGATGTTGGTGCTGCTCGGGGCTGCCGGCGTCGTCTTCGGCCTGGCCTTTCTGATCTTCTTGCTCTCTCGACTCCTGGTGATCTGCCGCCCGAACGAGATCGTGGTGATCAGCGGCCGCAAGCACCAGCTCGCTGACGGCACCACCGTTGGCTACAAGGTGCTCCACGGCGGGCGCGGCTTCCGAATTCCGCTGCTCGAGCAGGTCAACCGCATGGACATGCGGCTGATCCCGGTGCAGGTCGAGGTGCACAACGCGTATTCGCGCGGGGGCATTCCGCTGATGGTGCACGCCATCGCCAACGTGAAGATCTCGAGCATGCCGGGGCTCGCGCGCAACGCAATCGAGCGCTCGCTCTCGATGACGCCGCGTCAGATCGGGGCCGTCGCCCAGCAGACGCTGGAAGGCGTTCTGCGCGAGGTGGTGGCTGAGCTCACCCCCGAAGAGGTGAACGAAGATCGCCTCAAGTTCGCCGGAACGCTGATCCGCCACGCCAAGGACGACTTCGACAAGCTGGGCCTCGAGCTCGACGTGCTGAAGGTGCAGAGCGTCAGCGACGAGCAGAGCTACCTGGCGAACCTGGGGCGCGCGCGCATCGCCCGCATGATCCGCGACGCACAGAACGCCGAGAACAGCGCCAACCAGGCCATCGCCGAGGCGCAGGCCGAAAACCGGCAGCGCGCCGAGAGCGCGCAGAAGCAGGCCGAGGCCACCGTGCTCACCAAGCGCAACGAGCTGCGTGCCGAGATGGCCCGGCTCGAGGCGCAGGCCAAGTCCATCGAGAACGAGGCCGAGGTGGCCGCGCAGACCGCGCGCGCGGAGGCCGAGCAAGAGATGCAGAAGATGCGCGCCGAGCTCGAGAAGCTGCGCCTGGAATGTGACGTGTTCTTGCCGGCCGAGGCCGATCGCCTCGCGTCCGAGGCCGACGCCCGGGGTCGTGCCGCACCGGTGATCGAGAGCGGCAAGGCCTCGGCCGAGGCCCTGCGACTGGTGGCGCACGAGTGGCAGGCCGCCGGCAGCGACGGCCGCGACCTCTACGTGCTGCAGCACCTGCGGCAGTTCGTCGAGTCGGCGGTGGCTCGCGTGACCCGCGCCAAGGTCGAAGACCTGAGCGTGGTCGACGGGGGTGACGGTCACAGCTTCACCGGGACGATCGCCAGCTTCCCGGCGGCAGTCTCCCAGGTGCTGGAAGAGACCGGGCGCGCCATGGGCGTGGACATGAAGGCGCTGCTCGCGGGCAAGAAAGGGGGTGCGCGATGACCGGCCTTCTGACGGTGGGCGCCATCACGGTCTTCGTGGTGGTGCTGGCCCTGTACTTGATGGTCAAGAAGCTGCTCTGGGTGTCCACGCCGAACGAGGCGTTGATCTTCAGCGGCACCACCCGCCAGCTGGGCGACGGCCGGCGTGTGGCCTATCGCTTCGTCCGCGGCGGGCGCGCGCTCCGGCGGCCGCTGGTCGAGAAGGTGGACGTGCTCGATCTCAGCATGTTCACCGTGGTGGTGAACGTGACCGGCGCGTTCTCGAAGGGCGGCATTCCCCTGACCGTTCAGGGCGTGGCCAACGTGAAGCTGCCGGGCGAAGATCCGCTCCTCTCCAACACGGTCGAGCGCTTCCTCGGTCGCTCGCGCGAAGAGATCTATTACATCGCGAAAGAGACCCTGGAGGGCAACTTGCGCGGCGTTCTGGCCAGCTTGACCCCGGAAGAGGTCAACGAAGACAAGCAGGCGTTCGCCGGCAAGCTGCTGGACGAGGCCGAGCACGACATGAGCCGCATCGGGCTGGTGCTCGACACGCTGAAGATCCAGAACGTCACCGACGAGGTGAACTATCTGCAGAGCATCGGCCGAATTCGTGGTGCCGGCCTGAATCAAGTGCAGGCCATTGCCGAGTCCGAGGCGCGGGCCGACGCGTCGGTTCAGCAGGCGTCGAACTGGGCGGCTTCCGAGACGGCCAAGGTCGAAGCCGACATCCAGATCGCCCGCCAAGAGACCGCGAAGCGCATCGCCGAGGCCACCAGCCGCCGCGAGGCGCTGATCCAGGAAGCGCGCGGCGAGGTCTTGGCGCAGATCGCCCAGGTGCGCGCCGAGATCGAGCGGCAGAAGGCCCGGGCCCTGCAAGAGAAGCGCCGCCTGGACGCCGACGTGGTGCAGCCGGCCATCGCGCGTCAGCGCGCCGCCGAAGAGTCGGCCAAGGGCGACGCGGCGTCGACGGTCGAGCGCGGCCGGGCCGAGGCCGGGTCGCTCAAGCAGCTGGTCGAGGCGTTCCGCGAGGGCGGGGCGGCTTCGCGCGACGTGCTGGCGCTGCAGAACCTGATGCCGCTCTTGCCGCACATTTCTGGTGCGCATCACTCACTGGCAATCGCCAAGGTCACGGTGCTGCCCGCCCGCGAGGCCGAAGGCAGTGACGTGGCTCGAAAGGCCATCGGCGCCGCCGAGCAGATCCGCGCCGCAACCGGCGTCGATCTGGCCGGGGTCGCCAAGAAGCTGGGGGGCTGACCGTAGTCAGCCCCGCGCTGGCGCGCGGCTTGGGCCCGGCGCATACTCCCCGAGCTTTGCGGAGGCTTGCTTCGATCTGGGCCCAGGGGTGGGCGCGCCGGTGGGCGCTCGTCGGCGCGCTGGGTGTCGCGTTTGCGTTCGCGGGCTGCGATCTGAACCCGCAGCCCGAGGTGCCCAGCGGGGCCACCGGCGGCGGCGCCGGATCCGGCGGCAAGGCCGGCGGCGGCGGTGCCGGCGGCGCGTCGGGCGGCGGCGGCGGCATCAACCTGGGCGGCGCAGCCGGCGCGGGTGGTGCCAGCAGCGGCGGCGCCGGCGGCACCACATCGAAGTGTGGCGGCGGGTGTGCCGGTGGCGAGCTGTGCAACGAAGGCAAGTGCGTCGACGATCCGTGCGCGCCGAACTCTTGCAAGAGCGATCAGGCCTGCAAGCCCAGCGCCGACTTCACCGCGTCGAACTGCGTCGAGTCGTGCGCCGAAGTGGTCTGCGGTGCGAACGAGGCGTGCGAGAACGGGACCTGCAAGCCCACCGGTTGCGCCAGCGCCTGCAAGGGCGGCGAGATCTGCGCGCCGAGCGGCGACGGCGGCTTCGCCTGCGTGCCCGATCTGTGCGCGGGTGACGCGCCGGTCAGCTGCGGCGTGGGTGAGAGCTGCGCGCCGGCCACCGGGGCTTGCGCGCCCGATCCGTGCAACGGCGTGAAGTGTCCCGCGCAGCAGGCCTGCCAGAGCGGCGAGTGTCGCTGGGCGGGCGATGGCGGCAGCGGGGACTCGGGCCCGACCGACGCCAGCGCGGACTGAGCGCCGCTAGCGAAACACCGCCATCGTCTGATCGAGCGCCCACCACAGATAGACGAAGCACGCCGCGGCCACCAAGGCCGGCTCGACCGCGCCGTCGTACAGGCGCGAGGCCCCGCGCAACGCCGGGCGCTTCGCGAGCCGCGCCTCACGGCCCAGCACCACGCGCGCGCGGCCCTGGATGCGTCGCGCCACGTCGTCGCCCACGTCGGACGTGGGAAGCGCGCCGAGCTGGGAGGCGAGGTCGTCGGGACTCTTCATGGTCGTGGCCTTTCGCTTCGGCCGAGGTGCTCGGCAAGCATACTCCGCGCGCGTGACAAGCGCTGCCGCACCGCCTCGGGCCTGAGCCCCAAGACCTGGGCCGCCTCGCTGGGCTCCATCCGCTCGACCGCGCACAGCAGCAGCACCTCGCGCTGGGCCACCGGTAGCGCCGCCAGGCCCGCCTCGAGGGCGCGCTCGGTCTGGCTTGCGGCGGCGAGCTCGAACGGGGTCTCGGTGCGCCGCCCGGGCAAGAGCCCGACCTCGCGCAGGCGATCGGCGTCGAGCAGCGCCCAGCGGCGATGGCTGACGAAGGCGTTGCGGGCCACGGTGAACAGCCAGGGTCGGAGCGGCGTGTCGGCGGGCAGATCCACGGCGTGCCGAGCGAAACGCAGCCAGGTCTCTTGCAGCAGGTCCTCGGCCAGCCAGCGGCGCCCGGTCAGCCGCAGCAAGAAGGAGTGCAGCGGCGCGCGATAGCGAGCATAGACCGCGTCGAACGCAGCCGGATCCGCCGCCCGCAGGCGGCCCAGCAGATCGGCGTCGCTCCCGGCCGTCACCGCCCGATCAACGCGCCAGGGGCCGCTGCGTGACAACGATTTTTTCCTGTCACGCCCGGCGGCCCCGAGCGTCGTAGGGTCGAGCGCCAGGCACGGGGCCCGGCCGAGGAGACACGATGATGTTGGACTTCATGCGTTCGGGTGGCGTCGGGATGTGGTTCGTGCTGCTGTTTGGCGGCATTTCGCTGGGGGCTGCCCTGCGCTTCGCGCTCTCGCCCGACCCGCGCCGGGTGGACGCCGTGCGCGATCTGACCCGGGCCACGCTGTTCAGCGTCGCGGCCGCCGTCGTCTCGGGGTTCGCCGCCGTGGGCTCGAAGGTGCCGGCCCGCCCAGAGTGGGCGAACAGCCCCAAGATCCACCTGATCGTGATGGAGGGGATCAGCGAGTCGCTGGCCGGAGGCATTCTGGGGTTCGCGCTCTTGTCGCTCACCTGGATGGTCATGGCGGTGGGCCATCGCCGCCTTGCGCGCGAGCTGCCCGTGGCCTGAGCGGCGCCCGAATTCGCCGGCTATTGCGGCGGATCGGGCCCTCCCGCCCTCTTCCGCAATGTGCCAGAATGCGGCTTCAGCATGTCGCTCAAGATCGACCAGGATCACTCGCGCTTCCGCAACATCGTGCGCGGCAAGATCCGGCAGAACCTGAGGCGCTACATCTCGCAGGGCGAGATGATCGGGCGCAAGGGCAAGGACCTGGTCTCGATCCCCATCCCGCAGATCGACATCCCGCGCTTCACCTTCGGCGACAAGCAGCAGGGCGGGGTGGGGCAGGGCGACGGCGAACCGGGTGACCCGCTCTCCGAGAGCGAAGAAGAAGGCGAGGGCGGGCAGGGCAAGGCGGGCAAAGACGCCGGCGACCACGCGCTCGAGGTCGACGTCACGCTGGACGAGCTGGCCGAGATCCTGGGCGAAGAGCTGGAGCTGCCCGCCATCGAGAACAAGGGCAAGAGCCGCATCGTCTCGGCGAAGGATCGCTACACCGGTATCCGCACCGTGGGGCCCGAGAGCCTGCGCCACTTCCGCCGCACCTATCGCGAGGCGCTGAAGCGGGCCATCTCGAGCGGGCTCTACGATCCGGGCAACCCGCTGGTGGTGCCCCAGCGCGAAGACAAGCGTTACCGCTCGTGGAACGAAGAGACCGAGCCCGTTGCCAACGCCGTCATCATCTACATGATGGACGTCTCGGGCTCGATGGGTGACGAACAGAAAGAGATCGTCCGCATCGAGAGCTTCTGGATCGATACCTGGCTGCAGAAGCAATACAAGGGGATCGAGAGCCGCTACATCATTCACGACGCGGTGGCGCGCGAGGTCGACAAAGAGACCTTCTTCCGCACGCGCGAGTCCGGCGGCACGATGATCTCGAGCGCCTACAAGCTGTGCGCCGGCTTGATCGAGCAGCACTACCCCCCCACCGAGTGGAACATCTACCCGTTCCACTTCTCGGACGGGGACAACTGGAGCATGGACGACACGCTGACCTGCATCGAGATCTTGAAGAACGACATCTTGCCGAAGGTGAACGTGTTCTCGTACGGCCAGGTCGAGAGCCCCTACGGGTCGGGGCAGTTCATCAAAGATCTGCGCGAGCACTACGCCGGGGACGACCGGGTGATCGTCAGCGAGATCCGCGACCGCGACGCGATCGTGGGCAGCATCAAGGACTTCTTGGGCAAGGGAAAGTAGATGACCCAGTTCGCCATCAAGACTTCCCTGCCGCGCTACCTGCGGGTCGAGCAAGAGAAGATCGAGAAGATCGCCCGGGAGTACGGCCTGGACTTCTTCCCCGTCATCTTCGAGATGCTGTCGTACGACCAGATGAACGAGATCGCGGCCTATGGCGGCTTCCCCAACCGCTACCCGCACTGGCGCTACGGCATGGAGTACGAGCGCCTGAGCAAGTCGTACGAGTATGGCCTCTCGAAGATCTACGAGATGGTCATCAACAACAACCCGTCTTACGCCTACCTGCTCGAGGGCAACAGCTTCACCGATCAGAAGCTGGTGATGTGTCACGTGTTCGGGCACGTGGACTTCTTCAAGAACAACTTCGCGTTCCGCCCCACGGATCTGGACGCCAGCGGGGACGTGGTCGACGCCACGCGCCACCTGGCGGGCCCCTACGACCCGAACCGCAAGTGGATGGACAAGATGGCGAACCACGCCACTGCCGTGCGGCGGGTGGTGGATCGGTTCGGCATCGCGCGCGTCGAAGAGTTCATCGACGTCTGCCTGTCCCTCGAGAACCTGATCGACGCCTATTCGCGCTTCGTGGTCCGCGAGCGCACCGAGCACCGGGAAGACGAGCCCAGTGAGATCGAGGTCCCGCGCCTGCGCGCCAAGGACTACATGGAGGACTTCATCAACCCCGAGGAGTTCCTCGAGGAACAGAAGAAGAAGATCGAGGCGGACCGCGAGAAGCTGAAGAAGCACCCGCCCGAGCCGGTGCAAGACGTGCTCGCCTTCTTGCTCGAGAACGCCCCGCTCGAGAAGTGGGAGCGGCTGATCCTCTCGATCATCCGCGAAGAGGGCTACTACTTCGTCCCGCAGATGCAGACCAAGGTACTCAACGAAGGTTGGGCCTGCGTGGCGCCCGACTCGCTGGTCTACACCGAGCGGGGGCTCGTGCCGATGGAGCGCGTCGTCGCCGGTGATGCGACCATGGTCTTCGACGGCGGCGAGCGACTGCAGAAGATCTACGACCGCAACATCATCCGGAATCACCCGACCATCACGCTGCGCACGCGGCGCGGGCTCGAGCTCACGGGCTCGAACAACCACCGCCTGCTTTTGGCAGACGGTCAGACGTGGAAGCGCCTCGACGAGCTCGGGATCGGGGATCGAGTCGCGATCAGCGGGGCCTACGGCTTCGGCCCCGAGCGCGAGGTGGCCGTCGATTGGCAGCCAGCCTCTCGCGTCAACCTCGACGACGTCGCCGACGAGGTCGGCGTGTCGGTCTGGACGGTGCTGAGGCACCGGGCCGGTCGAACCACGCGGCACGGGGAGGCCATAGCTGCCGCGCTCGAGTGCTACGACACCCCGCAGAACCTGGCTCGAAGTCATCGGCGCCGCCGGCCCGTGCGCATCCCCGAGAAGGTCGACGCGAAGCTGGGCGCGTTCTTGGGCTACCTGGTCGGCGATGGGCACGTCAGCCGGGTGAAGCGGCACCTCGGGCTGACCACCGGCGACGAAGCTCAGGCCGTCGAGTTCGCGAGCCTGTCGAGCGAGCTGTTCGGCGTCTTGCCGAGCATGAAGTGGGACGACGGTCGCTGGCGCGTGCTCGTCCACTCCGAGCCGGTCAGCGACTTCCTCACCGAATTCGTCGGGCTGACCACCGGCCCCAGCGCGCGGGTGAAGCGCATTCCCGACGTGATCCTCCGCTCTCCGGAGCGGATCGTGCGCGCGTTCCTCTCGGCCTATTTCGACTCAGACGCTTACGCCGGCAGCCAGGGAGTGATCCTCTCCAGCGCCAGCCGCGATCTGGTGAGCCAGACGCAGCTCTTGCTGCTGAACTTCGGCGTCCTCAGCCGAGTGCGCGCGCAAGCCGATGGGACGTTCCACCTGCACATCACCGGCGCCAGCGCCGAACGCTTCCACGAGCGCGTCGGCTTCACCCTCGATCGCAAGACGCGCGCTCTCGAAGCGTATCTCGCGGACCACAAGTGGTTCCTGAAAGAAGACTGGAGCGACGAGGTCGTCGCGCTCGAGCCGGGCGTCTCCGATGTGTACGACATCTCGGTCACGGAGACGCATCGCTACGTGGCGCAGGGGTTCGTCAATCACAACTCGTTCTGGCACTCCCGCCTGATGACCCAGCGCGTGGCCGACCCCAGCGACATCATCGACTACGCCGAGAACAACGCCGGCGTGATGGCCACCAGCGGCGGGCGCTTGAACCCGTACAAGCTGGGTGTCGAGCTCTTTCGCCACATCGAAGAGCGCTGGAACAAGGGCCAGTTCGGCCGCGAGTGGGACGAGTGCGACGACCTGGACCAGAAGCGAAGCTGGGACCTGCGCCTGGGGCTGGGCACGAAGAAGATCTTCGAGGTGCGCGCCCTGTACACCGACGTGACCTTCATCGACGAGTTCTTGACCCCCGAGTTCTGCATCGAGAACAAGCTGTTCAGCTTCGACTGGTCGAACCGGAACGAGCGCTACGAGATCGCCTCGCGGGAGTTCAAGGCGGTGAAAGAGAAGCTTCTGCACTCGCTCACCAACTTCGGCAACCCCTACATCTATGTGGTGGACGCCAACTTCGAGAACAAGGGCGAGCTCTTGCTTCAGCACGATCACCGGGGCGTGGATCTGCGCGCCGACTACGCCAAAGAGACGCTGCAGGCCCTGGTGCGCGTGTGGAAGCGGCCGGTGGTGCTGGCCACCTTCCTCGACAACAAGCCGGCGCTGCTGCGCTTCGACGGCAAAGAGCACACCGTGAAGAACGACGCCACGCCATGAACGCGCGGCGCGTTCTGCTCGGCCTCTCGGTCGCCTTCACGGCTTGCGGGCCCGAGCGGCCCGCGGATTCGCCGCCGCCCAGCCCTGCCGCCAGCGCGCCGCCGCCGGGGCTGTACTCCGAGATGCACGCCCCGGGCCCCACGCCCCCGCCGGCGCCCCTGGGCAGCGCGCCGGCGTGCGCCCCCGGCGCGCCCTGCGGTCCGGCGCCTTCGGGCAGCGCTCTGCCCAGCTCCCCGCCACCCGCGCCCACGCCGCCCGAGCCGCCCCGGCCCGGCAAGGTGCCCGGCGGGCTGTCGCGCGGGACGGGGGACGCGCTCGACGCGGCGCTGTTCGAGGGCGACAAGGCGTACGCTGCCGACCAGCTTGCCCTGGCCGAGCAGCACTACGCGAAGGCCAAGAAGCTGGCGCCGAAGGATCCGGCACCAGAGGTCGGGCTGGTGCGCGTGGCGCTCGCCAAGTCGGGCGTTGCCACCGACTATGCCGCCGCGCCCAAGGACAAGAAGATCGCGGCGCTCGAGAAGCGCGTGGGTGCGGTCACCCAGGCCCATGCGAGCTATGGGCCCGCGCGCGTCGAGCGGGGGCGCTTGCTCCTGATCCTGGGCCAGGCCGACAAGGCGCTGGCCGAGCTCGAGAAGGCCGTCACGCTCGAGCCCGGCGATCCCGAGTCGCACTCGGCGCTGGGCGTGGCGCTGCTCGCCACCGGCAAGGCCGAGCAAGCGCTGGTGCGCTTCCGCCGCGCCGCCGAGCTCGACCGCGACAACCCGGCGCGCCTGGCCAACCTGGGCACGGCCCACATGATGCGCGGTCAGGTGGAAGAGGCCATCAAGGCCTACGAGCGCGCCGTGGCCTTGGCACCGAACGACGCCCGCGCCCGCGGCGATCTGGGCACGGCCTTGCTTGCCGCGAACCGCGCGGACCAGGCGTTGCCACACCTCGAGCAGGCCGTGAAGCTTGCCCCGGATCGCGCGACCTTCCTCTCCAACCTGGGCTACGCCCAGCAGCAGCGCGGCAAGCTGGATCAGGCCATCGCCACCTACAAGCTGGCGCTGAAGAAGGACGACAAGCTGGGTTCGGCCTGGATCAACCTGGGCACCGCCCTGGCCCAGAAGGGGCAGCTGGACGAAGCCGAGGCGGCCTTCAAGAAGGCGCAGGCGCTCGACCCCAGCGACCCGCGGGTGAAGGCAAACCTGGACGAGCTGGCCGAGCTTCGGAAGAGCAAGGCGAAGCCGAAGCCGTGAGCGTGCGCTAGAGTGGCGCCATGGTGCGCTGGACGATGGTGGGGGTGGGGGTGGCGCTCGCGCTCGCGGGCTGCTCGAGTGACGAGGGCGGTGGCGGCAGCGGCGGATCGACCGCGAGCGGTGGTGCCGCCAGCGGGGGCGGAGGGTCTGCGAGCGGCGGCGCCGCGGGCAGCGGCGGGTCGTCGACCGGCGGGGCTTCGGGCAGTGGTGGGTCGTCGACGGGTGGGGCTTCAGGCAGCGGCGGTGCGTCGACCGGTGGCGCGGGCGGCAGCGGTGGCGCGGGCGGCAGCGGTGGCGCGAGCGCCTGGGTCGATCCGCTCGCCGGCATGGGCTCGGTCGAGAAGGTGGCCGGAGGGTTCAGCTTCACCGAAGGTCCGGTCTGGTTCGCCAAGACCGGCAAGCTGTTCTTCTCGGACATCCCCAATTCGCGCATCCACGAGCTCACGCCGCCCGGCAGCGTGAGCGTGTTCCGCGAGCCCAGCGGTCAGAGCAACGGGCTGGGCATCGATCAAAGCGGACTGCTGGTTGCCTGCGAGCACCAGGGCCGACGCGTGAGCCGCACGCAGGCGGGGGGCACGGTGGTCGCGGTGGCCAGCAGCTATCAGGGCAAGAAGCTCAACTCGCCCAACGACGTGATCGTGAAGAAGGACGGTAACCTCTACTTCACCGACCCCCCTTACGGCGGCAACCCGAACGAGCTGGGGTTCCAGGGCGTCTTCCGCGTCGATCCGAGTGGCGCCCTCTCGCTGGTGTCCAGCGACATGTTTCGTCCGAACGGCATCGCCCTCTCCCCCGACGAGAAGACACTCTACGTCACGGACTCGGAGCAGAACTTCATCCGCACCTACGTGGTGGCCAGCGACGGCGCGGCCTCGGGCCCCAAGAAGTTCCTCGACACGTCGCCCGCGCCGGATGGCATGGCGGTGAACCTGCAAGGCGATCTGTTCATCAGCACGCAGGCTGGGGTCGAGGTCTACAAGGCGGATGGCACCCCGCTGGGCACCATCAAGGTGGCCGAGCAGCCCGCCAACTGCACGTTCGGCGGTGCCGACGGGAAGACGCTGTACATCACCGCGCGCAAGGCGCTCTATCGGGTGAGCCTGGCGGTGGCGGGGCTGCCCTAGCCGCCCGTTGGCACGCTGCGAGCGGCGCCCGCGTCAGGTGCTCACAGCGCCGACCCGCCGCCGGGCAGGCGCACCCGGAGGAAGTGCGTTCGTTCGGCCATCGGCACGGCGAGCAGGCGCCGGATCATCGCGACCAGGTCGCGCTCGGATTCGGCTCGGAGCGCGGTCAACGTCCGGGCCCGCTTGGCGCGAGCACGTTCAGCGCGGCTTCTTCTTCGGGCGGGACGTTTCACGCAATGTGGTCTCCAGCACAGGCAACACCGCCAGGTCGCGTGGGCGGGCGGCGGCAGCCTTGCTCTTGATGATGTCCTCGAGTGAGGCGACCTGCAACTCGGCGCTCCCCAGCTTCAGCGCCGATGCGCGCGACCTCAGGCTGGAAAAAGAGCGAATCCCGTGCAAGACGGGCATGAAGTCGATCTGCAAACCCGAGTCGTCGTTCACGACTCGATACAGCTTCGACACCGGATAGTAAGGCCGAAATACCACGGCACCGAGGGACTTGGCGAAGCGCTTGAGTTTGGTCCGGTTCAGCGGCGTCTCGCGGAACATGAAGTCGAAGTCGAGTGTGGTCACCGGTGCACCGTGAAGCGCCGCCCCGGCGTTGCCGACCAGCACCGCCTCGAGGCCCACTTCGGCGAGGGCCTCCGCGATCCGCTCCAGCACCGGACGGGCATTCACGCTCGACATGGTGCCCTCGTCTCTGTTCGCTTTCAACGCGGTTGCCCGGGTTTTGCGTTCCGAACACCCGCGGGTAATCCTCTCGGCATGCCCCGGGCGACGGCTCTTCTGCTTCTGGCGCTGGTGCTCGTGGGGCGCCCCGCACTGGCGGCGGACGGTGACCGCACCGACGAGCGCTACGACTTCATCCTGGGCGAGCTCGAGCGCGGCGAAGGGAACGCCGGATTGTGGTGGAACGGCTGGGCCCTGGGCTTTGCACTGGCCACGGTGGGGCAGGGGGCGGTCGCAGTGGCTGCCAGCGATCGCGGCTGGCGCATCGACAACGCGGTCGGGGCCGCCAGCTCGGGGCTCGGCTTGATCGGGACCCTGATCGAGCCGCGGACTCCGATCACCGCGGCGGCGGACCTGCGGGCCATGGACTCGACCACCCCACGCGCGCGGGCCCTGCGGCTTCGACGCGCCGAGCAGCTACTGCGCAGCGCAGCCCAAGAAGAGGTCGACGGCCGCTCCTGGTTTCCACACGTGGCGGGGGCAGCCACCACCCTCGCTGCCTCGGCGGTGCTCTGGTACGGCTACGATCGCTTCGCTTCCGGCTGGCTGAACCTGGTCGGCGGTACGCTGGTCTGCGAGCTGCAGATCGCTTCGCGCCCCACCGCGGCGGCGCGGTCGTACCGTGCGTACTTCGACCGGTACGCCGGCAGGCCGCCTGTGGCGGCCATTGCCCCGCAGCGCCTGTGGGTTCGCCCGCAAGGCCTGGGGCTCGGGCTCGGGGGCGAGTGGTGAGGGTTGATGAATCTAAAGTGCTGGTTTCGGTTTCTCAAAGGCTCTGCCCCGCGCGCGGCAGGCGCACCTCGAACACGGCGCCGGTGTCGCTCGGGATCAGGCGCAGCTCGCCCCCGTGACGCGCGACGATCTCGTGTGAAACCGAGAGGCCCAGGCCGGTGCCCTCGCCGGGCTCGCGGGTGGTGAAGAAGGGCTCGAAGATGCGCTCGCGAAGCTCCTCCGGGATGCCCGGCCCGGTGTCCGCGAAACGCACCCACACACTCTCGGGATCGGCGCCGGTCGAGATGGTGAGGGTTCCGCCCCGGTCTTTCATCGCGTGACAGGCGTTGATGACCAGGTTCACGAACACCTGCCCGAGCTCGCCAGGCCGTATCACGCACGGCGGCAAGGACTGGATCTGGAGCACCGGCATCACCTCGGCCTTCTCCAGCTCGTCCGCGCACAGCCCCAAGATGGTCTCGAGCTCCCCACTGATGTCGGTCGGGATCGGTTCGGTTCGCTCCGAGCGCACGAATGATTGCAGATTCGAGACGATCGTTCCGATGCGTTGGTTGCCAGCGTCCACCAGCTCGAGCGCGGACTGGGCCGTGGCGTGCGCCTGCTCGGCCTGCTCCAGCCCGTCGGCCTGCTTCGCGGGCACGGGCGTGCCCCGCAGCGACGCCAGGAAGCGACCCAAGACCCCGAGCTCGGACCGCAGCTTGGTGGCGCCACCGCTGCCGAAGGTGAGCGGGTTGTTGATCTCGTGCGCCACGCCCGCGACCAGTCGCCCCAGCGAAGCCAGCCGCTCCTTGCGGGCCAGTTCGGTCTGCGCGTCTTGCAGCTCGCGCGTGCGCTCGTTCACCCGGGCCTCCAGCGTCTCGGCGTACTGCTTCCGGCTCTCGGCCAGCGCGCTGGTGGCGCGCTCTTTTTCGAGCTGGGCCACGTTGATCCGGTTGGCCAGTGCGAAGGCCAAGAGCAGCGCCTCGCCCGCCGAGCCGATGCGCAAGTACAGCGTGGGGCTCTGGGGGCGAGTGACCAGACCCGCCGTGACGAGGGTATCGAACACCGTTGCCACCACCAAGAGAACATAGGCGATGGCGAGATAGCGCGCGTTGGGGACGCCGCGGGCCCAGCCGATGAAGCCCGTGGCCAGGCTGGTCGCCAGCAGCGTCATCGCCAGGTACAGCGTGGCCTGCTGGGCCCAGGTGTGGGCCGTGATGGCCCCCAGCGGCAAGAGCACCACGGCGGCCGTCATCAGCCCGCCAACTGCGCGGTTCATCCGGGGCATGTGGCGCGGAAGCTCGAGGAACGAGCGCGCGAACCACGCCCCGAACACCAGGGCCGCCGATCCGAATACCAGCTCGCTCTTGGCGCTCCACTCGGGGTGGTTCGGCCAGAGGTACTGGAAGGTGTAGCGGTCGAACGCCGCCAAGAGCGCCGTGTAGCAGAGCTGAAAACCGACGTACGGCCCGTACGACCGGGCGCGCGTCGCGAGAAGCACGAAGGCGTTGTACAGAATCAGCGCCAACATCACACCGTAGTACAGGCCCGTCTCGAACGTCTCGGTGCGCACCCGGTCGAGGAACGCGCTCTCGCTCCAGATCTTCGGCGTGAGATCGAACGAATCCGAGCTCGCGAGGCGCGCGAAGTAGTCGACCCGCTCGCCCGGCTCGACGGCGGTGCGGAACACGAAGTTGGCGTGGCCCACCTCGCGTGAGCCGAACGGGTGGCGGTGGCCGGTCTCGACCAGCCGCACGCGGCCCTGCCGGACCTCGTGGAAGTCGAGGTGGTCGATGGCGCGGAACTGCTCGACCAGGACGATGCGGCGCTGGGAGCCGCGGTTTTCGACGCTGAAGCGTGTCCAGAACGTGGTCGACGTGTAGCCAACGTTCAAGCCCGAGCGCGCGGCGAAGCGTTCGGGCGTGGCCCGCACGTCTTCGAAGCGGAGTCGCCCGCTGGGGTCCTCGAGGACCTCGACCTCGGGCACCGCACCCGAAAGCTCGGCGGGGCCCAGCGAAAGGGGAGCCGCGGCGCGTGCGGGCAGCGACGACAGCGTGAGCGCGAGGGCGATCAGGGCGGCGAGCCGACGGGCGACGGCGGCCATCGGATCACAGTAGCCCGTGCTTTTTCGCACGGGCCAGCAGCGTGGTGCGCGGGATGCCCAGGGCCCGGGCCGCGCGGGCGCAATTGCCGCCGTGCTCCAGCAGCAAGGCCCGAAGCTCTTCGTGCTCGGCGTTCTTGGCCTCGCTGCGCACCGAGGCGGGGGCCGCCACCCGCAGATCGAGGCAGAAGTCCTCGAGCGTCAGCTCGCTGCCGGTGGCCATCACCAGCGCGCGCTGCACCACGTTCTCGAGCTCGCGCACGTTGCCCGGCCAGCCGTATCGCATCAGGACGTTCAGCGCCTCTTCGGCGATGGGGGGCACGGGCCGACGGAGCGCGTGCTTGGCGACCATGTGTTCGAGCAGGGCGGGGATGTCCTGACGGCGGTCACGCAGCGCCGGCACGAAGATCGGAATCACGTTCAGCCGATAGAACAGATCCTGGCGGAACTCGCCGGAAGTCACCCGCGCTTCCAGATCTTGATGGGTCGCGGCGATGACCCGCACGTCCACTCGCAGTGGCGCGCTGCCGCCCACGCGCTCGACCTCGCGCTCTTGCAGCACGCGGAGCAGCGCCAGCTGCGCATGCGGCGAGATGTCGCCGATCTCATCGAGGAAGATGGTGCCGCGGTCGGCCAGCTCGAAGCGCCCCCGGCGGCTGCGCACGGCCCCGGTGAAGGCGCCGCGCTCGTGCCCGAACAGCTCGCTCTCGAGCACGCCTTCGGCCAGCGAGGCGCAGTCCACGCGCACGAAAGGGCCGGCATGGCGCGCGCTCTGGTCGTGGATCGAGCGCGCCAGCAGCTCTTTGCCGGTGCCCGTTTCCCCGCGCAAGAGCACCGTGGACTCGCTCTCGGCCGCTCGGCGTGCCGCCGTGGCGGCCTGAGCAAACGCGCCGCTGCCGATCACCATCCGCGACGAGGCGTGGTCGCGCCTCAGATCCTCGTGCATCGCCTCGGCCAGCTCGGCGCGCACCCGCAGCTCTCGGCGCCGGCGTGCGACCTCACGCCCGCGGGCAATGCAGGCGCGCATGTCGTCCACGGTCCAGGGCTTGACCACGTATTCGTGGGCGTGGCCCTGGTTGATGGCCCGAAGCACGCGCTCGGCGTCGCTGTAGGCCGACACGATCACGCGCACCACGTCGGGAAAGAGGTCGACCATGGCCGCGAGCAGCTCGATGCCCGACATGCCGGGCATGCGCTCGTCGGTGAGCACCATGCAGACGTCCTCGCGTGCCAAGAGGTCGAGGGCCTCGCGGCCGCTCTTGGCCGTGAGCAGCGGGATCTCAGCGCCGAAGTGCAGGCGAAAGAGCGTCAGGTTGTTCGGCTCGTCGTCGACGAACAGGACGGCGGGCTCTCCCCCCTGCTCGCGACGGTCGGCCATTTCCCGGGCCAATCTTGCAGCGGGCTCCGCCCCGCCGACAAGGGTCGTCGAAAAGCGTCTAGTCACTTTTCGACGATCTTCGACGGGCCACCGCGAGAACGTCGGGAAATCCGTGTCTGCGCGGCTGGCATACGGCTTGCGATTGCGTGAGCGGGGCAATGTCTCAGCCAGACCTCGTCAGCGTGATCGAGAGCGCGTACGCCGTTGACGCTCCCGAGCCGGAGTGGCTGACGGGCATCGCCCACGCGGCCCGCGGCGAGCTCGATGCGGGGTTCGGCGTGGCGGCGTGGACGTTCGACGCGCGAGAGGTGTCGCGCGTCCGCGTGCTCGGCACCGCGCTGGCCGGTGACGACCCGCAGGTGCTCGACCGGATGCACCAGTGCAATGCGTATTTCGAGCGGTCCGCCCGCGATCTGCGCGCCGACGTGCTCAGGTTCGGACCCTGTCAGACCTTCAGCCAGGTGCTGGGTGAAGACACCCTGGCCCGGCAGGCCGATGTTCAGGCCGTGCTCCGTCCGATCGGGGCGCGGGACATGCTCGGCGTCATCGGCGCCGACCCGACCGGCATGGGCCTGGGCGTGGGGGCGCTCTTGCCCACGCCCCGCCCGGCGACCCGGGGTGAGGTGCGGCGCTGGTCGCGCATCGTGGCGCATCTCGCGGCGGGCTATCGACTGCGGCGGACCCTGGCCCAGCGCCCGGTGCAGGCGGTGCTGAGCCCCGGCGGGCGCGTGGAGCACGCGGAAGCCGGAGCCAAGGCCAGCGAGGCGCGTGAGGCGCTGAAGCGCGCCGCGTTGGCCGTCGATCGCGCGCGCGGTCGCCTGCGGCGAGAGAACGGCGACGAAGCCCTCGAGACCTGGCAGGGTCTGGTGGCGGGGCGCTGGACGTTGCTCGACCAGTTCGACAGCGACGGGCGCCGGTTCGTCGTTGCGCGTCGCAACGACCCCGAGGCTCCGTTCCCGCTGAACCTGACCGAGCGCGAACGGCAGGTGCTGATCTACCGCGTGCTCGGCCACCCCCTGAAGCTCATCGCCTACGAGCTGGGGCTGGGCATGAGCACGGTATCCGCAGCCCTCTCGCGAGCCCTCACGAAGCTGGGCGCGGATTCGGTGGCCGACGTGATTCGGCTGCTGCTGCCCGGGGAAGCTGCCTGATGTCCAGGTCCGACCTGGTCTCAGTGATCGAGAACGCGTACGACACCGAGAGCCCGGAAGCGGACTGGCTCTTGGGGCTGGCGCAGGCCGCTCGCGCGCATCTGGACGGCGGATTCGGCGTCGTGGCGTGGCTGTTCGACGCTCGGGACCTGACGCGGACCCGGGTCGAGCGGAACGCTTTCGCCGGCGACGACCCCCGCGTTCTGGAGGTGATGGCGCAGTGTAGCGACATCCTGGAGCGCGAGGCGCGCGACCCGCGCGCCACGGCCCATCGCGCGGGTCCGTGCCAGACCTTCAGCGAGGTGGTTCCGGCTGCCAACCATCACCCGGCAGTCAGGCCACTGCTCGATCCCATCGGCGCTCACGACATGCTGGGGGTCGTGGGTGCGGACCCCACCGGGCTCGGCGTCGGGCTGGGCGCGCTGCTTCCGGCGGCCCGGGCCGCCACGCGGCAAGAGGTGCGGCGCTGGTCCCGCGTGGTGGCGCACCTGGCGGCCGGCTACCGGCTGCGCCGCACCCTGGCGGCTCGGCCGGTGCACGCGGTGCTCAGGCCCGACGGGCGCCTGGAGCACGCGGAGGATGCCGCGAAGACGCGGGAGGCGCGCGAGGCGTTGCGCCATGCGGCGCGCGCCGTGGATCGAGCGCGCGGTCGGCTGCGGCGCGAGGACGGCGACGAAGCCGTGGAGACCTGGCGCGGCCTGGTGTCGGGGCGGTGGTCGTTGATCGATCAGTTCGAGAGCGACGGCCGGCGCTATGTGGTCGCGCGCGAGAACGATCCCGAGGCGCCGTTCCCGCCGAATCTGACCCAGCGCGAACGGCAGGTGCTGATCTATCGCATGCTGGGCCACCCTTCGAAGCTCATCGCGTACGAGCTGGGGTTGAGCCAGAGCACCATCTCGATGGCGCTCTCGGCGGCGCTCGCCAAGCTGGGCGTGGCCTCGGTGACCGAGGTGATGCGCCTGCTCATGCCCGGCGGCGAGGCATGAGCGCCGGCAGTGCTCCCCCCAAGGGGTTGCGCCTGTCGCAGCTCGAGCGCGACGGGGAAGAGCTGGTGGTGCTCTCGTATCCGTCGCCACGCCGAGGGCTGCCCGCGGGCCTCAGCCCCGCCGAGATCGAGGTGGCGCTGATGGTCCGCTACGGGCTCAGCAACGCCGAAATCGCGGCGGCGCGCGGGGTGTCGGTGCGCACGGTGGCCAACCAGCTGCAGGGCTTGTTCCGCAAGCTGGGGGTGGGCTCGCGGCTCGAGCTGGCACGCAAAGTCGGCGGCTGACGGGTCCGAGCTTGACCTCGGCGGCGGGCCGATCAAATGCTTCGCACGCGAAACAATTCGCGACGGAGCCGAAAATCGGTGCGTGCTGCCACGAAAACCCAGAGCGCCGAGCAGCCCGAGCTCGACTCGATCGTCGAGGCCATCCTCTACCTCTACACCGAGAGCCGGCGCATCACGAAGGACCTGGCGGCGCGCCACGGGGTGACCGGTCCGCAGCTGGCGGTGGTGAAGATGCTCGAGCCGGTGGGCAAGCTCTCGCTCTCGGAGCTGTCGTGGAAGATCCGCGCCCGCAACAGCACCGTCACCGGCATCATCGACCGGATGGAGCGCGAGGGCCTGGTCGAGCGCCGCCGCTCCGAGGACGACCGTCGGGTGATTCACATCACGCTCACCAAGAAGGGGCAGCGGCTTGCCGGCGAGATCCCGGTCGAGCCGGTGCAGATCTTCCGCCAGATCCTGGCCGAGCTCAGCCCGCGGGACGCCGCCGAGCTGAGCCGCATCTTGACACGACTGGCTCGCCGCGTGCGCGAGCTGGTGCACGAGAAAGGTGGAACCGAATGAGCGCTCAGACCCAAGGCAAACGCGACTCGGACATCTGCGTAGTGACGTGCGCGCTCACCGGCGTGCTCGCCAATCGCAAGCAGTGCCCGGGGATCCCCTATACGCCGGCAGAGATCGGCGAAGAGGCGCGGCGCGCCTACGAAGCGGGTGCGGCCGTGGTGCACATCCACGCGCGCAACGACGACGGGTCGCCGACCTTCAGCCCGGCGGTGTTCGCCAAGATCCGGGAAGAGGTGCGGGCGCGCTCGCCGGTGATCCTCAACTATTCGACCGGCACCATGAGTGACGACGTGACCGAGCAGAGCACGTACATCCGGGAGACCCGGCCCGAGATCGCTGCGCTCAACATGGGGACCATGAACTATTCGAAGTACTCCGAGAAACGGAAGGACTTCGTGTTCGACATGGTCTTCCCCAATACCTACAGCAAGATCATCACCCTGCTGCGGGCCATGAACGAGGCCGGCGTGAAGCCCGAGCTCGAGTGCTTCGACAGCGGGCACACCCACGGGGTCTGGCCACTGGTCGACATGGGGGTTCTGAAGCCGCCGCTGCAGTACTCGTTCATCGTGAACGTGCTGGGGGGCATTCCGCCGCGGGTCGAGTCGTTGCAGCTGCAGGCCCAGCTGGCAGTGCCGGGCAGCGAGTGGGAGGTGATCGGCATCAGCCACGGCCACTGGAAGATGCTGGCCGCGGCGCTGGTGCTGGGCGGGAACATCCGGACCGGACTGGAAGACCACCTCTATCTGCCGAGCGGCGAGATGGCGAAGTCGAACGGCGAAATGGTCGAGACCGCCGTGGGCCTGGTGCGCACCGTGGGGCGCCGGCCGGCCACGGTGGACGAGGCGCGCCAGATCCTGAGCTTGCCGCGGGTGGCGTGATGCAGGCCCGCGAATACAAGACGCTGCTGGTCGCCAGCGATGGTGGTGTGGCCCGGGTCACGCTGAACCGCCCCGAACGCCGGAACGCCATCGGCACGCAGATGGTGAACGAGCTGGTGTGGGCGCTGGACGACGCGAAGGACGACGACGCGGTGCGGTGCGTGGTGATCACCGGCGCCGGCAACGCGTTCTGCGCGGGCGGTGATTTTCAACAGATGACCGCCGGCAGCCAGGCGGGTGAGCTGCCGTTCAAGGGCGACTACAAGGACCTGCTTCTGCGCCTGTGGCGCAGTGAGAAGCCGGTGATTGCCCGGGTCAACGGCCACGCCCTGGGCGGCGGGCTGGGCCTGGTGGCCGCCTGCACCTTCGCCGTGGCCGCCAGCGACGCCAAGCTGGGCACGCCCGAGATCAAGGTGGGCCTGTTTCCGTTCATGATCATGGCGGTGCTCGAACGCCTGATGGGGCGCCGCGCGCTGGTCGAGATGATGCTGAGCGGTCGCCACCTGAGCGGGGACGAGGCAGCCCGGCTTGGTCTGGTGAACAAGTCGGTGCCGCCCGAGTCGCTGGACGCCGCGGTCGCGGAGTACACCGCGATGATCTCTGCCAAGAGCCCCAGCACGGTGCGGATCGGGCTGGCTGCGCTGGCCGACACCGAAGAGCTGGGGCTCGACCAGAAGCTGCCCATCTTGGAGCAGCGGCTGCATCAGTGCCTGGCCACCGAAGATGCGCGTGAAGGGCTGATGGCCTTCCTGGAAAAGCGCGAGCCGCGGTGGAGTGGCCGCTGACCGTGGTATGGAGCGGCGCATGTCGCGACTCGGCGCCGCGGTTCCCGCCCTCTTCTCGATCCTTGCTGCGTGCGGCCCGTCGGCGCGGCCCACGCCGCGGCCCCCGGAGTTTGCGCCGGCCGATCAGGCCAAGTGCCGGGTGAAGAAGAGCTCGGACCGGCCGCTGATCATCGAGTGGCCGTCGTCGGACCGGGCGGCCCTCGAGTCGACGGCCAAGCGCGGCCTGGTGGTCGTGCGGTATTCCGGCTGCGAGATGGAGGTGATGCCCCGCTGCCAGCTGGGCGGGTCGTATCGCTACACCGCCACGACCCGCAAGCTCGAGAAGGTCTCGATCCGCGATGCCGACGAGCTGTATGCGCAGGTGCCGGTCGGCGCCGCGAAGCTCGAGGGCAAGCTCGAGAAGGCCGGCGAGCTGAACGTGTCGATGCACGTGGTGGGGCGCTATGACGCCATCGAGCCAGAGAAACCCGCGCTCGAGGGCGCGTGCGACGGCGCGACCCACGTGGTGACTGCGATGACCTCGGGGGCCTTCGAGTTCTTCGCCGGCGCCGAGGCCTCGGCTGCGGGCGGCGCTTCGCTGGTGGGCGTGGGCGCGGGGGCCAAGAGCAGCGGCAAGAGCGAGCTCTTGAGCAAAGACGGCGACGCCGAGGCGTGCGCTGGAGCGCCCGCCGACGGAAGCGGGCCTCCGACGGGCTGCGGCGCCATCTTGCGGCTCGAGGTCTCGGAGCTGGGCAGCCTGGCCAAGCTGGCCCCCGCGGCGCCCGCTGCGGGCGGCGGCGCGGCTGGCGGGCTCGGCACGGCGGCACCGGGCGGCGCCGTGATCCGCTCGGGCCCCGGCATCGTGCGCCTTCACATCGAGAGCCCGGATCCCGAGGTCGAGCTTCACGGCTACGGCGCGCAGCGCCTGGACAAGGTGGCCGGTGGGTTCGTGGGGCAAGGCGCCAGCACCTTGCTCTGCCGGGCGCCGTGCGACGCGATGATCGAGGCCCGCCTGGGGCAGCCGCTGAAGATCTCGGGCGCGAGCATCCCCGACTCGGCGGCGTTTCAGGTGTACGACAAAGAGGGCGACGTG
>Ga0138256_10001633_pt1 | contig 24214 bp, 16 predicted proteins | sample KNB2016incub_MG_FD_105486 | JGI IMG/M metagenome (GOLD analysis project Ga0138256, IMG submission 105486) | Active sludge microbial communities from wastewater in Klosterneuburg, Austria - KNB2014incub_MG | ecosystem: Engineered > WWTP > Activated sludge > Unclassified | place: Austria...
CCCGTCGGCCTCGTCGCCCCGGACCCCAACCCCCAACACCGCCCGCACCCACGCCCCCACCCCCCGCGCCCGCTCCCCGATCGTCCCGCCTCCCGGCATCGTCGTCATCGCGCTCCCGACGACGAGCACGACGACCACCGCCCCCGCGAACGCCATCGCCCACACCGGCCGCCGCGCCGCCACCGATCCGCGCCGCCACCGAAGCACACGCGCCCGCCCGACCTCGCCCGCGACACGCCCGGCCAGCGTATTCGGTGCGGCCACGGGCTGAAGCAGGCCGCGCAGCGCCGCATCGACGCGCGCGGCCTCGGCGAGCGACGATGCGGCAACGGGCGACGATGCCGTCGACACGCCATCCAGTCGCCGGAATGCCTCCGCCAAGGACTCGTCTTCATCCGTCGATCGGCGTCGGAACATGTCACACCTCCCCATCAGCGGCGTGGGCGCGGTAGCGCGCCCCGAGCCGCTTGCGCGCGCGGAACAGCCGGGTCTCGATGGTCGAGGCGGGCACGTCCAGCAGCGCGGCGATCTCGGCGTAGGTCAGGTCTTCGAGGTAGCGCAGTACGAGGACCGCGCGGTCGGCGGGCGCCAGCGCTTGCAGTTGGCGTTCCAGGTCGATCCGCAGATCGTCGGAGCCGCACCACGCGGACGCGTCGTCGGCGACGTCGAGTCCGAGCGATGCATCGTCCAGCGACAAGGTGCGGACGGCGCCGCCACCGCCGCCGCCGACGCCGTCGGCGCCGCGGGTGCCGCGACCCACGCGACCCATGCGACCCCCGCGCAGCCCGTTCAGCGCGCTGTTCGTCGTCAACCGGCGCAGCCACGGCCAGAGCGGCTCGCCGGGGCAGAAGCGGTCCAGCTGGCGGTGGAAGCGGACGAAGGCCTCCTGCGCCAGATCCTCGGCGTCCGTTCGGTCGCCGCAGAGGTGGAAGCACAGGCTGTAGACGGCGTCCTGGTAGCGCTGGACCAAGGCGCCGAACGCCTGGGCGTCGCCGCTGCGCGCGCGGTCGATGAGGCGGTCGTCGGTGGAGGCGGCCATCGGCGGCGCATTCCTGGCTGGGGCGGGGCGGAGGCCGGTCGGGCGGCGCAGCAGCCCATTGCGTAGCGTCATGACATACAGTACACGCGCGCCGGCTCGATTTCTTGCACCCACTTGCACCCACGTGCGCCCAGGGGTTCACTCCACTCCGGGGCTCAGCCGCCACAACCGTTTCGGCTCCGATTCGCTGCGAACCCGCCGTCACCTCAACCGGTTGCCCCGCGTCCATCCTTCATTGCACACTTCTGCGCTCGGTTCACCGAGCTTCGTGTCCCGTCATTGCGTGCTCGATCGCCGTGTGCTCGATCGTCCCATCCGTCGTCCGTCGTCCGTCGTCCATCCGCCATCCCGCTCCCCTACCTGCAAGGCTGTATCGATGCTCAAGCGCCCCATCGTGGCGGGCGGCCTCGCCGCGCTCGCCCTCGCCTTCCTGCCCGCCGGTCCGCACGCGCCGTCCGCGGCCGCCAATATGCGTGCGGTGTCCGCGACATCCGCCACCGCCGCGACCGCGGCCCCGTCGGCCCTGCCGGACGGCTTCGTCGAGACGCGCGTCGCCGACAAGCTGAACGGTGCGACGGCGATGACGGTCGCCCCGGACGGCCGCGTCTTCATCGCCGAGCAGCGCGGGACGGTTCGCGTCGTCGAGAACGACGTCCTGCTTGCCGAGCCCGTCCTCACGGTCGACACGACCGCCATCGAGGACCTCGGGCTCATGGGCATCACCGTCGGTCCGGACTTCGACGCGTCGCCGTCGCTGTACGTGATGGTGACCGTCGATGCGCCGGCGACGCACAACCGGATTCTTCGCTACAAGCTCAGCGGCAACGTCGCCCCGGTCGAGAGCGCCCAGGTCATCGCCGACCTCGAACCGCTGACCACGCGCACGCGCGTTGGCGGCGGTCTCCACTTCGGCGCCGACGGCATGCTCTACGTGGGCACGGGCGATGACGGCAACGGGGCCAACGCCGCCAGCCTGGAGTCGACCTTCGGCAAGATCCTGCGCCTTGCCCCGGACGGCCAGATCCCGCCCGACAACCCGTTCTTCGCCACGCAGCAGGGCCGCAACCGCGCGATCTGGGCGAGCGGCCTGCGCAACCCGTACACGTTCGCCGTCCAACCCGGCACCGGCCGCATGCTGATCAACGATATCGGCCAAGCCGCGTTCGAGGAGATCAACGACGGCGCGGCGGGCGAGGACTACGGCTGGCCGTCGACGGAAGGCCCGACGTCCGCGCCCGGGATCACCGGCCCCCTCTACGCCTACCCGCACGTCCCGGGCTGCGCGATCAGCGGCGGCGCGTTCTACAACCCGGCCGACGCCTGGTTCCCGCCGTCGTATGTCGGCAAGTACTTCTTCGCCGATTACTGCCAGGGCGAGATCCGCGTCCTCGATCCGAACAACCCCACCGACGTCACCGTCTTCGGCTCGACCAGCGCCCCGGCGTGGCCGATCGACGTTCGCGTCAGCCCGGACGGCGCGCTGTACTACCTGGCGCGCGGTTCGGAAATCGGCACCGACACGGGCGCGCTCTACAAGGTCCGCTACGTCGGCAGCGGCCAGCCGACGATCGGGATCCAGCCGGCCGCCGCATCCGTCGTCATCGGCCGCACGGCCCGCTTCAGCGTCCGCGCCTTCGGGACGCAGCCGCTGACCTACCGCTGGCAGCGGGACGGCGTCGACGTGCCCGGCGGGACAGGCGCCGACCTCGTCGTCGGCCCGGTGCAGCCATCGGACAGCGGCGCGCGCTTCAGCGTGATCGTCGGCAACGGCGAGGGCTCGGTGTCGAGCGATGCGGCGCTGCTGACGGTCACGGAGCGCACGCCGCCGGTGGCCACGATCCTCCTGCCGAACGCCGGCTTCCAGTTCGTCGGGGACGGGCTCGTCACGTTCTACGGCCAAGCCGTGGACGCGCTCGACGCCCCGCTGCCGCCCAGCGCGCTCTCGTGGCGCATGGACCTCCACCACGCCGACCACGTCCACGAGCTCATGCCGACGACGGTCGGCATCGCCGGCGGCACGCACATGCTCGACCTGGACAGCCACCGCAGCCCGGACGCCTTTGTGCGGATCACGTTCACCGCACGGGACAGCGAAGGCCTCGTCACCGTGCGGACGCGCGACATCCAACCCCTGCTCGTCGACCTCGCGCTGACGTCCGATCCACCCGGCATCACGCTGTCCGTGGACGACACGCCGGTCACCACGCCGGCGACCGTTCCGAGCATCGCCGGCGTGCGGCGCACCGTCGCCGCGGACGCCCTCGAGCGCGTCGGCGGCGCGCTGTACGCGTTCGAACGCTGGTCGGACGGGGGCGATGCGATCCACACGACCCCCCCCATGTCGCGGACGTTGACGCTCACCGCGACGTTCCGGCTCTTCGGTGGATCGCTGCCGATCGTCGACTGGGGCGGCGACTACGTCGATGCCGACGCCGCCTTCCGCGGCGCCGACGTGCCCGTCGAGACCGACCTCGATCTCGAACGCGACGGCGTGTACGACGACGAGCGCTGGTCGATCCCGTGGTCGGACGCCACGCCGCTCTCGCCGCCGGTCGATCGGGCCGGCAAGAGCTCTCGGTTTTACGGCGGTCTCCTCATCGAAAGCTACGACCGCCCCTTCGAGTACAAGTGGGCGCAGGTCTGGGCCCAGTCGCCCGTCAAGCCGTTGGACAAGCTCTACTACGGCGCCGGCCCCGGAACGCGCGGCTGGGACCTGCGCTACTGGCGGAAGGCGGACTTCCTCAGCGGCGGCCACGACCGGCGCGTCTCGTTCGACGAGGCCAGCTCGATCGCGCTCGTGAACTACGAGGGCGGCGACGGCGTGCCGCAGAACAATTCCGGTCAGGTGCGCATCGTCGTGAAGGACGGCGGGCAGTGGTTCATCTCGGAGCGCGCCGGAGAACCGGCGAGCCAGACGGCGTCGCTGATCATCACGGACCCGCGGAACACCGGCTGGGCATTGTACGATCCGCAGCCGCCGCTCCGGATCGCCTTCAAGCCCAGGTTCGCCCAGTTTGAACCGCACGTCTTCACTGACATCCAGGCCGTCGGCTACCTCCACTCCAACGATGCCGTCCCGCCGCCCGCCGCCGGCGCCCGCGCCGGATTCACCGTCGAGCGCGTCCACGTGACCGCGCGCCTCGGCGACCCGGCCACCGCCCTGCCGCCCGAGGGTCCGACGCTGGCCGCCAGCACCCCGGCCACGGCACCGCCGACGAACCCGCCGACCGCGACGCCGACGATCACGCCCGGCCCGTCGCCCACGGCGACGCGCACGCTCCTGCCCGGCGAGACGCCCCCTCCCACGGACACCGCCGCCCCGACCGACACCCCGCCGCCCGGCAGCACGACGGCCCGCCCGCCCGCCAGCGTGACGCCCACGTTCACCGTCACGTCGCCCGCGACGCAAACGCCGACCCGCCGTCCGCAAGGCGAGGGCGGTACGGTCTACCTGCCGATCGGCTACCGCCGCGCGACCGTCGCCGGCGCACCGGTTCCGTTGCTGAAAAACGGTCAGCCGGTCCGCACCGGCGTCGCGGAGATCGCGAACATCGCGAACACCGCGAACACCGCGGACGTCGCCCCTGCCGCCCGCGCCGCCCACCACGCGGACGACCGCCGGCCCGTCCTCGTCGTGCTCCGCCCCGTCATCGACGTCGCGCGGCGCGACGTGCCCGACGACGTCGCCATGAAGGCCGTCGCCCAAGCCCAGGACCGCGTGCTCGCCGACGTCGACGCGGCCGACGTGACACTGCGCCACCGCTATGGGATCGTGCCGCTGCTCTTCGTCGACGCCAGCGCGCGCGGCCGTGCGGCGCTGGCCCGACACCCGCTCGTGGCGGCCGTCGAGCCCGATCGTGTGAGCGTGCTGCAGCTCGCCGAGCACACCCAAACGGTCCACGCCGACCGGGTATGGGCGGACTACGGTGTGACGGGGGAGGGCGTGAACGTTGCCGTGATCGACACCGGTGTCGACGCGAACCACCCGGACCTGAAGGACGCGATCGTTGCCCAGAAGTGCTACTCCGTCGAGAGCGGGTGCGGGGTCAACAGCGCCGCGTCCGAAAGCGATGACGCGATCGACCGGAACGGGCACGGCACCGGCATGGCGGGGATCGTTGCGGGCCGCGGCGTCGTGGCGCCGCGCGGGATCGCGCCCGGCGCCGGCATCGTGGCGGTGCGCGTCTTCAACGCCAAGGCCGAGTCGTACATCAGCGACCAGGCCAAGGCGTTCGACTGGATCGTCCGCGAGCGGAGCCGGCTGAACGTCAAGATCGCGAACATGAGCCTCGGCTCGAGGGAAACGTTCACCGGCAACTGCGACCAGTCGGACCCGGTCCGCGCGGCCGCCATCCAAACCGCGATCACGCGTGGCATCGCCGTCTTTGTCGCCACCGGCAACAGCGGGGCCCAGAACGCGCTCAGCGCGCCCGGCTGCCTGTCCAACGTCATCGCCGTCGCGGCGACGTACGACGCCGATCTCGGCCGCGAGCCGGACCGCGGCGAGTTCGGCGGTCCCGACGGCTGCTTCGACGAGAACGCCTCACCGGACACGGTCACGTGCTTCTCGAACATCGGCCGCGGCGTGTCCCTCGTGGCGCCGGGTGCCTGGACGACGGCGCCCAAGATGGGCGGCGGGACGTCGTCGACGGTCGGGACGAGCAATGCCTCGCCGGTGGCCGCCGCGGTCGGTGCGCTCGTGGTGGCGGTAGACGGCAACATCCGCCCCGCGCAGCTCAAGAAGCTGCTCGAGGACACCGGCACGCTCGTCACGGCCAAGAACGGCCAGAAGTACCCGCGCGTCGATGCGCTGGCCGCCCTGATCAAGGCCGGCGCCAAGCCCGTGACGCCGGCCGGACCGACGGTGGTGCCGACGGTGGTGCCGACGGTGGTGCCGACGGCGGCGGCGACGGCGACACGGACACCGGGACCGACGGCCAGCGCGACGGGGACGCCGATCGCCTCGGACACGCCTGTGCCGAGCGCGACGACCGCCGCGCCTACGGCAACTTCGTCGCCTCCGGGTGAGACGCCGGTGCCGACGCGGACCTCGGCACCGGCGACGAGCACGCCTTTCCACGGAGACGGGCCCGGCCCACGCATCTACCTGCCGGTGGCCAGCAACCGCAACTGACGTGTGAGGCGCCGCCCGAATCGGACGAGGCACGTCGCCAAACCGTCTGCGTAGGGGCGGGTCTCAGACCCGCCCGGCCTCGGAAAGGCAAGGTCGGTCGTGTGTCCGAAGAGGGGCGGGTCTGAGACCCGCCCCTACCCGATGCGTAGCGCGATGTCGTTCGCAGATCGAATTGTCGGGCCTCGAATTGTCGGGCCTCGGAGTGTTCGGTCGATGGAGGGTCGTTACCCCACCCGCTCCACTACCACCGCCGTGCTCCCCCCCGTCCCGTGGCACAGCGTCGCCAGGCCGAGGCTCTTGCCCCGATCGGCCAGCGCGGCCAGCAGCGTGACGATCAGCCGCGCGCCCGTCGCGCCGATCGGGTGTCCGAGGGCGATCGCGCCGCCGTTCACGTTCAGCTTGTCGTAGGGCACGCCCAGCTCGCGGTGGAACAGGACGGAGTTCACCGCGAAGGCCTCGTTGTTCTCGAAGAGGTCGATGTCGTCGACCGTCATGCCGAGCTGGTCGAGGAGCTGCTTGACCGCAGGGATCGGCGCGGCGGCGAAACGCCAGCCGGGGCCGGCGGCCCACGTGCTGCCCAGTACCTTGGCGATCGGCTGGAGGCCGTGGGCCGCCACGGCATCGCCGCTGGCGACGATGAGCGCCGCAGCGCCGTCCGTCAGCTGGCTGGCGTTGCCGGCGGTGATCACGCCGTCCGGGTTGAACGCCGGCCGGAGCCTGGCCAGGCTATCCAGCGTCGTGTCGGGCCGGATCCCCTCGTCGCGGTCGACGACGGTCACGCCCTTGCGACCCTGGATCTCGTACGGCGCGATCTCGCCCGCGAACTTGCCGCCATCCGTCGCCGCCGCGGCGCGGCGGTGGGACTCGAACGCCACCTCGTCGAGGTCGGCGCGGCTGATCCCGAACTCGGCGGCCAGGCGCTCCGTCTGATCGCCCATCCGCTCGCCCGTCAGCGGGTCCGTCAGGCCGTCGTGGTCGAGCAGGTCGATCAGCGGCTCGGACTTGCCCGAGATGTACTTGTAGCCCCAGCGCGCCGCCGGCCGGAGCAGGAAGCCGCTCTGGGACATCGACTCCGTGCCGCCGGCGACCATGATGTCGCGCTCGCCGGCCTTGATGTGCGTCACGGCGTTCATCGTGGCCAGCATGGCCGAGCTGCACACCATGTTCACGTGGTAGCCGTCGATCGTGTCCGGGATGCCGGCCTTGATGGCGGCCTGGCGGGCGATCAACTGCCCGTGCCCGGCGCTGACGACGTTGCCGAACACGTAGCCGTCGACGGCCTCGGGGGCGACGTTGCCGCGCGCCAGGGCCGCGCGCATCGCGTGCGCTCCGAGGTCGACCGGCGAGACGTCCATCAGCCCGCCGCCGAACTTGCCGAGGGGCGTCCGAGCGCCCGAGACGATGAATGCTTCCTTCATGGTCCGCTGACTCCTTGTGCGCGTATTCGTTCCTGTGCGCGAATGGTCCCTGTGTGCGAATGGTGAGCGAACGGCATCACGACCGCGCGTCGAGCCATTCCACGAGCGCCGCCGGCAGCGTCTTCTGCACCTTGCCGCTGACGTACATACCGATGTGGCCGACCGGATAGGACAGTTCCTTGTAGTCCGTCGTGCCCACGCGCCCGGCCAGCGCCAGCGACGAGGCCGGCGGGACAAGATGGTCCTGCTCGGCGAAGACGTTCAGCACCGGCATCGTCACGGCCTTCAGGTCGACGCGCCGGCCGCCGATCTCGACCTCGCCGGCGATGAGCTTGTTGTCCTGGTAGAAGTCCTTCAGGAACTGGCGATAGGCCTCGCCGGCCTGATCCGGGCTGTCGAAGATCCACTTCTCCATCCGCAGGAAATTGCGGACCTTCGTCTCGTCTTCGGCGATGTCCAACAGTCCGGCGTACTTGGCGACGTTCAGCTGGAAGGGCTTGAGCATCAGGAAGCCGAGGTTCATGAAGTCGCCGGGGATATTGCCCAGCGCATCGACCATGAGGTCGATATCCATCGGCCGTGCCCAGGCGTTCAGCAGACCGCACTCGGCGCCGCTCTCCGCGTGGAAGTCGACCGGAGCGACCATCGCGATGAGGCTCTTGACCTTGTCGGGATGCAGCGCCGCGTAGCACAAGCTGAACGTGCCGCCTTGGCAGATCCCGAGGACGTGGATCGCCGGCTGGCCCGATCGCTCGCGGACCTCGTCCACGCAGCGGTCGATGTAGCCGTTGATGTAATCGTCCAGCGTCCGCCAGCGGTCGGCCCGGGTGGGGTAGCCCCAGTCGATCAAGTAGACGTCGAGGCCGAGGTCCAGCAGGTTGCGGACGAGGGAGCGGTCCTCCTGGAGGTCGACCATGTACGGCCGGTTGACGAGCGCGTACGAGATCAACAGCGGCACCGGCCGCGGTTCGGCCACGCGCGGCGTGAAGCGGTAGAGCGTGATTCCATCCTCGCTCCAGACCGCCTCCTTGGCCGAGCAGCCGACCGTCACATCGTCGCTGTCGATGCGCGAGAGCGTCTCGACGCCGGCCACGGTCTGGCGGCTCATCTCGGCCAGCTCGCGGGCGAACGTCTCGGGCGTGATCGCGAACACGTTGGGCATCATCGGGACACCTCCTTGTCGGTCGCCTTGCCGGTCGCCTTGCCGGTCGAAGCCCGGCCCGCCGTGCGCGTCGTGGGCTGCGCCGCCGCCATCGCCCGGCGGAGCTCGCGAACCTCGCGCTTGAGGGCGTGCAAACGCCGGTTCGTCTCATCCAGCTCGCTGCGCGACGGGATGTCCGTCATCTTGAGCGCCGTCTCGACGATGTCGCGTTCGCGCAGGCGATAGCGCATCGCCGCGGCCAGCATCGCGGCCTGCGCCTCGGCGTAGCGCGGCGCGCGGAAGGCGTCCTCGAGCGAGCCGTCGGTGGCTTCGGACCAGACGTTCACGAACTCGCGCAGGCTGGTGATCGGCGTGTTCGCCTCGGCCCGCCGGCGGAGCATGTCGACCCCCGCCTGCCCGGACGCCGCCCAGGCTTCGTTCAGGACGACGCTGAACTCGAACACCGCGCGTCGGTAGTCCACCCAGGCCTCGAAGCCGCGCTGCAGCATCTCGGTCGTCTCGCGGGAATAGCCCATCGACGGCGTCTCGAGGAGACGTCCGGCGCTGCGCTCCCATGCGTCCCACAGGAGGCGCGTCTGGCCCAACAGCTCGGAGCTGTCGCCGCCGAAGGCGCGCGAGGCCGACATCGGCACCTCCTTGATCAAGTTCGCCCACGGGCCGGGCAGTCGCTCAAGGGCGGCAAGGTAGCCGGCCCAAAGGCTGTTCACGTCGCCGGGCGGCGTGCCCAGGCTGGACCACGGCACGGCGATCGACTGCTGCATCAGCCGGCCGAACGCATCGAGCTTGGCCGTCGTCTCCTCGGGCGAGGTCGCCGGCGCCGAGAGCATCGACCATGCCTGCTGCATGAGCGCACCGTAACGGAGCATCGTCTCCTGGGTGGCCGCCATGCCCTGGGCTGCGTCCCTGGCCACCGGGTCCGCCCCGGCCGTCCATGCCGTCGTGGTCTGGTGCGCCAGCTGCCGCCACGAGGCCAGCCACGCGTCCGTTGCGCCCGACCATGGCGAAACACCCGGCCACTGCGCTGCGCCCGGCCACGCAGCGCCGGTCGAAGCCGCGCCGGTCGGAGCCGCGCCCGCGGTCTGGGCGCCGGCGGCCGCAAGGTCGGCCCACTGCGACCACATCTGACGCTGGGCATCGACCATGCCCTGCCACATCGAACCGATCCCGTCCTGACCCTCGCTCATGGCGCCCATCCCCTCGACGGCTCGGAGCCGCTCGGTGCCCGGCGCGCACGCCGGCAGTTGAAACGACGATCGGCCAGGGCACGGTGGATACTGTGCCCTGGCCGATGACGATGCGCCTGAAGGCAACCGCCTGTGGCGCGCTGCGCGGATGCGCTTAGTTCTTGCGGGCGGCCTTGGTCGTGTCCACGACGCTCTCGGCCATCTCGCGGCCGGCGGTCGCGAACTCGGCGACCTGCGTCTGCGCGACGCGCGCCTGCGCCTGCACGGCCTTCACGGTCTCCTGGGCCATCGACTGGCCGGCCGTGCTCAGCGTCTCGGCGAGCTTGGTGGCCTGGTGCACGCCGGTCTGGACCTGACCCTGCCACGCTTCGGCGGCCTTCTGGATCTGGGCCTGCTCGCGCTGCGCCAACTCCTGGATGCGGTTCGCCGTGTCGGTGAACAGCAAATTCCACTGCTCGCGCAGCGAAACGAGGGCTTCCATCTGGGCCTTCGTGGCCTCGAGGTTGAAGTGGTTCCAGGCGGTGAGGGTCTCGTTCCACTGGCTCAGGTTCGTCTTGACGGTCTCGGGCATCATCGTGGTCTCTCCTAGGCGTATCGGCACCCCGCGATCCGCAGGGTGGCTTTCGTGTTTCGCCGGCTACGCATTCGTGCCGTACGATGCACAGTCTACCCAGGCGAGTTACACGCCAGTTACAGCGGCCGCACGCGCACGCCGAGAACCCTGCGAATCCGTGTAGGGGCGGGTCTCAGACCCGCCCTCCCGCGCCCCTCACGACTCACGACGTCGATTCGCCCAAATCCCGCCCCCCCAACGCCGCCTCAACCCGCGCCACCTTCTCGTCCAGCGCCTGCAGCCGCGCCGCCACCTCACCCAGCGCGGCCAGCACCGCCGCCGCGTCCGGCGGGCGCTTGTCCTTGTCGGCGGCCGCACCGGTGCCCAGAAACGGCGACCACCACGTCAGCGAGCGCTCGATCTGCTCACCCACCTGCTGGCGTACGGCCTCCGACTTCGCCATCGTCTGGCTGAAGGCGTCGAGCATGTACGTGGCGTAGCCGCTCGTCACGCGCTCCCACAGCTGGAAGCTGTCGGCCAGCGCCTGTCGCTGGTCGTCCGGCGAGCGGTCGGCGACGGCGTTCATCGTCAGCGTCGCCAGCTGGTGCTGCATGAACGCCACCGCGTCGGCGAACTCGGTGAAGCGCGCCTCGGCATCGCTCTGGACGTGCCGAATATGGCCCCGCCAGCGGACGCGCGACTCACCGCCCTCATCCGCATAGAGGTCCTGTGTGAACCGCAGGACGAACGAGGCGATGTCCCCGCCCGCCTCCGTCGGTCGCCGCGCACCGCTTTCACGCTCAGCCATGTCCGCTTCCTCCGAATCACGTCCGTCCGCCGCTTGCGACGCCGGCTACGCCCCCACTCCGAGCCGGACGGAATCGTACACCGCCCGCGTCTGCGGCAGCGGGGCGATGCCGAGCTCGCTCTCCAGCGCCGCCACGCACCGCTCCCAACTGCGGATCGCCAGCGCCCGGTTGCCGCGGGCGGCGTGAGCGCGCATCTCGATCCGCCAGGCGTCCTCCCAAACCGGGTCGGTCGCCAGGACGTGGCCCGTCAGCCGCAGGCTCTCGAGCGGGTTCGTCTCGACGAGCAGCTCCGCCAGCGTCGTCATCGCCCCGAACGCCAGCACCTGCAGCCGCTCGTGCTCGCTGCTCGCCCAGTCGTCATAGCGCCGTTCGGGGAGATAGTCCCCGCCGTACAACGCCGCCGCCGCCGCATAGTGCGCCGCGGCCCCGTCGCGGTCGCCGCCGATCAGCCGGTTGCCGGCCGCCACATGCCCCTCGAGCGCCTCGGCATCGACCCATGCCTCCGCCAGGTCGATGCCGTATGCCGCTCCCCAGCGCCGAACGAAGCGCGGCTCGGCCCGTGCCGCGCGGTCCGGTTCGAGCGCCCGCTGCACGGCGTTCAGCGCCACCTTGAAGTCCCTGTCCCCGGCCGCCGCATCGAGATCCGGCCAGAGCGCGTCGACGATCTGCTCCTTGTCGAGCCGCTTGCGCCGTAGCGTCACGACGAACTGGAACAGCTGGACCGCCTTGTCCCGACCCCAGGCAGCCGGCAGCACCGGCACACCGTCCCGCCAGACGCGAAACGCGCCCAACGTCTGGACGACGAGCGGCACGACCCGAATCGCCGCAGCCAGCGGGTCATCCCGCACGCCCGCCGGATCATCGGGGGACTGCGGTGGGTCGGACGCCTGAACGCTCACGCGGTCGATTGTCGTCGCCGATCCGACCACGCGTCAACCGCCGCATCCGCCACCGCATCCGCCACCGCGGCAGCCACCGCGTCGACTGGCGCAACGGCCGTCGCGTCGACGGGCGCATCGACGGCCGCGCCAACCACCGCGTCCCGCTCCGTCAGGACTTCGCCCGCGGCCGTGTGATCCTCGGCCGCCCCGGCGACGCTGCGTCCACGATCACGGCGTGCGCCGCACCGACGTCCTCGAGCACGGCGGCGAGCGCGATCTCGCGCGGCCAGCCCTCACTGGCCAGCGTCCATGCTGCGTCGAGCGTCTCGGCCGTCCAGGCGTCGTCGCCGGCGCTCAGCCTGGCCAGCGCGGCGTAGGCGGTGCGGAAAGCGGCCAGGCGGTCGGGCGTGGCTGCAGCGGGCAGGGCGCGCTCGACGGCGCGAACGGCCAGCTTGAGGCGGGTCTCGGGCAGAGCCATGTCGTACTCTCCCTGGATTGCGAGCGGCGTCGTCCCCTGGGCGATCCAGGCGAAGCGGCCGGTCCGGTCGACGCGGTCCATCCGGCCGACACGCCCGACAGCGTACCCCGTTCGCCGCGTCGTGGCGCGTCCGTTTCCCGCCGCGCGCCCGCCGCGCAGCCGACGCTCGGCGGCGTCGCATGGCGCCCGACGACCGCATCCGGGTCGCAACCAGGCCGCATGCATGCCCGACAGAGACGACTGGCGCGGCTTGCCATGAGCGATATAATCCCGCCGGTTCCCCCGGGGCGGAGCGTGGTGGCCGCTGGCCGCCGGCCGATCCGGAACCGCGATGCCCGGTCGCCCATGCGCGCGGCGTCGCTATGAATCCCCTCCAGGAGGCTTGACTTGATGCGAAAGCGTCTACTCATCGCAGTGGTTGCCGCAGGCGCCATGATGTCGTTCGGCGGACGTGCGAACGCCGCTCCGTTGACCGACACCACGTACACCGTCAAGGGCGGCGACACGCTCTCGGGCATCGGCTCGCGCTGCGGTGTCGATTGGAAGAAGATCCAGACGGCCAACCGCTTGGCCAACCCGAACCGGATCGCCCCGGGCACGACGTTGAAGATCCCCGGCTCCGCGGCGTGCACCAGCCCGAAGCCCGCCGCACCGCGCCAGGCACCGGCCCAGCCGCAGCCGGCCGCCCCGGCCGACCCGAACGCCCCAGCGGCGCCCGTCGCCGCCGCCCCGGTCGCCGCAGCGCCGGCCGGCTTCGGCTACGGCATCCAGATCCACGCGCCCGACGGCGACCAGCGCGCCGTCGACGCCGTCTCGGACATCGGCTTCAACTGGGTGAAGCAGCAGGTCGAGTGGTTCCGCTACGAGGGCTCGCCCGGCCAGGCGAACTTCGCCGGCCTGGACAACCTCGTGAACCAGGCGAACGCCAAGGGCATCAACGTGATGTTCAGCGTCGTCAAGGCGCCGGACTGGGCGCGGGCGGGCAACTCGGATCGCAGCGTCGCCGGCCCGCCGGCGGACCCGAACACGATGGCCAGCTTCCTCGGCCGCATGGCCGAGCACTTCCGCGGCCGCGTGAAGGCCTACGAGGTCTGGAACGAGCAGAACCTGCACTACGAGTGGGGCAACGAGCCGCTCTCGGCCGGCCGCTACGTCCAGATCCTGTGCGCCAGCTACCGCGCGATCAAGGCCTCCGACCCCGGCGCCGTCGTCGTCAGCGGCGCGCTCACGCCGACCGGCGTGAACAACCACCTGGCGATGGACGACGTGAACTACCTCAGCCAGATGTACGGCGCCGGCCTGCGCGGCTGCGCGAACGCCATCGGCGCGCACCCGTCCGGCTACAACAAGCCGGCCACCGCCGGTGTCGGCTGGTCGGCGCCCGGCAAGACGGACTTTAGCGGCCACCGCTCGTTCTACTTCCAGGGCACGATGCAGGCCTATCGCAACGTCATGGCCCGCAACGGCGACGGCGGCAAGAAGATTTGGGCCACCGAGTTCGGTTGGGCGTCCGTCGAGAACATGGGTGCCGGTCCGGCGCCCGGTTACGGCTACGCCGCCCAGAACAACGAGGGCGAGCAGGCACAGTATCTCGTCGACGCGTTCAACATGGCGCGCAGCTGGGGCTATGTCGGTCCGATGTTCGTCTGGAACCTGAACTTCGCGCCCGTCGCCGGCAACGCCGACGAGAAGGCCGCCTTCAGCATCGTCCGGAACGACTGGGCGCCGCGCCCGGCGTATCACCGGCTGAAGGGCATGTCCAAGTAGGTCGGAACTGCGAAGCCGTCGTTCGGTCGTCGCCGGTCTCGGCGTGAAGCCCGACGACGGATCCATCCACGACCCCTGATCATGTTCCATCCACAACGGCCCGGCCCAGCGCTCCCCGCTCGGCCGGGCCGTTGTGCGTCGCCCGCCCGCCGCGTCGCTGCCGTGCGAGTGCGGCGATCCGCGCTCATCGCCGCCGCGCTCGCCTGCGCGACGTGCGCCTGCCGCCCGGCGGCTGGCCCGACCGCACCGCCCGACCCCTACGCCGACGTCTCTCGCCCTGCCATCGCGCCCCTGCCGCCCGGCGTCGCCGAAGCCCTGACGGCACCGACGACGATCCCGGCCGCCGCGCCCGCCTCGGCGCCCATCCCCTTCGTCCTCCGCCCAGCCGCCGCGCCGCCGTCCGGGGAGCCGCCGCTCGGCGCCGGCCGATGGTCGCCCGACGGCAGGCACCTCGTGGCCTATACGCAGGAGTCGGGCGCTGCCGGCGAGGCGGCGATCGGGCGCGTCTGGATCGTCGACGCGGGCGCGGCCGCGTCGGCCGTTGATCCCGCGGGCGCCGGCGTCGCGCCCGCCCCACGCTGGACGGCGGACAGCGGCGACGTCGTCGGCGCGGCGGCGGAGCAGGGCTTGGCGACGTGGCAGGCGGATGGCTCGCTGCTGCTGGCCCGGGAAGCCGACCCGATCGTCGATGCGGCGGGCGATGTCGTTCCATCGGCGCCGCCGGCGCGCAACGGCAACCCGCCGGCCGATATGCTGGCCGGCATCCCGGCCGACGTGCGTCGCGGCATCCCGCCCGATGCCTGGGCGTGGCGGAGCGATGGCGGGCCGGCCGCGACGGTCACCGGCAGCGGCAGCGTTTGGCTCTTCGACCCCGCGGCGGATGGACCGGCCCGCGAGATCAGCCGGCTGGTGTTCGAGGCCGGCGATGCGGGCGCGGACGGGGCGGACGCGGACGGGGCGGGCGACGATGTCGGGGCCGCCGGGGCCGCCGGGGCCGCCGGGGCCGACGACGCCGACACGGCCGACACCCCCGTCCGCCCGATCTGGCTCGCCGACGGCCGCCTGTTCGTGCCGCGCCCAGCGCGCATCGGCGCCGAAACGGCGTCGCCCGTCGTCGACTATCCCCTGATCGACCCTGAGACGCTCGCCATCGAGCCGGCGACGGTGTGGGCGGGAATGCCCGCCAACCCGGCGACGCCGCCCGACGGCCGGGCGTTCGTCGCGCCCAACCGCATGACGCTGCTCGTCCCGCGGGTCGTCGTCGATCCCGGCGGCCCGGCGCTCGCCGGCGCCCGATTGGCGCACGTCGACGGCACGCCGCCGACGGACATCCAGCCGATCGGATCGCCCTTGTGGGCGCCCGACAGCAGCGCGATCGCCTACCCCGAGGCCGGCGCGCTGTTCGTGTACGACATCGCGTCCGGCCAGACGCGCCGGCTCTTCGACGGGGGAGCCGAGGATGTGTGGTGGTCACCCGACAGCCGGCGGCTCGCCGTCGCCACGGTCGATCGCGGGCTCGTGCTCGTCCAGCGCGATGGAGCGCTCGCGCCGACGCGCGTCCTCGGCGACTTCGACGGGACGTTGCCGCCGAGCTGGTCGGACAGGGGGGAACGCATCGCCGTCGCGTCGCGCGGCGTGGACGGGCAGCGCGGGCTTGTCGTCATCGACCTGCCGGCGCCTTGATCGGCGCGGCCGGTCCAGGACGGTCATGTATACTGCCCCGCCGTGAAGATGCCCGACGAACCGTCCGACCGACGCCGCCAGCCCCTCGGCTGGCTCGTTCCCGTCGTGGTCGCGGGGCTGTTCGCCGGCATGTCCGCCGGTTGCGACGGCCGATCGGACGAGGCACGTGATCGCGATGCCGTGTCCGAGGCGGCGCTCGGACTGCCCGGCGACGGATCCCGCGCCGAGGCGCCGCCCGGCGTTCGCCTGGTGCTGGCGATCGAACCGCAGATCGGCGACGCTCCGTTGACCGTCGAGTTGCGCGCAGTGCTCGAGGGCGATCTCGAGGAACCGGACCGCTACCGGTGCGCGACGGCGGCGTTCGCGCTGGGCGACGACAACGTCCAGCTGATCCCGCCACCCGACGACTGCACGGACGACGTGCAACGGGACTACGCCACGACGCATACCTACGCCGCCGCCGGAAGCTATCGCGCCTCCGTCCGCCTCATCGCCCGGCCCGTCGCGCCGAGCAAGCCCGTCCAGATCCTCGTCCGCGGCCCAACGCCGACCGCGGCGCCGCTGGCGGCCAACCCCGGCCCGACGATCGTCATCGCCACCACGGAGCGCGAGCGGCCGACGGAGCGGGCCCCCGCGCCGGACGACACGAGAGCGGCTGACACGGCGCCTGAAGACACCCCGCCGCCGCCGTCGGCGCGACCGACGCGCACCGCGCGCACGCGCACCGCCCGCCCGCCCGCAGCCACGCGCCGCCCGTCGACGGCGGTCGCCCAGGCGCCGGCCGCCGTGGTGACGGCACCGTCGTACCCGGCCGGCACGGCGACTGGGCCGACCTCGTCCGTGCGGATCCCTCCTGCGTGGACCCGAATCGTTCCGACCCCACCAGGAATGCTCGCCGTTTTGCCCGCCGATCTGTACTATCTGCACGGTGATCCGCCGCGGCTGTGGCGCCTGCCGGCATCGGGCGACGAGCCCGAAGCCCTCGACCTTCCGGACGAGGTCACCGATCAGTACACCGTCTCGTCGATCGGGTTCATCGCCCGCCACCGCGACCGCACGATTACGGTCCAATCGCCGACCGGCGGCGAGAGGACGTTGTTCGAACCGGACGGCAGCGTGTGGGGGCTGGCATGGTCGCGGGACGGCCACCAGTTGGCGTACAACGTCGGCGGCAATCGTCGGCTCTTCGACGTCGTGACATACAGCGAGCGCGATCTCGGCTTGGTCGGCGGCACGGCGCCGATGGCTTTCTCACGCGACGGGAAGTGGCTGCTCGAGGGCCTGGACAACGGAGCGCTTGGCCTCGTGGAGATGGCGACCGGCAAGGATCAACGCATCCCGCTCGACGAAGGTGTCGGGGGTAGGGCCGGCTGGCTGCCCGATCGCAACGTCCTGTGGTCGACGGGCATGGGATTGCGCTTCGTGACGGTGGACGACCCGCTGACGATCACGCCGGTGATCGAGCCGGACGTTCAGACATCGACGGCGCTCGTCCGGTCCGATCAGCAGATGCTCGTCCTGGTCGGACGGGAGCTTGGCTCCGTCCTCGCCCGGATCGACCTGACATCGCCGTCGATCAGCGCCGAGATCGTCGGTGCGCACATCGCCGTGTCGGCGGGCGCCGACATCGCATGGGCGCCGGATGGCCGAACGATCGCCGTCGCCGGAGAGAAGGGCCTGACGCTCGTCGACCCGGCGACGGGTGCGCGCGTGCCGCTGATCGACGGCCCGACGCGCGACCCGACCTGGGTGATCGGCAGTCGGTAGGGCGGACCCGTTTCGAGCGGCAGCGCGGGATCGATATCGAGGAGGAGGACGAACACATGCGCACCCGGATCGCCATCAACGGCTTCGGGCGGATCGGACGACAGCTCGTGAAGGCAATTCACGAGCGCTACTGGGACGCTCTCGAGATCACGGTGGCGGGCATCACCGACCCGCACATCACCGAGCACCGGGCGATGCTGCTCAAGCACGACAGCGTGTACGGGGTGTTCGACGCCGACATACAGGCGGTCGTCGAGGGCCGGACGAACGCGATCCGCGTCGACGACCAGACGTTCGACGTCGTCGGCCGCAACCCGTACGGCCCGGTGCCGGAGTGGAAGCGCTGGGACGTCGATCTCGTCATCGAGGCCACCGGCTACTTCAAGACGCGCGAGCAGAACCGGCTCCACCTCCTGGCCGGCGGCAAGCGGATCCTGATCACCCAACCGGCCAAGAAGCCGGACATCACGATCGTCCGCGGTGTGAACGAGGCGGCGTTCGACCCAGATGCCCACAAGATCGTCTCCAACGCCAGCTGCACGACGAACGCCCTGGCGCCCGTGGCCAAGGTGATCTACGAGCGCTTCGGCATCCAGCACGCCCTCGTCTCGACGATCCACGCCTACACCTCGTCGCAGGTCCTCCTCGACCACGCCGGCAAGGATCCCCGCCGCAGCCGCGGGGCGGCGCTGAACATCGTCCCGACCACGACCGGCGCCGCCAAGGCCGTCGGCGAGGTGATCCCGGCGCTCGCCGGGCGCTTCCACGGCTCGGCGCTCCGCGTGCCGACGCCCACCGTCAGCCTGGCCGACTTCACCGCCCTCGTCGATCGCCGGCCGAGCGGCGTCGACGAGGTGAACGCCGCGCTCCGCGAGGCGGCAGCCGGCGAGCAGCGCGACGTGATCGGCGTCGTCGATGTGCCGCTGGTCAGCATCGACTTCACCGGCGACCCGCGCTCGAGCATCGTCGACGCCCCGGCGACGCTCATCCAGGGCGATTTGGTCAAGACTGTCCTGTGGTACGACAACGAGTGGGGCTACAGCTGCCGCGTCGCCGACATGGCGTTCTACATCACGCAGCGCGCGCGCGGCCGCTCGCACGACGACGTCCGTGCCGACATGATCGCGCGCGCCCCGCGGGCCGCGCTGGCGATGGCGACGGAGGTGGTCGCATGACCCGCAAAGCACGCGTTGCGATCTACGGCTTCGGCCGCACCGGCCGCCAGGCCTTCAAGGCGATCTGGGAGCGCCACCGCGACTCGATCGAGGTCGCGGCGATCGGCCTCGCCAACCCCGACGACGCCAGCGCGGCGGCGCACCTCCTGCAGTACGACTCGAACTACGGCCGCTTCGGCCCGCACGTCAGCGTCCACGACCATACGCTCCACGTCGACGACGTGCGCGTGCCGTTCGTCAGCGCCGCGCGCCTGGCCGACCTGCCGTGGCGCGCGCACGGGATCGACATCGTCATCGAGGCGACGGGCCAGTACGAGGCCGGCGCCGAGGCCCGCGGCCACGTCGAGGCCGGCGCGGCGCACGTCGTCATCACCGCCCCGAGCGATGACGCCGACTGCACGCTCATCTACGGCGTCAACGAAGACCACTTCGACCCGGCCGCCCACGCCACGGTCTCGTCGGGCTCCGACACGACGAACGCGCTCGCGCCGGTCCTCATGGTCCTCGATGCGTCGTTCCCCCTGAAGAACGCGATGTTGACCGCGGTCCGTGCGTACACGAACGCCCAGAAGCTCGTCGATTCGACGGACCAGGACCTCCGCCGCGCCCGCTCGGCCCCCACCAGCATCGTCCCGACGACGACGCGCGCCCCCAAGGCCATCGCGCACGTGCTGCCGGGCATGGCCGGCAAGATCAGCGGCTACGCCGTTCGCGTCCCGGTGCCGACGGTGTCGTTCCTGGAAGTGACCGCCCAGTTCGATGCGCCGGTGAGCGTCGATGCGCTGAACGACGCCTTCCGCGCCGCCGCCCGCGGCCCGCTCGGCCGCGTCCTGGCCGTCTCCGACGCCCCGCTCGTCTCGACGGACTTCCGCGGCAACCCGAACTCGGCCATCATCGACGCGCCGTTCACGATGGCGATCGGCCCGCTGGCCAAGATCAGCGCCTGGTACGACAACGAGTACGGCTACTCGAACCGCGTCGCCGACGTCGTCGCCTACATCGCCCAGCGCACGATCGGCACGCCGCGCAACGGCTCGGGCGCGTGATGGCCGGCGGTTCCTCGCAACCGGGCGCCGGTCTCCCGACCTCGACCTCCCGACTGCCGACCCTCGACGACCTCGATCCGGCCGGCAAGCGGGTTCTCGTGCGCGTCGACTTCAACGTGCCGCTGACGAAGGACGGCGCGGTGGCCGACGACACGCGCATCCGCGCCAGCCTGCCCACGATCCGCGAGCTGCTCGACCGCGGCGCAGCCGTCATCCTCATGAGCCACCTCGGCCGGCCGAAGGGCCACGATCCGGCGCTCCGCATGGCATCGGTCGGCGCCGCCCTCGCCGCCCTCCTCGGCCGGCCCGTGCACACGATGGCGGCCGTCACGGGGCACGACGTCGAGGAGACCGCGCGCCACCTCCGGCCCGGCGAGATCATGCTCCTCGAGAACCTGCGCTTCGATCCGGGCGAGGAGTCGGACGATCCGCGCCTCGCCCAAGATCTGGCGGCGCTGGCGGACGCCTACGTCAACGATGCCTTCGGCACCGCCCACCGCGCCGCGGCCTCGGTTGTCGGCGTCGCCCGCGACCTGCCGGCGTACGCCGGACGACTGATGGCCCGCGAGATCGCGGCGCTCGGTGCCGTCACGTCCAACCCGGAGCGGCCGCTCGTCATCGTCACCGGCGGGGCCAAGGTCTCGGACAAGGTCGCCGTCCTCGACCACCTCGTCCCGCTGGCCGACGCGATCCTCGTCGGCGGCGGGATGGCGAACACGTTCCTGGCCGCGCGCGGCGTCCCGATGGGCGACTCGCTCGTCGAAACCGCGGCGTTGGCCGACGCTGCCCGCATCGCCGCCGCGGCCGGCGACAAGCTCGTCCTGCCGGTGGACCTCGTCGTCGCGGACGCCTTCAGCGCGGAGGCGAACACCCGCGTCATCGCGCTCACCGACGCCGCGCGCGACGACGTCGATCCCGACGCCGCCGGCGGCGTCCCTGCGGCCGGCATCGACCCCGGCTGGCGCGCGCTCGACATCGGCCCGGCCACCGTCGAGCGCTTCCGGCGCGCGCTCCTGGGGGCGCGAACCGTCGTCTGGAACGGGCCGATGGGCGTTTTCGAGCTCGCCCCGTTCGCCGCGGGCACGTTCGCCATCGCCCGCATCCTGGCCGACCTGCCCGACGCCCACACCGTCGTCGGCGGCGGCGACTCGGCGGCGGCGGTGCATGCTGCGGGGCTGGCGGACCGGATCGGCTGGGTGAGCACGGGCGGCGGCGCGACGCTGGAATTCCTCGAGGGGCGGATGCTGCCGGCGGTGGCGGCGCTGCTCGGGCAGTAGGTCCGAGCCACCATGCGCGTTCTCACGTCCGACCACGGCGCCCCGCTCGGCGACATCGACAGCGTCCGCTGCGCGCGCGGGGCCGGGAACCCGTGACGACGGACGCTTCGCCGCGCCCGGACCTGACTGGCGTCCGCATCGGCTTCATCGGCCTCGGCGTCATGGGTGCGCCGATGGCCGCCCACCTCCTCGATGCCGGCGCCGACCTGACCGTCCACACCCGCACCCCGCAGCGCGCCCAACCCCTCCTCGACGCCGGCGCCCGGTGGGCGCCCTCACCCGCCGACGCCGCGCGCGACGCCGCGTTCGTCGTGACGATCGTCGGCTTTCCCGAGGACGTCGAGGCCGTCTACTTCGGCCGGCGCGGGACGGCGGCTGCGCCGACGGGCGGTGCCGGCATCCTCTCGACCGCCGCGCCCGGCGCCGTGCTCATCGACATGACGACGAGCCGTCCGGCCCTCGCCCGCGAGATCCACGCGGCCGCCGCCGCGCGCAGCATCGCGGCGCTCGATGCGCCGGTCAGCGGCGGCGACGTCGGCGCGCGCGCCGCCACGCTGTCCATCATGGTCGGCGGCGACGCCGACGCGTTCGAGCGTGCCCGCCCGATCCTGGCGGTCATGGGCCGCCTGGTGGTCCGTCAGGGGGCCGCCGGATCCGGCCAGCTGACCAAGCTCTGCAACCAGATCGCCATTGCAGGGACGATGTTCGGTGCGCTCGAGGCGCTCCTGTTCGCGCGACGGACGGGGCTCGACCCGACGACCGTGTTGACGTCGATCGGGGCCGGCGCGGCGGCCAGCTGGACGTTGCTCAACCTCTACCCGCGCGCCGAGCGGGGCGACTTCGCGCCGGGCTTTGCCGCACGCCACTTCCTCAAGGACCTCCGCATCGCCCTGGACGAGGCGAGCGACGCGGCGCTCGATCTGCCGGGCCTTGCGCTCGCCGAACGGCTGTACGGTCGCATGGTCGAGGACGAGGGCCGCGGCGACTTCGGGACGCACGGCCTCCTGCTCACCCTCATGGGGTCGTGAGCTCAGCGCGCCTTCCGACCCACCGCGTCCCACCCGCTCCCCCGTGCCTCGCGCCGCCCGCGCCGGCCCGCGCCGGCCGCCACGCGCGCGTCGATCATGAACAACGCCTGCCAGACGACGTCGATCGCCCGCAGCCGCGCCAGGCGACGCACCGCGCAAGCGATCGGTGCCCGTAGCGAGCGTCGAGCGTCGCGCCGCACACCGCCGCCGGACGGACCGTCCGTACACCCATCCGTCCGCTTGTCCGGCTGCCGACTCGACGGCCCGCCCGACCGCCGCCGCAACACGGCGAGCGCCGGTCGCTGGACGAGGGCATCGTACAGCCGCCCGAACGGGAATCCCCAGCCCGCGAGCCGCTCGACACCGAGCCCGGCATCGCCAAGCAGCCGCTCCAACGCCGCGGCGTCGTACCGCCGTCGGTGCCCGGCCGCCCGGTCCGCCGCCCCGAAGCGTGCCGCACCGGCCGGCACGGTGATGGCCAGCGCGCCGCCGCTCGCCAACACCCGAGCGATCTCGCGCGCCGCCGCAACGTCGTCCACCACGTGCTCGAGCACCTCGCCGCTGACGGCCCCCTGCACGGATGCAGCGGCCAGCGGGATCGCAGCGGCATCGGCGACGAAGACGTGGGTCGGCGCCGCTGTGCTCCTCCGGGCACGGCCGCGCGCCGCGCGCGCTCGCTCGAGATCGGCGTCGAAGGCAAGCACCGTCCCGCCGAACGCCGCCCCCCCGAACCCGCCGTCGCCGCGCTCCCGCGCGCCGCCAAGGGCCAAGGCGAGCGCCCCGTCGCCGCAGCCGACATCCAGGACTGCCGGAAAGCCATCCCGCGCGCCGGCGATTGGGGGCGTACCGTCGATCAGCCCGGCCAAGTGCGCCACGCGCCATCGCTGCCGCGGGCCGATGCCCCGCCGTTCCGCCCGATGCACGGCGACGGTCTCGGCCAGCGCCGCGCGGAGCACGGTGCCGAGGCGATGCGCGCTGAAGCGTTGCTCCCATGTGGTGCGCCCGGCGACCGCCAGGCGCAGGCGCTCGTCCGGCGCGGCCGCCAGGCGGGTCAGCGCCTGCGCCAAGGCCGCCGGATCGCCGCACGGCACGGCGACGATGTCCTCGCCCGGCCTCAGGCCTTCGCGCAGCGCCGGCGTGTCGCCGGTCACCACCGCGCGGCCGGCCGCCAGCGCCGCGTACACTTTGTACGGCACGACGCGCGCCGTCTTCGGCCGATCGGCGAACACGCCGAGGCAAACGTCGGCGCCGGTGATGTGCGCGCGGATCAAGTCGTCCGGCGGCAGCCAAGCCGGGACGAAGCGGACGCGCGCGAGCGCGAGGTCGCCCGCCAACCGCTCGGCCGCCGCCTGCGTCTGACCGAGGCCGACGAACGTGAAGTCGATCGCCTGGCCGCGCAGCCGGTCGGCGGCCTGCAGCATCACCTCGACACCGTGCAGCGGAATGAACTGGCCGAAGTACACCACCGAGAGCGGCGTCCCGGGGCGCGGCGCATATGCCGGCGTCGCGTCGTGAAAGATGCGGGGTGCGCCGACCGGGATCGTCAGCGCGCGTGCCGCGTCGAGCCCGAGGTCCTTCACCCAGGCCGCGGCGTGCGCAGCGGTGTCGACCACCACCTGATCGGCCAGCACGAACAGTTCGCGCTCGATGCGCTCGAAGACGGGTAGCCGCCAGGCGCCCTTCGCCAACCCGCGATCACGCACCGTCTCGCCGAGCGAAACGAGCGGATCGAAGACCAACGGCGCCTCCAGCCGATCGGCCAGCCGGCGCGCGATCGGGAGATCGACCAGGCCGGTGGCGCCGACCCAGACGA
>Ga0138256_10001634_pt1 | contig 24207 bp, 21 predicted proteins | sample KNB2016incub_MG_FD_105486 | JGI IMG/M metagenome (GOLD analysis project Ga0138256, IMG submission 105486) | Active sludge microbial communities from wastewater in Klosterneuburg, Austria - KNB2014incub_MG | ecosystem: Engineered > WWTP > Activated sludge > Unclassified | place: Austria...
GAATCGCTGCGCGAAACCGGCGCCGAGATCATCCTGGGCAACACCTTCCATCTCTACTTGCGCCCCGGCCTGGAGGTGATCGAGGCGCACCACGGCCTGCACCGGTTCTGCGGCTGGAACGGGCCCATCCTCACCGACTCGGGCGGCTTCCAGGTGTGGTCGCTGGCCAAGCGCCGAAAGATCACCGAGGAGGGCGTGACCTTCGCCTCGCCCACGGACGGCGCCAAGGTGTTCCTCTCGCCGGAAGTGAGCATGCAGATCCAGCGCGTGCTCGATTCGGACATCGTGATGATCTTCGACGAGTGCACGCCGTACCCGGCCACCGAGCCGGTGGCGCGCACGTCCATGGAGCTGAGCCTGCGCTGGGCCGAGCGCAGCAAGCGCGCGCACGAAGGCAACGACGCGGCGCTGTTCGGCATCGTGCAGGGTGGCACCTGGACCGAGCTGCGGGCGCGTTCGGCCGAGGGCCTCAAGGCCATCGGCTTCGACGGTTATGCGGTGGGCGGCCTGGCGGTGGGCGAACCGGCCGAGGAGCGCGACGCCACGCTGGCGGCGCTGTGCCCGCTGTTGCCCGAGGACAAGCCGCGCTACCTGATGGGCGTGGGCAAGCCCGAGGACATCGTGGAGGCGGTGGCGCGCGGGGTGGACATGTTCGACTGCGTGATGCCCACCCGCAACGCCCGCAATGGCCACTACTTCGTGCGCGGCGGGCAGGTGCGCATCCGCAACGCGCAGTACGAGAAGGACCTGCGCCCGATCGAGGAAGGCTGCACCTGCTACACCTGCGCCAGCGGCTACACCCGCAGCTACCTGCGCCACCTCAACCGCTGCAACGAGATCCTGGCCTCGATGCTGGGCACCATCCACAACCTGCACCACTACCAGCAGCTGATGCGCGACATCCGCGTCGCCATCGAGGCTGGCCGTTTCCAGGCTTTCCGCGAGGCCTTCCACGCCGCCCGCCTGGCCTCCCCCGACGCCTGACCGCCCGGCTTGTGTGGGAGGGCCTTCAGGCCCGATGTTTCCGGCCGACAGCCATCGGGCCTGAAGGCCCTCCCACAGGGGGCGCCGGTCCGGGTGGGGCGGGCTGTGGCATACTTCGGGGCTTGATTCCCTGTTGAGACGGTAAAGCCATGTCCCTGCTCGATATTCTGGTTTCCCCCGCGGCCGCCCAGGCCGCCGGCGCCGCCCAGCCCAACCCGCTGATGAGCCTGCTGCCGCTCATCATCCTGTTCGTGGTGTTCTGGTTCCTGCTGCTGCGCCCGCAGATGAAGCGCGCCAAGGAACACCGCGAGCTGCTGTCGAAGCTTCAGAAGGGCGACGAAGTGATCACCAGCGGCGGCATGGCCGGCCGCATCGAAGACCTCAGCGAAAGCTTCGTCACGGTCGAGATCGCCGACAAGGTCAGCGTCAAGGTCCAGCGTGGCGCCATCACCGCGGTGCTGCCCAAGGGCACGTTGAAGTCCGCCTGAGCCGTCCCCATCCGAATCACACACGGCCCTGACGGGGTCGCAAACGGTTGTCGCCCATGCTTCAGTACTCCAGTTGGAAATACGTCGTCGCCGCGCTGATCATCGCGCTGTCCGCCTTCTACTCGCTGCCCAACCTCTACCCCAAGGACCCGGCGGTGCAGATCGCCGCCAACCGCGGCGGCGTGGTCGACGATGCCCTGGTGCTGCGGGTGCGCGGCCTGCTCGACAAGGGCGGGGTAGAGGCCAAGGCCGTGGCGATCGAGGGCGACAGCCTGATCGTCCGCCTGCCCAACGCCGACCAGCAGACCAAGGCCACCGACGCCATCCGCGCCGACCTGGGCGACGACTACACCGTCGCGCTCAACCTCGCGTCCACCGTGCCCGCCTGGCTGGAAGCGGCCGGCGCCCGGCAGATGTCGCTGGGCCTGGACCTGCAGGGCGGCGTGCACTTCCTGCTGGAAGTGGACCAGAAGGCCGCCATCGAGAAGCGCACCAATGGCTTCGCCGACGAGATCGCCACGGTGCTTCGCGACGGCAAGTTCGCCTACACCAGCGTTTCGCGCACCCCGGCCGGAATCCTGGTGGAGCTTCGCGACGCCGGTGACATGGCCAAGGTGCGCACCGCGATCACCCGCGACGCGCCCGAACTGGAGCTGGTGGAGGTGCCGGGCGCGCCCAACCGCCTGCTGGCGCGCATGACCCCCACCCTGATCAAGACGATCATGGACGGCGCCATCGAGCAGAACCGCAACACGCTCGACAACCGCATCAACAGCCTGGGCGTGGGCGAACAGGTGATCCAGCGCCAGGGCGACAGCCGCATCGTGGTGCAGTTGCCCGGCGTGCAGGACACGGCCGAGGCCCGCAACCTGATCGGCGCCACCGCCACCCTGGAATACCGCCACGTGGTGGACTACGGCTCGCAGGCGGCGCAGGCCGCCGCCACCGGCGTGGTGCCGCCGAACGCGCGCCTGTACTACTCGCGCGACCTGGGCGCCGACGGCAAGCCGCGGCCCATCCTGCTGTCGCGCCGCCTGATCGTTTCCGGCGACCAGCTGGTCAACGCCACCTCCAACCCCGACCCGCAGGGCGGCGGCCCGGCGGTGCAGATCGAGCTCAACAACGCCGGCGGCAACCGCATGCTGGCGCACACGCGCCAGAACGTGGGCCAGCTGATGGCTGCGGTGTACATCGAGTCCATCCCGGAAGTGAAGAAGGTGGACGGCAAGGACGTGCTGAGCTTCCGCGTCACCGAGGAAGTGATCAACGCCGCCACCCTGCAGGGCGTGTTCGGCCGCAACTTCCAGACCACCGGCCTGGACAGCCAGGAAGAGGCCACCAACCTGGCCCGCCTGCTGCGCGCCGGTTCGCTGGCCGCGCCCATGGTGATCATCGAAGAGCGCATCATCGGCCCCAGCCTGGGCGCCGAGAACGTGCAGCGCGGCCTGCAGGCCGTGTTCTGGTCCTTCATGTTCGTGCTGGCTTTCTTCCTGGTCTATTACAAGACCTTCGGCATGGTCACCAACCTGGCCCTGCTGCTGAACCTGCTGATGGTGGTGGCCATCATGTCGGTCATCGGCGCCACGCTCACGCTGCCCGGCCTGGCCGGCATCGCGCTGACGGTGGGCCTGTCGGTGGACGCCAACGTGCTCATCAACGAGCGAATCCGCGAAGAGCTGCGCAACGGCAACACGCCGCTGTCGAGCATCGCCAACGGCTACGACAAGGCCTCCGGCACCATCACCGACGCCAACACCACGGCCCTGCTGGCCGGCGTGGCGATGGCGGTGTTTGGTTCGGGCCCCATCCGTGGCTTCGGCATCACGCTCATCATCGGCATCCTGACGTCCATGTACACGGCCGTTTCGGTGTCGCGCGGCATCGCCACCCTGATCTACGGCAAGCGCAAGAAGCTCGCCGCACTTTCGATCTAACCGCAATTCGCAGGAGGCGGCGTGGAACTTTTCCCGTCCAACAGCAATGTCAATTTCATGCGGCTGCGGCACGTCACCCTCGGGTTGACGGCGTTCATCTGCGTGTCGGCCCTGGTGCTCCTGGCGACCAAGGGCTTCAACTTCGCGCTTGATTTCACCGGCGGCACCGCCACCGAGCTCAAGTTCGAGCAGCCCGTGGACGTTGAACAGGTGCGCGAGCGCCTGGAGGCGGCCGGCTTCGAGGGCGCGGTGGTGCAGACCTTCGGCTCGGGCAACGACATCGTCGTTCGCCTGCAGCCCGAGGAAGTGGTCGAGGGCAAGCCGGCGCTGACCGGCGAGCAGGGCGGCGCCGCCATCCTGGCGGCGGCGCAGACGGCCGACAACCCGGGCGTGGTGCTGCGCAGTGACTTCGTGGGCCCGCAGATCGGCAACGAGCTGGCGGTCAACGGCATCTACGCGGCGCTGTTCGTGGCCTTTGGCTTCCTGGCCTACATCTGGGCGCGGTTCGAGCTCAAGTTCGCCATCGCGGCCATCATCACCACGCTCACGGACGTGCTGGTGGTGTGCGGCTGGTTCGCGCTGACGGGCCACGATTTCGACCTGACGGTCCTGGCGGGCATCCTGTCGGTGATGGGTTTCTCGATCAACGACACGATCGTGGTGTTCGACCGAGTGCGCGAGAACTTCCGCACGCTCAACAAGCTCGAGCCGCGCGAGATCCTCAACCGCTCGGTCAACCAGACGCTGTCGCGCACCATCATCACTTCGTTCGTGGCGTTCCTGACGATCCTGGCGCTGTACGTCTACGGCGGCGCTTCGCTGAAGGGCATGGCGGAGGCGCAGCTGATCGGCGTGGTCTTCGGCACGCTGTCCTCGATCTTCGTGGCCTGCCCGCTGCTGCTGGCGATGGGCGTGAACAAGCAGGACCTGATGCCCAAGGCCCGCGACGACATCGAAGCAGAACTCGCCCGCCGTCCCTGACTGCTTGCGGCTTCCGTTCCAAATCAAAAGGCCCGCTTCGGCGGGCCTTTTGCTTGCCTGGGGCGCGTGCGCCTTGCGCACGACATGTCCCGGTACGGCGAGCGCCGCCCCACCCACCGGGCACCCCTGCCCGGCGTCTTGCTAACGCCATCCATGGCAGCAAACGCCGGCCGTTCCGGGCATCCTGCCCTCCACTTCAGGGGTGCCCGGTGGGTGTGACGTCGCCCCGATCGGCGTGGGCACTCCGCAACAAGATCAACAGCGAGCGCATCGCCCCGATGGTGCCCAGCGCATATTCTGCAGCTGACGCGGCATCATTACCGTCAATGACGCGAAGCAGTCATCGGGGCTACGGTTTCCGGTGGGGGGGTAACTACCAATGGCGGCTCGGCCGCCTCGAGGTTCAAATGCACGTAATCGCTGGTGTTGATCTTGCATGGATGGGTTCGCGAAATCCGACCGCCATTGCCACTGGCAGGGTCGAGCATCGAGCGGTGGTAGTTACCTCTGTTGTAGAACGGCTCTACGGAACGCAATCTGTCATTGATGCCTTGGATGACGTAGTTGACCTGCATGGCATCGCAATCGATGGTCCTTTGATCATCAAGAATCAGACCGGCCAAAGAATATGTGAGCGCGAGCTTGGCATGACCTACGGCGGGAGAAAGGCGTCCTGTCACACGTCAAATCTCGATAGATTCCCAGATGCAGCTGGAACGCAGTTGTCATCACATCTGTCTCGTGCCGGATTTCAACACCTCTCATCGCCGGAGGGTAGGTGGCAACTGGAGTGCTACCCGCATCCTGCCCTCATCGAAATATTTGGTTTGCGAGAAAGGTTGGCATACAAGAAGGGAACTGTCCTTCAGAAGCGATCCGGCCAGATTCGGTTGGCCAATCTGATTTGCTCGCTGGGCGAGTCGGAAGTCATGTGCCTTCGCGTTCCTGATTCCTTTCAGTACTTCATGGACGAGCAACGGATCAGCTTACTGCGAGGGGATCAGCTGAAACACAACGAGGATGTCCTCGATGCCATTGTCTGCATGTACATTGGGGCTCTGTACCAGTCAGGCCAGGATCACACAGTCTTTGGCACAACCATGAATGGTTATATCTACGTGCCGACAAAGCAGTGTCTTCCGGAGGCAGGAGGACTGGGTTGACCATCCGTTATTGGCCGAGAGGCGACATTGGCGCGAGGCTGTGCTTTTGATCTTGCTGCGGTGTGCCCATGTCGATCGGGGCGACGTCACACCCACCGGGTACCCCTGAAGTGGAGGGCAGGAGGCCCGGAACGGCCGGCGTTTGCTGCCATGGATGGCGTTAGCAAGACGCCGGGCAGGGGTGCCCGGTGGGTGGGGCGGCGCTCGCCGCGCGGCCCCATGTCGTGCGCAAGGCGCACGCGCACCCAGCGGGTCAGACCGAGAAGGCGGCCGCGTAGTTGGACGAAACGATGGCCTTTTGCAGCGTGTCGCTGATCTTGAGGTTGCCGGCCACGATCTGGCCCGACATCAACAGGCGGTCGCTGGCGCCGCGGAAATCGCAGACCCGGCCGCCGGCTTCGCGCACCAGCAGCATGCCGGCCGCGATGTCCCAGGGCTTCACGCCAGCCTCGAAGTAAGCATCGGCGCGGCCGCAGGCCACGTAGGCCAGGTCCAGCGCCGCCGAACCCGTGCGGCGGATGTCCTCGGCCTCGCCCAGCACCGAACGCAGCGCATCCAGGTGCGGCGCCAGGCGCGTGCGTTCGCGCGGCGGGAAGCCCGTGATCAGCATGGCGCCTTGCAGGTCCTTGCGCTCGCCGATGCGGATTTTCTTGTCGTTGAGCACCGCGCCGGCGCCGCGCGAAGCGGTGAACAGCTCGTTGCGCAGCGGGTCGAAGATCACGCCGTGCGTCGGTTCGCCGCCCTCGCACAGCGCGATGGACACGCAGAAGTGCGGGAACCCGCGCAGGAAGTTCGAAGTACCGTCCAGCGGATCAATGACGAAGGTGTAGCGCCCCGAGCCCATCGCCCCCGACTCCTCGCCAAGGATGGCGTAGTCCGGGAAGGCGCGGCGAAGCTCGCGTATGATTTCAGCTTCGGCCTGGGAATCGACCTCGCTCGCGTAGTCCTGCTTCGATTTCTCGAAGACGCTCAGGCTGTCGAGCTTGCTCATGTGGCGCAGGATCAGGTTGCCGGCCGAACGGGCCGCCTTGACCATGACGTTGACGACAGGTTTCTGCATATGCCCGTCCAAAGACCGCTGGATTGTGAGAAGAACCGGGTGCCGGTCGAGCCGGCGCGGCGCAAAGGATAACAGGTTGGCCTGATTCAGGCCTCTAGAAGCTGATGACTACCCCCATAGACAACCTCCGCATCGTCCTGGTCGGCACCCAGCACCCGGGCAACATCGGCTCCGCCGCCCGGGCCATGAAGACCATGGGCCTGTCCGCCCTGCACCTGGTGGCGCCCGAGCGCTTCCCCGACCCCGAGGCCAACACCCTGGCCGCCGGGGCCGACGACGTGCTGGCCGCCGCCCCCGTGCACGCCGACCTGGACGCGGCCCTGGCCGGCTGCCACTTCGTGCTGGGCACCAGCGCCCGCCGCCGCCACGTGCCCCTGCCCGAGATGAGCCCGCGGGAAGCCGCCCGGGCCCTGTTCGAGGCGGCCGGCCGCGGCCCGGTGGCCCTGCTGTTCGGCCGGGAGCGCACCGGCCTGGAAAACGAGGAGCTGCAGCGCTGCCACGCCTCGGTGGGTATTCCCACCGACCCGGGCTTCAGCTCCCTCAACCTGGCCGCGGCGGTGCAGGTGCTGGCCTACGAGCTGCGGCTGGCGGCCCTGGACGCGGCGGCCGGTGGCCTGGCCTCGGGCCGGCCCATGCCGCCGGTGGAGGCCGAGCCGCCCGCCACGGCGGACGAGCTCGAGCGCTATTTCACCCACCTGGACCAGGCCCTGCACGAGATCGACTTCCACAAGGGCAAGCCGCCCGAGATGGTGATGCAGCGCCTGCGCCGGCTGTACCTGCGGGCCGGGCTGGACGCCCGCGAGGTCAAGATCCTGCGCGGCATCCTGGCCGAGGCCCAGCGCATGGCGCGGATTGCACGCGGTGGCCGAGCCTAGCGCCGCCACGGCCGGACGCATACAGTAGGGCAGCCCCGCCGATGAGTCCCCCCGTGACGCCAACCAACAAACGTGCCGTCCCTGGTGGTGTCCGGTACCTGCTGCTCCTGCTGCTGCTGATGGCCGGCGCCGCGAATTCCGCCGACGGCGTGCTGGTGCTGGGCCGCATCAGCGACGACCCGCGCCGCCACTACGAACAGCTGCAGCCGCTGCTCGATTACGTGGTGCCGCGCATGCGCACCGTCGGCATCCGCGAAGGTCGCGTGCTGATGGCACGCGACACGCAGCAGATGATGAGCTACCTGCGCCGCGGCAAGGTCGACTGGGTGACCGAGACGCCCGGCACGGGCCTGCTGCTGGCCGACCGCGCCGGGGCACGGCCCCTGCTGCTGACCGAACGCGCCGGTGCCCGCGAATACCGCTCGGTCATCTTCGTGCGCCGGGACAGCGGCATCACCGAACTCTCGCAGCTGCTGGGCCGCACCATCGCCTTCCAGTCCCCTTCGTCCACCAGCGCCTACCTGGTGCCGGCGCTGACGCTGCGCCAGCAGGGCCTGCCGCTGTCGCTGATGGTTTCGCCGCTGGAAGGGCGCGACGCCAGCAGCGTGGGCTACGTGTTCGCCAACACCGACGCCAACCTCGCCGCCTGGGTGCACAAGCGCCTGGTGGACGCGGGTGGCTTCAGCGACCAGGACTGGGAGTCGCTGCAGCGGGTGTCGGAAGTGTTCCGCCGCGACTTGGTCGTCATCCACACCACCGAACCGGTGCCGCGCGCGATGGAGCTGGTGAGCGCCGGCCTGGAGCCCGCCGTCGCCGACCGCCTCAAGCAGGTGCTGCTGGGCGCCAGCACCGACCCGCAGGCGCGCGACGCGCTGCGCCAGTTCTTCCGCACCACCGGTTTCTACGAGGCCGACGCCAACACCCGCGCCCAGCTCGAAGACCTGCGCCGCGGCGCGCGTGAAATCCGCGAGGCGCTCGAGTGAGGCTGCCCGTCCGGCTGGGCCTGCGCGGCGAACTGCTGCTGATGCTGGTGGCCACGATGCTGGTCGTGGTGGTGCTGTTCGCCGCGCTGTGGCTGCACGAGAAGCGCAGCAACCACGATGCCCGCGAACTCAGCGCCACCGCGCTGCGGGAAATGTCCCGCGAAGGCCTGCTGGTGCGCGGCCAGACCCTGTCGAGCCAGCTCGCCGAGGCCGCCACCAACCCGCTGTACTACCTGGACCTGGCCAAGCTGGGCGAACTCGCGCGCGCCGCGCTGCGCCAGCCCGACGTGGTGTACGTGGTCATCCACGACGCCGACGGCCAGGTGGTGCACGACGGCTCGGGCGACATCCCGGCCTTCGGCCAGCCCATGTCCGACACCATGGCCTTCGATGCGCTGGCCGCCACCGGCGTGCACGCGCAGTGGAGCGACAAGCTGCTGGACGTGGCCAGCCCCATCCGCATCGGCGACCAGCGCATAGGCGGCGTGCGCGTGGGCCTGTCGCGCGACGGCGCCACCCGCCGCGAGAGCGAAATGCTGGTGCCCCTGGGCGAACGCCTGCAGGCGGCCAGCAACGAGCACCTGGCCTGGATCGTGGCCCTGCTGGTGGCGCTGGCGGTGATCGCGCTGGGCGCGATGTGGCTGCTGCAGCGCCGCGTGGTGCAGCCCATCCAGGGCCTGGTCGAAGCCGCGTCGCGCATCGAGCAGGGCCGCTACGCCGACGTGCGCGTGCACTCCGACCGCCAGGACGAAATCGGCGAACTGGTGCGCACCTTCTCGCGCATGAGCGAAAGCGTCGCCCGCCATGACCGCGACATCCGCCGCATGGCCTACACCGACTCGCTCACCGGCCTGTCCAACCGGCTGGCCTTCCGCGAGGCGCTGGATGACCGCCTGCTGACGCTGCAGGCGTCCAGCGGCGAGCTGGCGCTGCTGTTCGTGGACCTGGACGACTTCAAGCGCGTCAACGACACCCTGGGCCACGAGGCTGGCGACGAAGTGCTGGGCCAGCTTTCGATGCGCATCCGCCTGGCGGTGGAGCGCCTGGGTGGCGCCGGCGCCGAGATCGCCCGCTTTGGCGGCGACGAGTTCATCGTGCTGTTCATGGCCGAGGACATCCGGTCCAGTTCAGGCCACCTGGCCGAGTCGATCATCGAGGAAGTGCAGCGGCCGCTGGTGCTGCGCGGCCGGCAGGTGTTCCTGGGCGCCTCGGTGGGCATCACGCTGTTCCCGTTCGACGCCGCCAGCGCCGGCCAGCTGCTCAAGAACGCCGACATCGCCATGTACCAGGCCAAGGTCGCCGGCAAGGGCTGCTACCGCTTCTACAGCAAGGCCATGGACCAGGCGGTGGAGCGCCGCGTGCAGCTGGAGGAAGAGCTGCGCGGCGCCTGGGACCGCGGCGAACTCAGCGTGCACTACCAGCCCATCTACCGCCTGGCCGACCGCCGCCTGATGGGCGCCGAGGCGCTGTGCCGCTGGCAGCATCCGCAGCTGGGCGTCGTGCCGCCGTCGGTGTTCATCGAAGTGGCCGAGCAGAGCGGCCTGATCGAGGCCCTGGGCCGCAACGTGCTGGTGCAGGCCTGCCGCGATGCGGCCGAATGGTCGCAGCCGGGCCAGGAGCCGCCGTTCGTGTCCGTGAACATTTCGCCGCGCCAGCTGCGCACCGGCGACCTGCCCGACGTGGTGGCCAGCGCGCTGGCCGCCACCGGCGTGCTGCCGCGCCAGCTGCACGTGGAGCTGACCGAAACCGCCGTGCTGGGCGACGAGGTGCAGGCCAGTGCGCTGCTGTCGCGGCTGCGCGCCACCGGCGTCAAGGTCTGGCTGGACGATTTCGGCACCGGCTTCTCGGGCCTCAGCCACCTGCGCCGCGTGCCGGTGGACGGCGTGAAGATTGACCGCAGCTTCGTCGCCGACGTGCTTCGCGATCCGGACGACCTGGCGCTGACGTCGGCCATCATCGCCATGGCGCATTCGCTGGGCATCACCGTGGTGGCCGAAGGCATCGAGGCCGAGGGGCAGTACGAAGTGCTGCGCGAACGCGGCTGCGACCAGGGCCAGGGCTTCTGGCTGGGCCGGCCGGTGTCGGCGGCGGACATCCTGCGCAGCTTCCACGAATAGCCGGCGCCGCGCTCAGGCCACGAGCTTGCCGATCCAGACGGCGATCTGCCCCGAGAACACGCCCACCACCGCCAGCTGCACCAGCCCCGCCGCCCAGGCGATCAGCATCAGCCGGCCGTCGCGCTCGATCAGCGCGATGGCATAGGCCAGCAGCACCAGGCCGAACGGGTAGTTGGTGGCCGGCAGCGGCAGCGCCAGCAGGAAGCCCAGAAGCACCAGCATCAGGCCGGTGAACGTGCGCGCGGCGGGGTGGTCGATCGCGGCTTCCATGCGCGGGCGGCTGACCTTCTCCAGCCAGCCCAGCAGGCGCGCGGTGCGGTCGCGGAACTTCACCATGCCCGGCCGGGACAGCGGCCTGCGGGACAGGAAGCCCGGCACCCAAGGGTGTTCCATCTGCGCCAGCAGCTGCAGTCCGATCAGGCTCACCAGCGGCCCGCTGACGGCGCCGGCGCCCAGGGGCAGGGGCACGAAGGCCGGCAGCACGCTCATCAGCAGGAAGACGCCGTAGGCGCGGGCCTGGAACCGGTCCAGCAGGCCGCCCAGGGTCAGCACCTGCGCCGGGTCGCCGTCGGCCAGGGCGTGCAGCAGGGCGCGGGTGCTGATGTCTGGGCTCATGCGTCGGCAGTCTGGCGGGGCCCTGCTTTATCCGGCCTAAACCCCTTCGGGGTCGGCCGATTCGGGCAGCCGGCCGATCAGCAGCTTGTCGATGCGGGCGCCGTCCAGGTCCACCACCTCGAAGCGCCAGCCGCGCCATTCGAACAGCTCGCCGGCGTGCGGGATGCGGCCGAAGCGCGCGACCACCATGCCGGCGACCGTGTGGTACTCGTGGTCGTCCTCGCCGGGCAGGGTGTTGAGTTCGAGCAGTTCGCGCAGGTCTTCGGTGGACAGGCGGCCGTCCACCAGCATGGACCCGTCGGCGCGGGTGACCACCATTTCCTCGTCGGCGCCGTCCTCGCTGGCCTGGGCGCGGCCGAGCACGGCGCCCAGCAGGTCGTTCACCGACACCATGCCTTCGATCTCGCCGTATTCGTCCACCACCATGGCGATGGACTGCTGTTCCTCGCGGAATATCTCCATCAGCTTGAGCGCATGGGTGGACTCGGACACGAACAGCGCCGGGCGCAGGTCGGCGAACAGGTCGGCGACGCCGTCGGTGCCGGTGCCGATCAGGCCGGCCAGCGCCTTCACTTCCAGCACGCCCAGCACGTCGCTGTCGTCGTTGCGGTACACCGGGTAGCGCGCGTGCCGGGTCTCGCGGATGGTGGCCAGGTTTTCCTCGACGCTGGCCGCCGCGTCCAGCCACACGATGCGCGTGCGCGGCGTCATCAGGCCGGCGCTGCTGCGGTCGCCCAGGCGCAGCACGCGGTTGATCATGTTGCGTTCGTCGGCGTCAATCACGCCCTGTTCGTGGCCCTCGGCCACCAGCATGCGGATTTCCTCTTCCGACACCTGGTTGTCGCTGCCGCGGTTGAGGCCCAGCAGGCGCAGCAGGCTGCGCGTGCTCAGCGACAGCAGGTAGACGAAGGGCGTGGCGACCAGCGAGATGATGTTCATCGGCAGCGCCACCGCGCTGGCGATGCGCTCGGGCGCCAGCAGCGCGATGCGCTTGGGCACCAGTTCGCCGATGATGATGCTGAAGTAGGTGATCAGCGTGACCGCCACGCCGGTGCCGATGCCCTGGGCGAGCTTCGCGTCCAGGCCCAGCGGGCCCAGCGCCTCGGCCACGCGGTTGCCGATGCTTTCGCCGCCGTACAGGCCGGTCAGGATGCCGATCGAGGTGATGCCTACCTGCACCGTGCTCAGGAAGCGCTCGGGGTGTTCGGCCAGCTCCAGGGCGGTGCGGGCGCGGCGGCTTTCCTGGGCCATCTGGCGCAGCCGGGCCTTGCGGCTGGTGACGACCGACATCTCGGAGATGGCGAAGAAGCCGTTGCACAGGATGAGCAGCAGGACCAGGGCGATTTCGAGGGTCATGGGCCGCCGGGCAGGGCCGGCACGAGCTTCCGTTCAGGGGGTGGAGGAAGCCAGCACTATGCCACACCACCCCCGGGACCCCTCCCGGAGCGGGACGGACCGCGTCGCGGCGCGGTAATATTGCCGTCACATTTCCCCCGGCCGGGCCCCCGGCCACCCCGGAGTTCCGCATGTTTTCCCTCCAGACCATCTTCGGCAAAGGCGACAAGTTCTACGGCCTGCTCGAGTCCAGCGCCGCCGCCGCCCGCGAAAGCGCCCGCGCCCTGGGCGAGCTGCTGGCCACGCCGCCGGCCCAGCGGTCCCTGGAAAAGTTCAAGCTGGCCCGCCAGCGCGAGAAGGGCCTGGCGGCCGAGATCAGCCAGGAGCTGGTGAACACCTTCGTCACCGCCCTCGAGCGCGAGGACATCGAGGCGCTGTCCAGCGCCCTGTACAAGATCCCCAAGGTGGTGGAGAAGTTCGCCGAGCGCTACACCCTGGCCCACGAGCGGGTGGGCGACGTGGACTTCATTTCGCGCGCCGCCATGCTCGAGCGCGCCTGCGTGGTGCTGGAGGAAATGGTGGGCCTGCTGCGCAAGGGCATGGCCCTGGAAACCACCAAGGGCCTGAACGACAAGCTGCAGGCCATCGAGGCCGAGGCCGACCGCCTGATCCTGGAGCTGTACCGCGACACCTACGCCCACGAAACCGACCCGATGCGCTACCTGATCCTCAAGGACCTGTTCGAGATCCTGGAAAAGGCCATCGACCGCTGCCGCGACGCCGGCAACGTGATCTACCACGTCGTGCTCAAGAACGCCTGAAGCCATGACCACCGCCCTGGCCCTGGTCCTGGTCGTCATCCTGACGGCCCTGGTGTTCGAGTACATCAACGGTTTCCACGACACCGCCAACTCCATCGCCACCGTGGTGGCGACCAAGGTGCTCAATCCCACCCAGGCCGTGGCCCTGGCCGCCGGCATGAACCTGATCGGCGCGCTGGCCGGCACGGCCGTGGCCAAGACCATCTCGTCGGGGCTCATTGACGCCGAAGTGGTGGAGGTCACGTCCCAGCTGATCATCTGCGCGCTGTCGGGCGGCATCATCTGGAACCTGATCACGTGGTGGTTCGGCCTGCCTTCCTCGTCCAGCCATGCACTGATCGGCGGCCTGTGCGGCGCGGCGCTGGCGGCGGCGGACAACAGCTTCGACGCGCTCATCTGGTCGCGCGCGGCCGAGGACTGGACCAAGAGCCAGGGCATCTTCTGGAAAGTGGTGGTGCCCATGATCAGCTCGCCGGTGGCGGGCTTCACCCTGGGCCTGCTGATGATGGGCGCGCTGATGGCCATCATCAGCGCCATGAACGGCGCCGGCGGCTGGATCGCCCGCATCTCGCGGCCGCGCTGGGTGAACGCGCTGTTCGGCAAGGCGCAGATCGTCAGCGCCGCCTACATGGGCTTCGCCCACGGCACCAACGACGCGCAGAAGACCATGGGCATCATCGCCCTGGCCCTGATCGGCGCCGAGGCCTCGGGCACGCTGGACAACCTGCCGGGCTGGCTGGCCTTCATGCACCCGGGCGACAGCGAAGGCATCGAGACCTGGATCGTGGTCACCTGCGCGGTGGTGATGGCGGCGGGCACCGCCGCGGGCGGCTGGCGCATCATCAAGACCCTGGGCCACAAGATGGTGAAGCTGCACCCCATCCACGGCTTCGCGGCGGAAACCAGCTCGGCCACCATCCTCACCCTGGCCGCGCATTTCGGCATGCCGGTGTCCACCACCCACAGCATCTCCACCGCCATCATGGGCGTGGGCGTGGCCAAGAACCCGCGCGCGCTGCAGTGGACCGTGATCCAGAAGATCGTCTGGGCCTGGGTGCTCACCATCCCGGCCGCGGGCCTGATGGCCTACCTGCTGCTCAAGGGCGTGATGGCGCTCGGTTGGGGCTGACGCTCGCTTTCCGTGGGAGGGCCTTCAGGCCCGACTCTGTTCGGGAACAGCGTCGGGCCTGAAGGCCCTCCCACATAGCCCCGGTCAGAGCAGGTCGCCGCCGGCCGAGAGCATGCGCTCCATCTGGTCGCCCAGGCCGCCGATTTCCAGCACCAGGCGGTCCACTTCGGCGGCGTTGAGGGTGTCGTAGGGGCGGTTCTCGCACAGCTGCAGGTAGGGCACCGAATCGAGTTCGCCCAGGGCCAGGTAGCCCACGCGGCTTTCCCAGTTGAAGGCCAGCATGCGGCGGGCGTCTATGCCGGTCATCGGCGCGATGACCGTGCTCACGCGCAGGTAGGGGCGGCTGTCCTCGCCGACCATTTCCGACAGGAAGATGCTCTGGTGCCGGCGGCCCTGGGACAGGGACAGCTGCACGCAGGCCAGGTAGGGCTCGCTGGCCGTGAGCTTGTACTTGCCCTGGAGGTGGGCGCGGATCTGTTCGAAATTCTGCATGGCGAAGGCAAAAACCGGAGGGAGGGTTATCCTAAACCCGCATGCCCGGAAAGCCTAACGCCACGACGCCCGCCGAACGCCGACGCCTGATCCTGGGCGCGGTGCGGGCGCTGGCGTCCGGCGAAGTGGCCGGCTACGGCGAAGTGGCGCGCCGCGCGGGGCTGCCGGGCTGCGCGCGGCTGGTGGCCAAGGTGCTGTCCGCCGGCGACGAGCCCGGGCTGCCCTGGCACCGCGTGCTGCGCTCGGACGGGCGCGTGGCGTTTCCCGCCGGGTCGGAAGCGTTCGACGAACAGGTGCAGCGCCTGCGCGCCGAGGGCGTGCGGGTGGAGGCCGGGCGCGTGCGCGGCCAGCGCGCGGCGCCTACCCTGGATGAAATGCTGTGGGCGCCGCCCGAAGGGCCGCGGCCGCCAACATCGCCCGGCCCCCGTCTTGGCGCGAAGCGCCCCGCGCGGCCGGGCCGGCCACCCGGTCAGTAGTCCCGTCGCAGCTGGACCTGCTCCATTTCCTTGCGCAGCGCCCGGTGGAACCACTCCGGTGCAATCCAGGTGTAAGCCGCGAACGCCAGCCAGACGACCCGCAGCACGTCGGCGACATCGTCGCGGCCCATGTCCACCGCCAGGATCACCGTGACGCGGTAGACCATGAACATGCCCAACAGCAGCAGGATGGTGCGCGTGCCGCTGCCCGAGCTGACGAACGACTGGAACCGCCACCACAGCCCGGTCCAGAAGCTCTCGCGCGCCTTGATCGCGCACAGCAGGGCCAGCGCGCCCGCGTCCATGGGGTCGAGCTGCAGCGCCCAGAAGGCGTGCTCGCGCGCCTGCCGGGTCTGGCCGCGCGTGAGGTCGCAATGGCCCAGCAGCACCAGGCTGGCCACGTGTTCGGGGTCCAGCGCCAGGCCTTCGGCCGCCCGCGTGGCGGCGGTGTCCACGTCGCCGCCGGCAAACGCGATCTCGCCCGACAGTGCCAGCGCGTCCGGTTCATCGGGTGCCAGCGTCATCGCGTGGGCAGCGTGTTCGGCGGCCTGGGTGGACTTGCCCCAGAAGTGGTAGAGCCGCGCCAGCTGGATCTCCACGTCCACCGAACCGGGGTCGAGCGCGCGCGCCGTGAGCAGGTGGCCTTCGGCTACGGGGAATCGGCGGTCGGCGCCGGCCACGGCCGCGGCGGCCAGGTGTGGGAACACGCCCTCGGGGTCGAGCTCGAGGCTGCGCTCAGCCTCCAGCCGCGCCGCGTGCAGGCGCTTGCGCCGCACCAGGCAGATGGCCAGCAGGGCGTGCGCCGGGGCATGCTCGGGATCGGAGCCCAGCAGGTTGGCCAGCGTGTCGATGGCGTCTTGCACCTGGCCGCGGGCCAGCTGGTCGTGCGCATGGTTGAAAAGGCGGAGGCTTTCCATGTGCGGGCTCAGTCCAGGACCAGAATGAGCCAGCCGCTGTCCAGCAGGCCGAACAGCCAGGGTTCGATGAAGATGCCGGCCACCGCAAGCAGGATGCCGTTGCGCGGTACGCCGCCGAAGTGGGTCCACAGCTGGAAGCTGCGCGACTGCAGGTGGTAAACCGCAAAGCCCATGCCCAACTTGAGCAGGGTCACCGACAGCACGGCCAGCTTCACCTGCACGCCAGCGATCCAGCCGGCCTCGCGCGCCTGCACAATCAGCACCAGCAGCAGCAGCGACCCGAGCGCCGCGGTCGCCAGCGCCAGCCATTCCCGGCGTCGGGTGGGGCTGCCCAGCGCGATGCCGTTGAGCACGTACCAAGGCAGGGCCAGCCACAGCCCGCCGAGCATCAGCCCGAAGAAGGGCCACATCGGGTCCACCACCAGGTGTTCGAGCTTCGACGGCGAAGGTTCGTCGGGAATGACGTAGCGCGCGCCGCTCATGCGCGCTCGCCGTTGTTTTTCAGGAACTCGAGCACTTCGTCGTATTGGCCACCCTGGTTGGCATAGCGCGCGTGGTTGCGCGCGCTGGTGAGCCACTCCAGCGTGGTGGCTCGCGTTTGCGCCAGGGCGCTGCGCAGATGCGCCTGGGTGAGCGGCTGTTCGCGGCCTTCGGCCATGGATGCCTCGATGGCTTCGTCCACCGCGGTTTCCACCAGGTTGCGCAGGTCGGCGCCGGAGTAGCCGGGCGTGCGGCGCGCGATGTCGTCCAGGTCGAGTTGGCCTTCGATGGGGCGATCCTGCAGTTCGCCGGCCAGGATGTCGCGCCGCGCGGCCTGGTCCGGAGGCGGCACGAACAGCACGCGGTCGAAGCGGCCCGGGCGCCGGAACGCGGGGTCCACCGACCACGGCACGTTGGTGGCGCCCAGGATCAGCACGCCGCTGTTGGCCTGCGCGAAGCCGTCCAGTTCGGTCAGGAACTGGCTGACCAGCTTGGCCGAGGACGCTTCGCGCGAATGCTGGCGCTTGCCGCCCAGGGCTTCGATCTCGTCGAAGAACAGCACGGCCGGCGTCGAGCGCCGCGCGAGTTCGAACAGCTCGTGAAGCTTGCGCTCGGATTCGCCGATGTACATGTCCAGCACGTCGGTGATGGCGACGTTGATGAAGCGCGCGCCGCATTCGCCGGCGGTGGCGCGCGCCAGAAGCGTCTTGCCGCAGCCCGGCGGGCCATACATCAGGATGCCGCCGCCGGCGCGGCGCTTGAACCGGTCGAACAGCGACGGCTTGAGGAAGGGCGTGATGATGCGGCGGCGGATCTGCTGCTTCACCGCATCCAGGCCGCCGACGTCGGCGAATACCACGCGCGCGGCCGGTGGCTGCAGCAGGTGCACGGCGTCGTCGGCGCCGGTGTCGTCGTTGGCCAGGCTGGGCACGGCGCGGCGCGCGGCGCCGATGGCCACGACCTTGCCGGTGAGTTCGGCCGCCAGGGCAGGATCGTCCAGCGTGGGGTTGAGCGCCAGCGCCTCGCGGTAGTGCTGCTGCGCGGTCGCGCGATCTCCCAGCGCGAGCTGCTGGTGCGCCCGCACCAGGCTCGCGGTGGCCGAGCCTTCGGGCGCAAGGGCGGCCGCCGCGTCGGGCTGGCCGGACTGCAGCAGCAGAAGCGCCGCCGATTCACGATCCGATGAGGGCAGCGCATCCGACAGTCCCGGCAGGTCCAGCGCCTGCGCCAGGGTGTCGGCGTCGCGGTTGGCCACGCAGGCGCGGACCAGCATTCCCAGCAGTGCGCCGTTGCCTGGCGTTTCGCGCAGGGCCTCCAGCAGCGTGGCGGTGTCGGCGTTGGCCATGGGTTCATGCGGTCCGGGCGGCGATGCGTGCAGAATATCCGAAAGCCCGGCCGCAACGTGCCGCAGACGGAGTGTGTTGCCCATGTATCTGCCACCCCTCACCAAGAAGCTGCTATGGGTCGCGGCGGCAATGCTGCTGCTGCCGCTGGTCCTGCCCCAGTGGCTCCAGGCCCACCTGGTGATGTGGCCCTTGGGCGAAATGCAGTACGGCACCGATGAGTTCGGGCAGCCCGCCACGATAGGCTTCATGCCCTGGCAGTTGCTCACGCACGTGTTCATCCTCAAGGGCGCCGGCGGCATCATCTTCGTGGCGCTGACGCTGCTGTTCTTCGGCGCGTCGCTGGAAGCCACCTGGGGCGAGCGGCGTTACGGCCTGTTCCTGCTCACGGTCACATTGGCCGGCGGCCTGATCGAGTTGCTGGCGCTGAGCCTGGGCCAGCGCATGGGCTGGGTGCCGTTCATGCCGGTTTCCGGCGCCAGCGCGGTGATGTACGGCATCCTGTTCGCGGTGGCTTACCTCAACCCGCGCCAGCGCGTGATGCTGCTCATCCCGCCCATTCCGATGCAGATGCAGGTGCTGGTGGCTGTGCTGGTGGCGCTGGAGCTGGTGTTCGGCGTATTTGGTTCGCCCAATGGTTTTGCCCACCTGGGCTTCCTGGGCGGCATCCTGGCCGCGTGGCTTCACATCCGCTACTGGCGCGGCCAGCCGCCGTTCAAGCCGCGCCGCCCGCCCGGCCCGCGCCTGGTTCGCTAGGAGAGTGGCCATGCGATCAATCCTTGGCTTCGCGCTGTGCCTCGCCCTGGCTGCCGGTGCGGCGCGGGCGGAATCGTCGGCCGATACGCGGCCGGCTTGCCCCGGCTATTCCTCCGCGTCGGATCCGTTCGATCCGTCGGGCGACCTGGCCCTGCGCCGGGCGGCCCTGGCGAAAATGGAGAGCGACGTCGCCTCGCTCAACGCCTTCCAGCTCTACGGGCTGGGTGCGCTGTACCGCCTCGGGCGCGAGCACCCGGCCGCGCTGGTGGACCAGGACCTGGCCAAGGCGCGCCGTTACTACGTGGAGGCTTCGCTGGGCGGGGAGGTGGATGCCTACGCGAGCATGGCCGAACTGGAGCTCGCGGCCGGCGCGCCGATGGAGGCCATGACCTGGGCGCAGGTCTACACCAACGCCGAGCGAGTGCGGGGCCGTGGCAAGGGCCTGGGTTATCCGGCGAGCCTGATCAAGCGGGTGGCGGCCGCGGTGCGGCCGGGTACGCGCGACGAGCAGAAGCGTCGGCTCGACGAGTTCATGCTGTCCCACGGTGAAAAGTTCCGGGCGCGCCTTGCGCAAACCCAGGCGGCCGACGCCAGCCCGACCTGCCGCTCGATCGAAGAGGACTGGCCGATCCGGCTGGCCACGGAGCGCGAGAAGCTGGCCATGCCGCGTGGAAAGGCGACGCTCACGCTCGCCGGCGCCAACAGCGGCAAGGCCCTGTACCACCTGATGGTGGCGCCCGACGGCAGCATCGCCAGCGTGCGGGTGATCGAGTCCCTGCCCACGGCCGCCTCGGCGCGGGCCCTGGACGGCGTGCTGCGCCAGATGAGCTTCAACGCCGTGGATCCGTCAGCGCCCCTGCGCGGGGTCGTGGTGCCGCTTTCGCTCGACTCCGGCGAAGCCCGCCTGCGCGACTAGCGCCGCAGCTGCAGGAAGTCGGTGCTCGCCACCAGGCGCAGGCTGTCCAGGCGCGGGCGTGCGGTGGGCAGGATGGCCAGCAGTTCGTCGCGCTCTTTTTCCAGCGCGGCGATTTCCGACGGGCGCACCGAGGGGTTCACCCGGGCCAGCGCGGTGAGGCGGTCGATTTCATTCGACAGCAGCATGTCGGCCTTCGCCACCGCGGCGTCTATGCGCGCCTGCGCCTGCTCGACCGTGGCGGCACGGATGCGCTCGAGCATGGGCGGCACCAGCGCGGCCAGCACTTTGCGCTGCGGCGAGAGGTCGAACACGCGGTCGCCGGCGCGCAGGCGCGAACGCTCGCCCGGCGAAAACTCGGGCCGCACCTGCAGGCGCGTGTCCACCGCCACGCTCAGCGGCGCCGGCGGCAGGTAGCGTTCGACGTCCAGCGACGCGGGCGCCACGCACTCCATCACGTTGAGCGCTTCGAGCACCACGGTGCGCGGCGGCAGGCTGTCGTCCACCAGGAAGGCGGCGTTGCCGTACTCGCCCGACACCAGCAGTTCGCCCGCCGACAGCAGCAGCGGATGGTCGGCGCGCAGGTACAGCAGGTCGTCGCGGCCCAGCGCGGTGTTGCGGTCGAAGGTGGCCATGCGCGGGCCGTGCTTGAGCTCTTCGAAACCGTCCACGGTGACGTGCTCGGGGTCGAGCAGCCAGATGCCGGGGGCCAGGGCTTCGTTGTGCACGCCGAAGGCTTCCATCAGGCGCAGCGCGTGGTCGTCCATGGCGGCGTGCTGGTCGTCGTCGCGCAGGGCGGCGAGCAGGGCGCCTTCATGGGCGCCGCGGCGGCTGCCCAGTTCGAGCAGGCGGTCGCGGCCCTGGGCGATCACCAGGGCGAGTTCGGCGTGCCTGTCGCGGCTGCGGGCGATGAGGTCGGTGAGCGCGGGTTCGCGCGCGTCGCTGTCCTGTTCGGCCAGCTGCAGCAGCTCGGCGCCGAAGCTGCGCAGCAGCTCGCGGCCGTCGGCCAGCACGCCGCGGAACGCGTCCAAGCCTTCGTGCACCCATCGCAGCAGCACTTCCTGCGCACTGCCGGCCACGGCGGCGGCATGGATGTTGACGTCGCCGCGCTGGCCGATGCGGTCCAGGCGGCCGATGCGCTGTTCCAGCATGTCCGGGTGCAGCGGCAGGTCCCACATCACCAGGTGCTGGGCGAACTGGAAGTTGCGGCCTTCGGCGCCGATCTCGCTGGCAATGAGCAGGCGCGCGCCGTCGGCGTCGGCGAAGTAGGCCGCGTTGCGGTCGCGCTGCAGCAGGTTCATGTCTTCGTGGAAGCGCGCCACCTTCAGGCCGCTGCGCAGGCGCAGGGCTTCTTCCAGCGCCTGCACCTTGGCGCGCGAGCGGCACAGCAGCAGCACCTTGGCCGGCGCCACGGCGTCCAGGATGCCCAGCAGCCAGTCGGTGCGCGGGTCGCGTGCGTAGTCGTGGGCGGGCTCGTCGTCGGTGTCGCCGACGTCGTGCGCGAACTCGGCGCGCAGGCGGCCGAGCACGGTGGGGTCTTCCGGCACCGCCAGCGCGGAAACATGCGGCAGGCGCGTGGGGAAGCCACCGACGGCGGCGCGGCGGTTGCGCACCATCACGCGGCCGGTGCCGTGGCGGTCCACCAGGTCGGCCAGCAGGGAGTCGCGCTCGTAGTCGTCGCCGGCGGCGATGCGGCCCAGCCGCGCGACCAGCGCCTCTTCTTCGCCAGGGAACAGGCCGGCGAGCGTGGCCATGTCGTCGGTGGTGAGCGACTGGCCTTCGAGCAGGCGTTCGGCCAGCGCCGACAGCGCCTGGTAGCCGCGCGACTCGCTGCGGTAGGCGTCCAGGTCGGTGTAGCGCGCCGGGTCGAGCAGGCGCAGGCGCGCGAAGTGGCCGCCCAGGCCCAGCTGTTCCGGAGTGGCCGTGAGCAGCAGCAGGCCGGGCGTGCGCGCGGCCAGCGATTCCACCAGCGCGTAGCCGGGGCTGGCGAATTCGGGCGTCCACACCAGGTGGTGCGCTTCGTCCACCAGCAGCAGGTCCCAGCCGGCGGCGATGGCCTGGCGGGCGCGCTTGTCATGGCTGGCCAGCCAGTCCACCGAGGCGATGACGCACTGTTCGTCCTCGAACGGATTGGCCTGCGGCTCGGTCATCTCCAGCGATTCGCAGCGCTCTTCGTCGTAGATGGCGAAGGCGAGGTTGAAGCGGCGCAGCAGCTCGACGAACCACTGGTTCACCAGGCTTTCGGGCAGCAGCACCAGCACGCGCTTTGCGCGGCCGCTGGCCAGCTGCTGGGCCACGATCAGGCAGGCTTCGATGGTCTTGCCCAGGCCCACTTCGTCGGCCAGCAGCAGGCGCGGCGGGCGCCGCTGCGCCGCCGTCTCGGCCACGCGCAGCTGGTGCGGCACCAGGTCAATGCGCGCGCCGAGGATGCCCCATCCCGCATGGGACCGCGCGTCGGCGCGGCGCTGCAGGCATTCGCGCCGGAACTCGAACTGGTCGTTGCGGTCCACGCGGCCCGACAGCAGGCGCGAATCGGCCTGCGACACCGGCTGCTCGGCGTCCAGTTCGCCCTCGGCGTGCACGCAGCCGCCGCTGGTGTAGTGGATCAGGTCGCCGCGCAGTTCGGCGTTTTCGACGGTCTTGTCCTGGCCGCCCACGCGGATGCGCTCGCCCGGCCGGAACACGGCGCGCAGCAGCGGCGCCGAACCCAGCGCGTACAGGCGCACCACGCCGGTGCCGGTGAACACGATCTGCACCTGCCGGCCGGCGAGCCGGAGCACGGTGCCCAGGCCCAGTTCGGGTTCGGCGCTTGAGAACCAGCGTTGGCCGGGTGCGAAGGTATTCATCAGCGCCAAAGGGCGACCTGGTCCTTGGCCGGACGCTGCATGGCGACCTTGCCCTTGCAGGCGAAGGCCTGGCCGAAGGCCGGCAGGTTCGACAGCGGGCCGTTGACGCGCCACTTGCCGGGCGCGTGGTTGGCCGTGGCCTGCGCGGCGGCGAGCGCGGTGTCCTTGTCCTGGCGGGCCCAGAGGCCGGCCCAGCCGGTGAAGAAGGCCTTGGACGCGGCAACGTCGGGCGCGCCCTGGGCGTTGAGCGCGGCCCAGGCCAGCTCGAGGCCGGCCAGGTCGGCCTGGTTCTGCGCGAAGCTGCGGGTGCCGTTGACGCGGGTGGCGCCGCCGGTGGCCGAATAGGCGTTGTACTGGGCGATCAGCGGCGTGGCGCGCTGGCTCCACGCCGTGGCGTCGGCGCCGTCCCAGGTCTGGATGGCCAGGCTAAGCTGCTGGGCCACCAGGGCGCCGAAGCCGCCGAAGTCGGCCGCGCTGCCGGCGTCGTCCAGCAGCGGCGGCTGCAGCGTGGCGGCGGTCACCAGCAGGCGGTTTTCCTGCGGCAGGTAGGCCACCAGGGGCTGCCACTGTTCGGCCGGCCAGGCCATCTCGGCCCGCACCAGCGCGTACTTCATCAGCCAGCGGCGCAGGGCCAGCACGTTGCCGGCCAGGTCGGTGCGGGTGAACGTGAGTTCGTCGAACACGTTGTCGGGCACGCTGCGGCCGACCTGCACCGTCATGGCCTGCAGCCGCTGCAGCGCCGCGGCCTTGCCGGCGGGGCTGAGCCAGCTGGCGCGCTCGACGGCAGCGATGGCGCTGGCCTTCACCGAGCCGGCGATGGCGCGGGCCCGCTCCTGGCGCGGCACCGGCAGGAAGCGCTGGGTGTAGGCCGCGTCCAGGAACTCCGGCACCCGGGCTTCGAGCGCCCAGCGCGCGCGCACGGCGCGCGGGGTCGGTGCGGCCTGGCCGCCCAGGGTCACTTCATACAGCTGGGCCCACGGATCGTGGTAGGCCTTGCCCAGCGTGGGCGCCATGTCGCGCAGCACCTGCGCCCGCAGGTAGACCTTCCACTGGTCGGGCTTGGTCTTGGCGATCAGCGTGTCCAGGGCGCGGAAAAAGCCCGGGGCCGACACGGCCACCTGGCTGGCCTTGAGGCCGTGCGCCTTGAGGATGCCTTCAAGGTTGATGCTGCCGCCGACCTTCTGCGCGTCCTTGATGGCCATCACCTGGAAGGGCGTGCCGGCCAGCGTGGCCTGGGCGAGTTCGCGCTCCATGCGGCCGACCCAGCCCGCCTGTTCCACCATCTTCGCGTCGGGGGTGCCGGCCAGCTTCAGCCACTGGGCGACGGCGGCCAGATAGCGCGCCTCCACCGGCTGCACCAGCGGATCGGCGCTGGCGTAGAAGCCCGGGTCCGACAGGCCCAGGCCCGCCGGGCCGACCTGCGCGTAAGGGTTGCCCTGGTTGTCGCGCAGCACCTGCAGGTCCACCAGCACGGGCATGCCGGCGGCATGCAGGGCGGCCAC
>Ga0138256_10001635_pt1 | contig 24205 bp, 24 predicted proteins | sample KNB2016incub_MG_FD_105486 | JGI IMG/M metagenome (GOLD analysis project Ga0138256, IMG submission 105486) | Active sludge microbial communities from wastewater in Klosterneuburg, Austria - KNB2014incub_MG | ecosystem: Engineered > WWTP > Activated sludge > Unclassified | place: Austria...
AGAACAAATCAAATAATCATTTTTCTGGTCTGTTTTTTGGATCTCGTTTATTGTGAAAACAGGAGAGAACCCTTACAGTACTTTTTCTTTCATTTATTACAAAAAACAAAGAGTAAGGAAATCGTTTTAATTTAATCCCTCGAATATTTTTATACCTGATTCTGAGATAAGGTGTTGATTCTAGAATCTCATAAGCCTGTTTAATGATTGAAATAAATTTAGCTAAAGCTTTGTCGCTTTGCAAAATATAATAGTCAATTGCGTTTTCAATTTCTATTTGAGCTCGTGGAGATACAATAACTTTATACTCCATATTTATTTTTCAACTGATTGATAGACTCTTTGGTGGTTAAATATTTTTTTTCATCTTCCTGTAAGCGGTTCTCCAATTCGGCTTTCATTTCGGTTGATAACTCCTCATCATTTATGTCTTCTTCAACAATAATAGTGATTGGTTTAGATTTAAATGTAGCTTTAATGGCGTCCAAAATATCAGAATTTACTTCTTGTGCAGACTTTAAATGGTAGGTTGTGTACATAAAATTATTCTAAAATATTTTTATAATTGATACTCCTGATGTAATAAACTATTTACAATGAGGTTGTATATCATTTCAGTTAAGAAAACTTTGTTCTATCAAAATTACTTAAAATACTTTAATGTTTTGATTTGATACGTATCCACACAAAACAGTAAAAAGAAATTCATACCCTTCACTCAAACCGGAACCCTCTCAAAAACTCATCTACCTTCATTCGTTTTTTACCTTCCAATTGCAATTCCTGTACATCAATAACGCCATCGGTGCAATAAAAATGCAGAAATGTTTTTTGATCGGTTGCGTATGAGCTGGGGCCTTTGTCAGGTGTTTGAGTGCTTTTATTACACCGAAATATTTTTAACGTCTTTCCCTGTAATGTGGTAAATGCTCCGGGAAAAGGTGAGAGGCCGCGAATCAAATTATACACTTCTGTCACCGTTTTATTGAAATCAATTTTGCAAGTTTCGGTAAATATTTTTGGCGCATGTTTTATAATAGGATTGCGTTCAATAGCATCTGTTTGTGACCGCTCAGTCAACGTTCCTTCTACAATTCCCTTTACTGTTGCTACCAGTAGTTGAGCACCTGTCTCTTTCATTTTGTCATGCACATCTCCGGCGGTTTCATTTTCTTCAATCGGAAAACTTTGTTGCAATAAAATGTCTCCTGTATCTATTTCATGTTTTAATTTAAAAGTGGTTACTCCGGTTTCCTTTTCTCCATTAATCACCGCCCAGTTGATAGGTGCGGCTCCACGATATTGAGGTAATAAAGAACCATGCAGATTAATAGTTCCCTTTGTTGGCATATTCCAAACCACTTCCGGCAACATTCTAAATGCAACCACTACCTGCAAATCGGCATGAAGGTTTTTTAATTCATTTAAAAAATCTGGGTTCTTTAATTTTTCAGGTTGCAAAATATTAAGACCATGTTCCAGTGCATATTTTTTTACTGCACTTTGCTGCAATTGCATACCACGACCAGCTTGTTTATCAGGAGCAGTAATGACACCTACAATATTGAAGCCCGCTTTTTTTAAAGCATCTAATGAAGCAACTGCAAACTCCGGAGTGCCCATAAACACAATACGCATACCATATAAGGCAAGATTAAAAGTAGCGGGCCCGGTTGCTTTGTTTTTTAGCTGATACTCTAACATAAGGACGAAGGTAAATATTCATCCCAAGTAACTTAAATACTATTAATGAAAAACAAAGTTTAAGATAAAATTTATGTTTCTTATCTGATGGGGTTTAGCTTTCGGTTAATGGGACCAAAATCATCGTACAACAAATATTTTTTCCGTATAAGTTTATATTCACTCAGTTTGGGTTCCCAGCTTTTTCTTATTTCGGTTTCCGATTTGCCTGCTTTTATTTGCTGCCACAAATCATTATTTCCAGCAAGTTTGTTTAAAAATGATTCTTCCATTTTTCCCGATTTTGGTAACAGGAAAAAATTATTTTTATCTGGAAACAATTTATATGCCTCAATCAGCCATTTAAGTTGTATTTGTGATCCCGTTTTTGCTAATACTTCATCAACCGTGCCACTCAAATCCCAACCATAACATTGTTGTCCGTAAAGTTTTGAACTTTTTGCACCTTCATTTGGATTGGGGGTAAAGCTATAAAGTGTTTTTGGATAGGAGGGATGACCAAATACCTGAAATGGTTTTGTAGTGCCTCTGCCTTCGCTCAACACAGTGCCTTCAAAGAAACAAGTGGAAGGATATAAATAGATTGATTGAATATTGGGCAGATTGGGCGATGGCTTTACAGGCAACTCATACTTTGTGTTGTGTGTGTAATCCTTGCATTTGATTACCATAAAATGAAAAGGAGTATCGGTTGTTGGTTTTGTGGTAATGTTAAAGGAATTTACATCGTTTGCTTCTTTGCTCAGCCATTTTTCACCCAGCAGCATCATCGCATATTCGCCCATAGTAAGGCCATACACAATGGGAATGGGCTGTTTGCCTACTCCGCTTTTATATTTTAAATCCAAAACAGGCCCGTCGACATAAAATCCATTTGGGTTGGGTCTGTCTAGCAATAATAATGGTTTGTGATTGATCAATGCAGTTTCCAGGAAATCCTGCATAGAATTGATGTAAGTATAAAAACGACAACCTACATCCTGCAAATCAAAAATCATTATTTCCACATCTTTTAAATCTTCAGCCGAAGGATAACGCTTGCTACCATATAAAGAAACGACCGGAATGCCTGTTTCTTTATCTACATAGTTCGCTACTTTTTCGCCAGCATCAGCAGTGCCTCTGAAACCATGTTCGGGTCCAAAAATTACGCTGATTTTAACACCCAATTTTCTTAAAGTGTCCACCAAATGGGTGTTCCCAACCATTGAAGTCTGATTGGCAAAAATGCCTACATTTTTGCCTTTAATCAATGGCAAATAAACATCCAATCTGTTGGCGCCTGGTATAGCCGTTTGTGCCGATGAAATTGATACAGCAACTAAGAAAAGGGCTACAAAAAATGTGGTTATTTTTCTCATGTTTTAAATTATTAAATAACAATATTTATAACTTCAAATTTCAGCAAATTCTTTTTAAGATTGATATAAATATTAAAAGGGTTGCTTCTCGGAATTAAGATTAACTTGCACCCCAAAATTTTTAATAAATGGCACAAGTAAAAAGTGGAGACAAAGTAAAAGTTCATTATCACGGCAAATTAGTTTCTGGTGAAACTTTTGATGCTTCAGCCGGAAGAGAACCATTGGAATTTGAAGTGGGAAGCGGAATGGTGATTAAAGGCTTTGATGATGGTGTTACTGGAATGACAGTTGGAGAAAAAAAGACAATTCAAATTCCAGTTGATGAAGCTTACGGACCCCGCAATGCAGAAATGGTTATTGAATTTCCTAAAGAACAATTTCCGGCCGATATGGAATTGGAAAATGGAATGCCTTTAATGATGGGCGATCAGCAGGGACACCAGACTCAAGTGATTGTTGTTGAAATAAGAGAAAATTCAGTAATGTTGGATGCTAACCATCCATTGGCGGGGCAAGAATTAATTTTTGACCTGGAGCTTGTGGAAATTGTGGGAAGCAAACCACTTATTATACTCCCATAATTTTAATACTTTTTTATCTTCAAATGGTTTGTGTTGATCAAAAACACAAACCATTTTCTTTTCTGTATATTCGTTACCCAAATTTTTTTACTTATGTTTTCTAATTATAATTTCACAGCAGCTGAACGTTTTATGCGCTATGTACAAATCGATACACAAAGCGATCCGCAATCAAACTTATATCCCAGTACTGAAAAACAAAAAGACCTGGGAAAAATATTAGTCGCTGAATTGTTGCAAATTGGACTTGCTGATGCACACATGGATGAATGGGGATATGTGTATGCAACAATCCCTTCCAATGTAAAAAAAGAAGTTCCTGTTATCTGCTTTTGTGCACACATGGATACAGCACCCGATTGTAGTGGTACAAATGTAAAACCCATTCTACATAAGAATTATCAGGGTCAGGATATTGTATTGCCCGATGATACAACTCAGGTATTAAAAATGAGTGAATTTCCTTATCTGAAAACACAAATTGGGAACGATATCATTACTGCATCAGGCACTACTTTATTAGGAAGCGATGATAAAGCAGGCGTTGCTGAAATTATGGATTTGGCAAATTTTTTAATAGCTAACCCACAGGTTGAACATGGAACTTTAAAAATATTATTTACACCAGATGAAGAAGTGGGCAGAGGTGTTGATAAAGTGAACATTGAAAAACTGGGAGCTGCATACGCCTATACTTTAGATAGCGGTGATGCAGGTGCTTTGGAAGATGAAACTTTTAGTGCCGATGGTGTAAAAGTTACGATTCACGGTGTGATATCTCATCCCGGTTATGCAAAAGATAAAATGGTAAATGCCATGAAAATTGCAGGCGAAATATTGGCCGCACTTCCAAAAGACAGACTTTCACCCGAAACAACAGAAGGGAAAAGAGGGTTTATTCATCCAGTGCGAATAGAAGGCATCGCTGAAAAATGTACGATCGACTTTATTATTCGTGATTTTGAAACTGATGGTCTTGAAAAAAAAGAAGATTATCTGCGAACACAAATTGAAGAAAGATTGCGAACTTATCCCAAAGCAACATTTGATTTTAAAGTTACCGAACAGTATCGCAATATGAAAGAAATGCTGGATCAACATCCACAGGTTGTAGCTTTTGCAAAAGATGCAATTGAAAGAGCTGGACTTACTGTAAAAATGGAAAGCATACGTGGCGGTACTGATGGCAGCCGGCTTTCATTTATGGGATTGCCTTGTCCCAATTTATTTGCGGGCGAACAGGGAATACATTCTAAATTGGAACATATAAGCGTACAGGATATGAATAAAGCAGTAGAAACAATGGTTCATCTGGCACAAGTGTGGTTTGAGAAAAGTTAGTTGTATCTTGCACACTTAAATTTTATTTTATGGATATCAGAGTATGGCTTTCACAAAACTGGTGGATCATCGTTTTAGTAGTTATCTTTTTTGGTTCCTTATTTACCATTAATCAGGGATATATTGGTGTCATCACGATGTTTGGAAAATATCGGCGTATTGCAAAACCTGGACTGAATATGAAAATTCCAATACTGGAAACTGTATTCAGAAAAGTATCAGTTCAAAACAGATCAGTTGAACTAGAATTTCAGGCTGTTACAGCTGATCAGGCAAATGTCTATTTTAAAAGTATGTTACTTTATTCAGTACAAAATGCCGATGAAGAAACTGTTAAGAAAGTAGCATTTAAGTTTTTTGCTGATAAAGACTTGATGCAAGCACTTATCAGAACCATTGAAGGAAATATTCGCTCTTTTGTTGCTACCAAAAAACAAGCTGAAATATTGGGGCTTCGCAAAGAAATAGTAGAGTATGTAAAAGCAGAAATAGACCATACACTTGAAGGATGGGGCTATCACCTGCAAGACCTTCAGATCAATGATATCACTTTTGATAAAATGATTCTGGACTCAATGAGTAAAGTGGTAGCAAGTAATAACCTGAAAGCTGCTGCCGAAAATGAAGGTCAGGCATTACTAATTACCAAAACAAAGTCTGCAGAAGCTGAAGGAAATGCAATTAAAATTTCGGCTGAAGCAGAAAAAGAAGCGGCTCGTCTTCGTGGCCAGGGTGTGGCACTCTTCCGCCAGGAAGTTGCAAGAGGTATGACAGAAGCAGCTGAACAAATGAAACAAGCTAACCTTGATACCAATGTTATTTTATTTAGTATGTGGACTGAAGCCATTAAGAATTTTGCTGAATATGGCAAAGGCAATGTAATCTTCCTTGATGGCAGCCCCGATGGTATGGAAGGCACTATGAAACAAATTCAAGCACTCATGGTTAAACAGGCTGGTACGAAATCTAATTAGATTTTATTAAATTTTCCCTTATATAAAAGGCGCATTTCTCCAATGAAAATGCGCCTTTTTTTGTTCAGAATAATCTTTTGCTTTGCCAGAGATTCTTGTTAAAGAACTCTAAAACTTAAACAACTATTACAACGTGGCACTATTTTTTTCGTTGTAGCTGCATTGCTTATTGACAACTGTTGATAAACGATAAAAACAAACAGATATTCAACACCTATTTTTACACCTAAAGAAAAAAAACTATGATTGATCTTTTACAAATCGCAGAAAATGTAACCCAGGTGGTAAAACATGTAGCTGCTGACAGAAACGGAGACGGACATATCAGTTTTGGAGAATTAGTATTGGCTGGTGGCTGGTTAATGGTTCCCATCGGTATTATGCTTGGTTTAGCCGTTTACTTCTTTGCAGAAAGAGTATTGGCCATAAAAGCTGCATCAAAAATTGATGATAATTTCATGAACATCATCCGTGACAATATTGTGAGCGGAAATATTTCTGCCGCCAGAAGTTTTGCAAAAAATACAAACAATCCTGTGGCAAGGGTAGTAGATAAAGGCATTCAGCGAATAGGCAAGCCCATCGACAGTATTGAGAAAAGTATGGAGAATGTGGCTACTTTGGAAATGTACAAATTAGAAAAAAATCTGGGCGTACTTTCTATTGTTGCAAAGGCAGCACCCATCTTTGGCTTTGTAGGTACACTGGTAGGTATGATGCAATTGTTTTCTGGCATCAAAGATTCAGGTTTTGATCTGGGCGATCTGGCAGGAGGTATTTATACCAAATTAATCACATCCATTACAGGATTGCTTATTGGTTTGGCGGCATATTTCGCCTATAACTACCTGAATACAAAAATCGAAAAAGTTGCAAACCGAATGGAAGCGGCGTCATCCGATTTTCTGGATATTCTTCAAGAACCCACCCGCTAAAATTACCGAACAATGAAACGAGCTATAAAAACAAACAAGCAATTTATTAAAGCTGTTGAAGTTAATTTTTATGGCAAATAACATGTGGCGAATTCCTTAAACAAAACTTAACACATGAAACTCAGAAAAAAACATAAACAAGAGACGGAGATCTTTACCGATACGCTGGTGGATATTCTCTTTATCGGTATGATGTTCTTTATGATTGTGGCGGCTACACATACATTGAAGATGATGAAACTGAACAATCCAAGAGCTTCCAGCGATACAAAAACGAATCAAAAAAATATTGCAGTATCAGTAGATAAAGACCAGAATTTTTACATTGGCAAAACAAAAGTGGATGCGGCACATTTTGATTCCTTATTACACATGGAAATTTTGAAATACAAACTACTGGTGGATACGCCTTCTGTAATCATCAATGCGGATACAGCTGCTTATTACGGCGAAGTTTTCCGGATTATGAGGATAGCTAAAAGAGATACTGCAAAAGTAGTTGCAATTGTAAAATAGCATTGGGCCATCTCTAAATTTTTGTCATGTCCCTTATTTTATGGATTAAAACCTTTGGTTTGACAAAAAATATTTTAGAGGTGGCCATTTGTATTTAAAAAGCAGGGTTCAGTTACTTTTGCAACATGAAAGTTGCATACCACATTCATCAATTACGATTCAGATATCCCTTTACCATTTCAAAAGGCACCAAAACACATCAACCCACTTTTGTAGTTGAGTTGGAACACATGGGAATTAAAGGCTATGGAGAAGCATGTGCCATAACGTACTACAATATTCCTGTGGAGAAAATGCAGGCAGACCTGGAAGCAAAAAAAATGATGGTTGAAAAATTTGCTTTCACCGAGCCCGAACGCTACTGGCATTACCTGCATCACCTTTTCCCAAATAATAATTTTCTGGTTTGCGCTCTGGATATAGCTGCCTGGGACTTATTTGGAAAAATCAGAAATAAAAAACTATACGAACTATGGAATGGTGATATTTCAAAAAATCCGGTAACTGATTACACTATTGGTATTGATAATATCGAGACCATGGTAGCAAAAATGAAAGAAAAGCCCTGGCCCATCTATAAAATAAAAGTAGGCACTGCCGATGATTTGGAAATTGTAAACGCTTTGCGAAAACAAACAAATGTCACATTACGGGTTGATGCAAATGCTGCATGGGATTTGGAAACTGCACTTCACTTAATTCCCAAATTAAAAGAACTGGGTGTAGAACTGGTAGAACAACCATTGGCAAAAGACAACTGGGAGGGCATGAAAGTATTATATAAAGAATCACCTTTGCCACTCTATGCCGACGAATCATGTGTTGTGGAACATGATGTAGAAAAATGTAAAGATCATTTTCATGGCATTAATATCAAATTGACCAAATGCAGTGGCATTACACCAGCAAGAAGGATGATAGCCAAGGCTCGTGAAATTGGCTTAAAAGTTATGGTAGGTTGTATGAATGAATCAACAATAGGCTCGGCTGCCATTGCACATTTACTACCTTTTATCGATCATGTTGATATGGATGGTCCGCTTTTACTGGCTGAAGATCTGGCAACAGGTATTGAATATGATTTTGGAAAAATAGGTTATAGCCAAAATCCTGGGCTAGGAATAGAATATAAAGGCCTGTTTCAAAAATAAATCTGTTGCTCACTTATTAAGCGCAAAAAAAAAATCACACAGCTCAAATGAAACTGTGTGACTATTTTTTTTCAGAATAAAACTTTACCAGATTCTTACTCTTAAACTATCGGCCCGATACATTTTATCACCTGGTTTTACATTGAAGGTGGTGTAAAACTCATCTACATCTTCAAATGGACCTATTACACGATACTTGGCTGGTGAATGTACATCAGTTAACAATTGATTCTTTAATTGTTCTTCACGGGTATGGCCAAGCCAACCAAGTGCATAGCCCATGAAATAACGTTGCATAGGAGAGAGCCCGGCTTTGGATTTATTGTCTTTATACTCAGCTGTTTGTTTATATGCATCAATGCCTAATAGAATACCTCCAAGGTCTGCAATATTTTCCCCTGTTGTAGCTTTTCCATTTATATGATATCCGGTCACCGGTTCAAAACCGTCAAATTGCTTTATAATAACATCGGCTCTTTTATTAAACTCAACTTCATCTTTTGATGTCCACCAGCTAACCAGATTCCCTTTGGCATCAAACTGCCGGCCTTGGTCATCAAAACCATGCGTTATTTCATGACCAATAGTTGAAGCACCGGCATATCCATATACAACGGCATCATCCAGTTCTTCATCGCGGTAGCCAGGTACAGTAAATATTCCTGCTGGAAGCACTATTTCATTATTAGAAGGATTATAATAGGCATTATAAGTTTGAGGAGTCATTTCCCAATCATCCCTGTTTACTGGTTTGCCCAATTTATTTACACTGTAAGCATGCCACCACATGTTGGCATTCATTAAGTTTTGGACAAAACTTTCTTTTCCTATTTCCATACTGCTGAAGTCTTTCCATTTATCAGGATAGCCCACTTTCTTTTTAATAGCAGCCAGTTTTGCATAGGCCTTTTGTTTGGTACTATCACTCATCCATGTCAACTTTTCAATTCTTGATTTTAATGCGCCGCGAATTGCTTCTACTAAATCTTCATACCGCTTTTTTGCTTTTTCATTAAAAAATTCTTTTACATATAGCTTACCCAGCATTTCACCCATTGCATTTTCTTCTGCACTAATTACTCTTTTCCATCGTGGCTTTCTTTCTTTTGCACCCGAAAACAGTTTTGAAAACTCAAAAACCCTTTTCCCAAATTTATCAGGTAAGGCACCTGCAAAGTCATTGATCAAATTGTATTTCAAATAACTTTTCCAGTTATTGAGTGGCGTTGATTTTAATTCATTGTCCAGGGCTTTAAAAAATTCAGGTTGACCTACTATAACGGAATCAATTCCTTTAATTCCGGTATTAGCCAAAAAATTTGCCCAGTCGACTGAGGCATTCATTTTACCTAAATCTGAAATTGCCATTTTGTTGTAATTAGTATAAGGATCACGCAGGTCTTCAATCTTGCGACTGGCTTTAGCAAGCTTGGTTTCTAATGCTAAAATGTTTTTTGCAGCGGTAGATGCCTCAATACTTTCTTCACCCGACATCGTTAGTACATCAGCAATGTATTTCAGATACTCACTACGGATATTTGTAGTGGTTGAGTCCGATTTAAAATAATATTCTCTTTCAGGCAATCCTAATCCACCCTGCCAAAGTTTATAGGTCATTACTTCGCTGTTCTTATCATCCTGAGTTACAAAATCTGCAAATAGAGTGCTGGAGCCTATCTTTTTTAATTCGGCTACAGTTGCTACTAAAGATTTTAAATCATTGATGGCATTAATTTTATCCAACTGTTTTTGTAAAGGCTTAAGTCCATCCGCATCAATCTTTGCGCTATCCATTCCTGTACTCCAAAAATCACCAATCTTTTGTTCATCACTTCCATTTGATCCTTTGGCAGAAGCCGATTTTTCTGATATTTCACGAAGTCTTTTCAAATTTTCTTCTATTACCAGATTGCCAATTCCCCATGAAGACTGATCGGCAGGAATAGGATTTCGCTTTATCCAACCACCATTCGCATATTCAAAAATATCATCACCCGGTTTTACGGTAGTATCCATATTTACGGACAATACATCAGGCTTTGTACTATCATTACCCGATTTTTTTGATGAGCAGGATGCTAAAATAAATATGGAGGCGCTGCAAATCGCCATTAGTTTGTAAATCTTCATGAATTAAATTTTTGGATACTAAAAGTAAGCATTCAGGTTTTTGAAATAAAAATTAATTGATAAACGGGAAATGAGCTGCTATCTGCTGCTACGGGTTTAACTTTGCAGTATGGCATTTAAAAATCAACAACATTTTATTGAATCTCTTGATAAAGCAGGTGAACTGATCCGTATAAATGCTTATGTGAATCCGCATCTTGAAATTGCAGAAATAACAGACCGGATGAGTAAACAATCTGGTGGCGGCAAGGCTTTGCTATTTGAAAATACTGGCTATGAATTTCCAATATTGATGAATGCCTATGGAAGTGAAAAAAGAATTTGCATTGCACTTGGCGTAAAACATCTGGATGACATTGCAGCAGAAATTGAAGGGCTTTTTAAAATGCTTGCTTCTCCCAAAGAAGGACTTATTGATAAACTCAAATTGCTACCCAGGCTAAGCGAATTTGCATCCTGGATGCCAAAAATAAAAAAGGGAAGAGGACAGTGCCAGGAAGTAGTGATGGCTACACCTGATATAACTAAACTTCCAGTAATTACCTGCTGGCCCAAGGATGGTGGCCCATTTGTAACATTACCCGTAATTCATACGAAAGACCCAATTACAAATATCAGAAACGTAGGCATGTATCGTATGCAGGTTTTTGGTCCCACACTCACAGGAATGCACTGGCACAAACATAAAGTGAGTGCCAAACATTTTAACGAGTACAAAAAATTAAATAAGAGAATGCCGGTAGCAGTTGCACTTGGTGGCGATCCGGCCTATGCCTATGCAGCCACTGCACCCTTACCCGAAAATGTTGATGAATACATGCTAGCAGGATTTCTCAGAAAAAGAAAAGTGGAATTGGTAAAATGCATCACACAGCCAGAAATAGAAGTTCCTGCCGATGCCGATTTTATTATTGAAGGATATGTAGATCCCAATGATGAATTGATTTGGGAAGGTCCCTTTGGTGATCATACTGGTTATTATTCTTTGCCCGACTGGTATCCCCGGTTTCATATTACTGCCATCACACATAAAAAAGATCCCGTTTATCCAGCCACTATAGTAGGCATACCGCCACAAGAAGATGCCTGGTTAGGCAAGGCCACAGAAAGAATTTTCTTAGCACCCATAAAAATGACTTTGGTTCCTGAAATTGTAGATATGGATATGCCTGTTGAAGGAGTATTTCATAACCTGGTTATAACAAAAATTAAGAAAGACTATGCAGGACAGGGATTGAAAGTAATGAATGCCATGTGGGGTGCCGGGCAAATGATGTTTAATAAAATTCTTGTACTGGCAAGCGGAGACGTAAAAATTCAAGACTATCTGGGACTTGCAAAAGAAGTTTTCAAAAATTTGAACCCAGCAACAGATATTAGTTTCTCAGCTGGCCCCATGGATGTTCTGGATCATAGTTGCAGCAAGATGGGTTTTGGCGGTAAAATGTGTATAGATGGAACTTTAAAATTTGAAGAAGAAAAAGATGAACACTACGCTAATCCTGCGATAACATTACAATGGAACAATGATTTTTTAAAAGATCAATTTGTAGAAATAAAATCGGTAAATAGCAGCCTTATAAAAAAAGATATTCCTTGTTTGATATTGAGCGTAGAAAAAAAGAGAAATGGTCATATTAAAGATCTGCATGAACAAATATGTAATTTAGAAGCATTAACAGGAATTAAACTGATTCTCTATGTTGAGCATACAGTAAATGCAGGCGACCTTACAACAGCACTTTGGCGTTTTTGCAATAATCTGGATCCCAAAAGAGATTTTCATTTATTCAAAAAACAAAACGAAATCGGAAAATATATTGCTTGCATGGGATTGGATGGAACCAGAAAAACAAAAGATCACGACAATTTTCAGAGAGACTGGCCCAATATTATTGTGGCGGATGAGGCTACAATAAAAGCGGTAGATGAGAAATGGGATTGTCTGGGTATCGGAACTTTTATCCAATCTCCTTCATTAAAATATAAAGACCAGCTTTATGGCGAAGAAGCCGTTGTTGAATAATTTTTCATTTCAAAAATTTGCTTTTACCATTTACATTTAAACTGTGAGCCATATCAAAATACTTATAACAGGTGGTGGTGCCCCAGGTGCTGCAGGAATCATCAAATGTTTGAAACAGGATTCAGGTTTTTTTGTAATTGCTGTTGATGCAAACAGTAATGCCATTGGAAAATATCTGGCCGATGAATTTATTCCTATTCCAAAAGCTGATGACCCCTTATTTATTGAAGCATTTTTAAAAGTCTGCAAGGAGCATCAACCTGATTTGCTTTTGCCATTAGTAACTAAGGAACTTCCCTATTTAGCTGCTAATAAAGAATTATTTGAAAATGCAGGCGTAAAGGTCTTGATTTCAAATGTAACTGCACTCGAAATTGCAAACGATAAGGGACAACTTTACCAGTTTTTACAATGGAGAGGAATCGCCGTACCCGAATTTCAAATTGTAGAAAACAGACTTCAGTTTGAGGAAGCTGCGAAAATTTTGAATTACCCTTTAAAAAACATTTGCTTCAAGCCTTGTATCTCCAATGGAAGCAGAGGTTTTAGAATTATCAGTAAAGATGTGGACGAACTGGATTTATTGTTCAATCATAAACCTAATGCAACTTATATCAGCTATCATGATGTTATCCGAATTTTAGCTTCCGGCCATTTCCCACAATTACTGGTAAGTGAATATTTGCCAGGTGAAGAATACTCGGTTGATTGTGTAGCAAATCATGGAAATGCTTTTTTGATTGTACCAAGATTGAGAAAAAAAACAATAAATGGAATTACTGTAGAAGGTACTTATTTAAAAAATGATCCCATTATTGAATACTGTAAACAAATTATCAAGGAGCTAAACTTGCATGGCAATATAGGCATACAGGTAAAAAAAGCTGACAATGGCAGATTTCTTATTCTTGAAATCAATCCAAGAGTTCAGGGAACTATTGCCGCTGCATTGGGAGCTGGTGTAAATCTTCCATTGATTGCCATAAAGCAGGAACTGGGTATTACTATATTACCTGAAGAATTGAATGTAAAATGGGGAACGGGCTTTTCAAGACATTGGAGTGAAGTTTTTTATTAAAAACTGACAGTAAGGCATAAATATAATTTCGGTTTAAAGATTGTAGCCAATTACACTTCACAATTATCAATTTTGAATTAAAATGAATTTCATGAAATATCTAAGCAATTTTTTCCTCTTCAGCCTTTCTTTATTAACAGCCTGCTCGCAAAAAACAAGCAATACTCCAAAAGATGTTGCAGAAAATAAAGAAAATGAGAATACACTACTTTGGAAAATAAGTGGAAATGGTCTTACAAAACCATCCTATCTTTTTGGCACTATGCACATGCTTTGCGCTGATGATGCCGTGCTGAGCAATAACTTGAAAAATGCAATCGCCGAATGTGATGATGTTTATCTGGAAGTGGATATGGATAATATGATGGAAATGTTTGGAGCATTGGGAAAAATGAAAATGAGAGGCGATACAACTTTAAAAGACCTGCTCTCTGAATCTGAATATGAAAAAGTGAAAAAATATTTTAACGATAATAATACAATGATGCCCTTTGGCATGTTACAAACTTTCAAACCGTTATTAGCAGCATCCATGTTGGAACAAAATTCATTGCCTTGTGAAAAAAAAGCCATGATGGAACAGGTAATAATGGAAGAAGCAGAAAAGAATAATAAAGATCTAAAGGGGCTGGAAACAATGGCCTATCAGGCTGGAGTACTTGACAGTATTCCGTACAAATTGCAGGCACAGCAACTGGTACAATATATTGACAGTGCCACACTGGGCGATACAGACAATAAACAACTTTTGGAAATGTTTGATGCCTACAGAAATCAGGACTTGAAAAAACTAGAAGCATTTATGATAGATACAGATGCAGGATTGGCGTCCTTTACCGATATTTTACTTTACCAGCGAAATGCAAATTGGGTAACAAAATTGAGAGAGATTTTACCCGAAAAATCATTGGTGATAGCAGTGGGAGCGGGACACCTTCCTGGAGAAAAAGGTGTTATTAATCTCTTACGTAAAGGAGGATATAAGGTGAGTCCGGTGGAGAATAAAATAAAAGCAGTAAAAGAAATATAGAATAGGGGAGTATTCATTTTTTATTTAATTTTAAAATTGTAATCATTAAAAAATGAAAAGGGGATTACTTTCTTTACTAGCATTTTTTTCAATGCTTTTTGCATCTCAGGCAAAAAGCGATGTTCCTTACAAACTTCAAACTGCTGATCCAAGTGCCGTTTACGATTCTATTTGGATAGATTATGATGTGAAGGAAAACGATGTATTGGGAATGCGCATCCATCTTGCATTTACCACTTACAATATGAAAGGTATGGATGCCTATGTTGCTATTTATTATACTTACAACGATGAAATAGCCGGTGTGTTAAAAGATAAAAATAATAAGCTGGTAAGTACAGCCGGCGATGTAGCGGTTTATAAGTCCATCAAACCCAACTATGACCCTGCTGTATATAAAGACCTTCAGATTTTTATGCCATATTCCGAATTTGATCTGGAACCCGGTTTATATGACCTTACGCTAGACGCAAAAGTTATTTACAAAGCAGGAGGCATGATCAGCCGACTTACTTATTTCGATTTTGAATATACAAAACCCGGAAGCCCTGCTGACGCCGTTTCAGAGATGAAAACGGATGTATTGTTTCGTGAAATAAAGGTGGACTATGATTATACTGAAAAAGGACAACTGGGATTAAGAGTTCATCTTAATTTTTCAACAATAAATATGAAAGGTGTGGATGCCTATGCCGCTGTTTATTTCAAGCTTCGGAATGGTGATAAAGTGGAAGGGAAAACATCAACATACAGAAGTAAGAGTGGACAATTAGCTGTTTACAAAAGCATTAAACCCAATTATGATGAATCCGATTATAAAGACCTGAGTCTGTTTTTGCCTTATGATGAAATTCCTGGCTCAGGAAAAATACGAATGAAAATGGTGGCAGAAATTATTTTCCCCAGCGGAGATTTGATAAAGACACTTGGTGAAAAATATTTTCTCTTTGAGAGATAATTTTTTTTTCAACTTACAAAAAAAGAGCCGGTATGAATAAAATCAAACCGGCTTTACTTTTTATTTAAATGAATTAGATTTGTTCCAAACCCGAAAACATAAAGTTGCCTTCTATAGCTGCATTCTCATCACTATCACTACCATGCACAGCATTTTCTCCTACCGATGTAGCAAATTGCTTACGAATGGTACCCTCTGCAGCCTGAGAAGGATTGGTAGCACCAATTAAATCACGAAATGCTGCAACGGCATTTTCTTTTTCCAGTATAGCCGCAATAATGGGCCCGCTGCTCATAAACTCAACCAACTCACCATAAAATGGTCTTTCTTTATGCTCAGCATAAAAGGCACCGGCTTTTTCCGCTGATAGTTTCAACATCTTTAAAGCCTTGATTTGAAATCCTTCCTTAATAATCTTGTCTAAAATAGCACCGGCATGACCATTCCTTATTGCATCCGGTTTAATCATTGTAAATGTTCTGTTATTCATAATTTCTTTTATTGTTTTTGCGCCGCAAAGGTAGGGCAGAGATATTGATTTTAAATACAATTTTCAAAACAAACGCTAATATCACATTTCATAGTTTTTGTTTACAATATTCTATGCAATCGTCGGAAAATGAATGATTCCCGTATCTTCGCACACATTTTTTATGAAACCTTTACAGCACATTTTCCCTTTGCTTCAACAACCTAAAAAGGTTGCAATTACAACCCACTTGAAACCCGATGCTGATGCTATGGGATCATCCCTTGCATTGAAAAATTTATTGCAACAACTGGGACATGAGGTTACAGTTATTTCTCCTACCAACTGGGCCGGATGGGTAAACTGGATGCAAGGTGCAAATGAGGTGATTGATTATGAAAAAGACAAAATGATAGCAGATCAGCTATTGGAAAATATTGATTGGTTATTTTGTCTTGACTACAATAATTTTTCACGAACCAAAACTTTGGCTGAAAAATTAAAAAGCATTTCCTGTAAAAAAATACTCATTGACCACCACCGCGAGCCTGATGAAGCATCATTTCAATTTGGCTGGAGCGATACTTCAAAAAGCTCTACATGTGAAATGATTTACGATTTTATAATTGCTTCCGGAAATGCCGAAAAAATGAATGAAGTGATTGGAGAATGTTTATACGCAGGTGTGGTTGGCGATACGGGCTCTTTCCGTTTCGCAGCTGCTTCAAGCAATGTACATTTACTTGTTGCCGATTTAAAAGCAAGAGGATTGAATCATGAAAAAGTTCACGACAAACTTTTTGATAATTTCCTTGAAAACAGATTACGATTTACCGGCCATGTGTTATTGCACCGTATGGAAGTATTTTATGAATACAATACCGTACTCATTGCCATTCCAAAATCAGATTTACTAAAGTATCAGATAAAAACAGGTGATACGGAAGGGCTGGTTAATTTTCCACAATCCATTCAAGGAATTAAAATGGTAGCCTTGGTAATTGACCGCGACGAGGAAAGAAAATGGAGTTTTAGAAGCAAAGGTGATTTTGACTGCAATAGTTTTGCCCGAAATTATTTTGAAGGCGGCGGACATTTTAATGCTGCCGGAGGCCGAAGTAGTGACAGCTTGGAAGAAACAGTAAAAAAATTTAAAACCGCACTTAAAGAAAACGAAAGTCTATTTCAATAATCATAATAGCCTTGTATCCTGTATCAATTAAATTTAAATATTTACAAAAAAAATAAACGATGAAAAAAGTAAATGCGTATTGGATGATATTGGCCGCGGTGTTTATAGTTGCCTGCAGCAAGGTAGATTATAAAAAAACTGCGAGCGGATTAGTGTACAAACTTTTCCCTGCCAGCACAAAAGATTCATTATTAAGAGATGGACTGGTAGTAAAAATGGAAGCCACTTCTAAAATCAACGACTCCGTAGTGTTTAGCAGTTATGGAAAAGTTCCGGTGTTTTTAAAAATGCAACCACTAAGATCCGATTATAACATTCTTGAAATTTTAAAACTGATGAAGGTAGGAGATAGCGCCGTTATTATTCAAATGGCCGACTCACTTTTAAATAGAAAAGAACAGTTGCCGCCAATGGCAAAAAAAGGAGATCGCATAGTTACCACACTACGTATTCTTAAAACCTATGATAACGATAGTATAGCTATGATTGATTATAATGCTGCTATGGAAAAAGACAGACCCCGCCAAGAGCAGGAACAAAAGGAAATGATGGCGAAAGCTGAAAATGAAAAAAAGCAAAAATTAGAAGAAGAAGGAAAGGTTATTCAAAACTGGTTAAACGACAAGAAAATTAAAACAGAAAAAACTCCCTCTGGCGCTTTTGTTCAAATTATTAATCCTGGTACAGGAAACCTGATTGATTCTGGTAATTATGTTTCACTTGATTATACCGGATTTACGTTTGAAGGCCGACCTTTTGACAGCAATACTGATTCAGCTTTTCATCATGTAGAACCATTAAGTTTTGAGGTGGATGCTCCGGGGATGACCGAAGGCTTTAATGATGCAATGAAGTTTTTGCGTAAAGGTGCTGTAGCAAAATTATATATCCCATCAGTTTTAGCTTATGGCGGCAATCCAAATCCGGCTTCTGGAATCAAACCTTGGGAAAACCTGATTTTTGACATAAAGGTTACCAATGTTCAGGAGAAACAACCGATTGCGCCACAAGCTCCGGTTCCCAATTCTCAAAGAAAGAAAAATTGATGCAACTCAAGTAAGAACTATTGGTTAGTATTGAAAAAGGGAGCAATTTTGTATCGTCAATTTGTTCACATTAATATGCTCCGTTTTTAGTCTAATTATCCTTTATCGTCCTCTTGAAAACTAATGTGACAAAGAAACAATGTAGGAAATTCTCTAATGGATCTGGGTTAAAATTGTTGAGAAGGCAGCTTTAGGGCTGCCTTCAATTTTTTAATTATTATATGCTGCTACCAGTTGAATTACCTCTTTTGCTTCCTTAACATCATGCACTCGTAATATTGAAGCACCGTTCAGTAACCCTATTGTATTTAAAACGCTGGTACCATTTAAAGCAGCTTCTGCCGATACATCCAATGTTTTATAGACAGTTGACTTGCGGGAAATGCCTAAGAGAATGGGAGCGTCTAACGCTTTAAAATCAGAAAGATTTTTCAGTAGTTCAAAATTTTGAGCTATGTTTTTTCCAAAACCAAAACCAGGATCCACTAATATATCTTTTACTCCAGCTTGCAATAATTCAGATTTCTTTTGATTCAAAAAATTAAAAACAGAAGAAGTAACGTTTTCATAATCGGTTTGTTCCTGCATGTTTTGTGGATTTCCTTTCATGTGCATCAACACATATGGAACCTGTAAATTGGCCACGGTTTCTATCAGTTTCGCATCTAAGCTTCCTGCACTAATATCATTAACCATATCGGCTCCTGCTTCTATGGCTTCTTTAGCCACAAGGGAATAAAATGTATCAATAGAAATAAATGCTTCTGGAAACTCCTTACGAATTAACAATACTGATTCCATCACTCTTTCCAGCTCTGCTTCAGCACTCAACCTTTCGCTTCCTGGTCTGCTGCTTTGTCCACCAATGTCCAAAATAGTAGCACCATCATTCATCATTTGCGCAGCCTTATTCAGTATTGCATCTTGACTTTCATACCTGCTTCCGCTATAAAAAGAGTCTGGCGTAATATTGATAATTCCCATTACGATAGGTTTATCAATATGCAGTATCCTTCCTTTACAGTTGAGCGTAAACATTTGCAATTGTTTGCTATTAAGGGAGCTAAGATAAGATGCAGTGGCTTTTTTATCACCACTAAAACAAAGATTTAAGATTTTATAACTTCTTAAATTCTATTGTTGGTCTTTATCTTTCGCACAGTGCCGATGCACAAGACACAATAATGGCCGCTGAAAGATCACTGAAGTAAGGTAGCTTTAAAAGCATCTTATTAATTATCTTGCAACTCTTTATGAATACCAATCAACAATACGATCAGGTCATTGATTCCTGCAAAGAGATTTTTTTAAAAAAAGCCCGCGACTATGGCACCGCTTGGCGTGTACTCCGTATCATTTCTGTAGTTGATCAAATTTTTATAAAAGCGCAACGCATACGCACCATTCAAGAGAAAGGCAATCAAAAAATTGATGACGATATTACTGCTGAGTTTAAAGGCATCATCAACTATGCCGTTATTGGACTTATTCAACTGAAACAACCATCCGATGCCCCTGAGGAAATGGCTTTAGATGAAGTAGCCTCTTTGTATCATAAATACATCAATATTGCCAAACAATTAATGATTGACAAAAACCATGATTATGGTGAAGCCTGGCGCAGTATGAGTCAGGAAAGTTTTGTGGATTTGATACTGATGAAGCTTCAACGTATTCGTCAGATTTTAAGCAATGATGGTAAAACCCTCATAAGCGAAGGCATTGATGCCAATTATCTGGATATTATTAATTATGCAGTTTTTGCATTAATACTTATGTAAATGAAATATGCAGTAAATACAGCCAGAATAGTAGTCGGTCTTCTTTTTATCTTTTCAGGCCTCGTTAAGGCTAATGACCCATTGGGACTTAGTTATAAGATGGAAGAATTTTTTGAAATATGGGGCATGACCAAATTTAACGACTGGACGCTGCTGATGTCCGTTTTGATGAATGCCTTTGAAATCATTGCAGGCTTTGCAATTTTAATTGGCTGGCGAGTAAAATTATTTACCTGGCTTTTACTCTTATTAATTCTTTTCTTCACATTTCTTACCGGTTACACCTACATAACAGGTATGCCCAAAAACTGTGGATGTTTTGGTGATTGTTTGCCCATCAGCTCCAAAACTTCGTTTTTGAAAGATGTGATACTTACCGTTTTAATTGGATTACTTTTCTGGAAACAAAAATTGATAAAACCCATACTATCTCTTAAGCTAGCAACAATTACACTCTTTGTGGTAACCGTTTTGGCATTCGGATTTCAATGGTACACATTAAATTATTTACCTGTAGTAGATTGCCTCCCATTTAAAAAAGGGAATAACATATCGGAGCAATTGAAGCTTCCGGCTAATGCGATACCTGATAAAATTGAAATCACTTTTTCCTATATAAAAGATGGCAATGTTTTAAAATTTCCTGCCGATAGTATTCCTGCGGGTTTTAATGCAAAAGATTATACCGAAGGGCTTGATGAAAGTGAAGACTTACCAGATGGCAGTTTAAGGGCATTAAAAGTATATGTAAAAGGAGGCACCCCGGTTGAATTTTCCGCTACAGGCTTCCCCGCCGACTTTAACGAAGAAAAATATACTTTGATAAAACGATATGATAAACTAATACAAAAAGGAAGTAATAACGAACCACCCATAAAAGGTTTTGTTTTGAAAGGAGTTACTGATGTGGACTCTACAGAAATTGTATTGGCGCAGCCATATGCCCTCTTACTTATCAGCACCGACTTTAATGTGCCGGTTTCAAAATGGAAAAACAGTTTTGGTAAAGTATATGCTACAGCAAAAGCAAAAAATATTCCTGTATATATGATTAGTGGAAAACCTTCAAAGGCTCCTCAAATGGTGAAGGAAACAAATTTTAGTGATATACAAATTTTCAAAAGCGATTATACCACCATTAGAACAGCAGCAAGGGTAGATCCTACCATCTATTTTTTGAAAAAAGGAACGATTGATGGCAAATGGAGTTATAGAAACATGAGTCAGGTATTGGATGCAATTAAAAAAATAACCTCTGGCACACAACCTTAATATTTTTATGATCAGGTATATCTTAAAAAAAATATTTTATGGTTTTCTTGTATTACTGGGCGTAGTATCGCTGGTGTTTTTTTTATTTCAGGGTTTTGGCGATCCATCAAGAATGGTAATGGGACAAAGTGGCGACTCCACCACCCAAGCCAATATTCGGAAAGAATTATACCTGATCAATGAAAAAGGAGAGAACATCCCAAAGTTTCAGCAATTTTTATATTACCTCAATGATATTTCTCCCATTTGTATTCATTCAAAAAATGAAATAGCAAAAAAGAAATTGAAAGGAATTTTTATTGGTGGCGAAAGAAAATTAGGATTTAAAATTCCTTTTCTGCGTATATCTTATCAAAGCAAAAGGCCTGTATGGAATATTCTGATGCAGGCACTACCCGGTACTATTATCCTTGCATCTGCAGCTATGTTGATTGCTATTTTAATTGGTATTCCACTAGGAGTTATTGCTGCAGTAAAGCAAAATACCTGGATGGATACTTCTTCAGTATTTGGAAGCATCATCGGTATTTCGGCTCCCTCATTTTTTATGGGAATCATCATTGCCTATCTTTTTGGCTTTGTATTATCCGACTACACAGGTCTTCATCTTTCAGGAAGCTGGATGGCTCTAGATGAAGTAACTGGCGAAAGAAGATTTTCTTTGCAAAACCTCATACTGCCAGCTATTACTTTAGGCATTCGCCCCCTTGCAATTATTACACAGTTGACCCGCAGTGCTATGCTCGATGTTTTGGATCAGGATTATATGCGCACTGCTTATGCAAAAGGATTAAGCAAACGAAAAGTAATTTGGAAACATGGATTGAAGAATGCACTCAATCCCGTTATTACAGCAGTTACCGGATGGTTTGCCGAGTTGCTCGCCGGCGCATTTTTTGTTGAATATATTTTTGGCTGGCAGGGGCTTGGAAAAATTACAGTAGATGCGCTGGAAAAATTGGATTATCCTGTTGTAATGGGTTCAGTTTTAATAGCAGCTACATTTTTTATTCTTGTAAATATTCTGGCTGATATTTTATATGGGTGGGTTGACCCACGAGTAAGGGTTGAATAAAATCTACTACTGAATAATTACTTCTGCAATCACTTTTTCTTTTAGCGCTTCGTTTACTCTTTGTTTTATTTTTTCCTTTTGATAAAGCAATTCCTGCTTGAGCGGCGCTACATGTGTAGTGATGATGAGTTTGTCGCCAATGATCTGCAATTTATCTGTATAGCGGGCAATTGTTTTACCCATGATGGTTTCCCATACTTCTTCAATCTGTAAAGCCTGTATGCCGCCACGCAGCCGGCTGCTTTTTAAAAATGATTGTAATGCTTCACCAATGGAGTAGGAGGACATAACAACAAAGTTAAGCCAACCAGCAGGTTATTTATAACCTAATTAACTGATATTTCAATTTTAACTGATCAAGATGTGCCGCCAGTCTTTCTTCATTGGTGTCAGTAATTAAAACCTGGCCTTCATTTATTACGCATACTCTTTCTAATAAATTTTGAATTCTTGATTCATCCAGTTTTTCAAAAACATCGTCTAAAAGCAGGATTGGGGCAAATCCTTTTTCTTCTTTTAAAACTTCCAATTCGGCAAGTTTCAATGCAAATAACAAGCTTTTTCTTTGTCCTTGAGATGCCACCTGTTTAAAAGGCTGGTTATCCATTAATATTACCAATTCATCACGATGAATGCCAGAAACAGTACGCTGAAGCAGCATATCTTTTGAACGATGCGCTTTCAATAAGGCTTCCATTTTATTATGCTGCAATTCGGTTTCATATAGCAATGAAATGTTTTCACCCGATGCACTGATTTGATGATAAAGAGAAATTGCTTTTTGAAAAAATGGGATTAAAAAGTTATTGCGGGTTTGAAAAATTAAATTCCCCGGTGTGGCCAGTTGCTGATCAAGTATATCCAATAATGCAAAATTGGATTGACCCGTTTCAGCAATGTTTTTCAAACAGGCATTACGTTGCTGTAAAATTTTTTGATAAACTATCAGTTGCTGCAAATAATTTTTATCAAACTGAGAAATGATGGCATCCAGAAAATTTCTTCTTTCTCTACTATCGCCTGTAATCAAAGCTGCATCATCTGGCGCAATCACAACGCAGGGGTATCGGCCAATATGATGTGAAAAGCGGGAATAATTTTCTTCATTTACTGCAAATTCTTTTTTACCGGTTTCTCTTAAAATACAAACCGCTTTTTCTTCCATTTCTTTTACTAAAATCCTTCCTTCAATTCGAAATCCGGTATTTCCATATTTAATATTTGGAACATCTGATCTGCTAAAATAACTTTTGGTAAAGCAGAGATAATGAATGGCATCAAGCAAGTTGGTTTTACCCACCCCATTTTTGCCACAAATTCCTGTTATACGCTCAGAAAAGTCATATAATCTTTCTTCATAATTCTTAAATTGAACGATATTAATTTGTTGAAGATGTAACACTGGCTGCAATGTACTAACAAACTCTACAAACAGCCTGCTATATAAGGGGTTAATGACGTAATAATCAAAAAAATATAGCTCAAAACTCATTACGAAAATTTGTATTTTTACCCTTATTTTTGCGCTCCCCAAAGGAATCCGTTTGGAGCAATTTCTCTGGGAAAAATTTTTTGCCTTGGC